>Ga0208298_1000899_pt1 | contig 11583 bp, 3 predicted proteins | sample 14BtaG_FD_184088 | JGI IMG/M metagenome (GOLD analysis project Ga0208298, IMG submission 184088) | Marine viral communities from the Subarctic Pacific Ocean - 14B_ETSP_OMZ_AT15311_CsCl metaG (SPAdes) (version 2) | ecosystem: Environmental > Aquatic > Marine > Oceanic | place: Pacific Ocean... | reverse complement strand
GAGAGTGTATAGCAATATCTGATGATAGAAAAAGAATATCCGTATATGTTGAAGACACAACACCCTTGCCTTCTTACGGCGCATATTTTTTGTTTAGCAAAAGCAACAAGGTAAATACGAGTGGTTTAACTGGTTATTACGCGGAGGTTAAAATGAACAACGACTCAACAAACGAAATAGAATTATTTGCTGTCAGCTCTCAAGCTGTAAAAACTAGCAAATAAGTGTAATTATAAATACATAAAACAATAACATGATTGAATTTATTTTAGAAATATTAACTTATCAAGCCGAAGGCGTTAATCAAGCTATAGCGCCAGCAGCATTTCTTATACCTGGGGCGCTTCAAGCTTTAGGTGGTTTGATAGGTGGTAAAGCAAGAAGAGCTGAGGCCAAAAGAGCTAAGGCAGAATATGAAAGCGCTAGAAGCGATTATTTAGCTATGGAAAGTACTAATCCTTACGAAAATATGGTTAATCCTTACGAAGATATAGAAGTTAACACTAAGGAAGCTGAGTTTTTAGCACAACAACAAAATCAACAACAAGCAAACATGTTAGCTAGTTTAAGAGGTGCTGCTGGATCTTCTGGGGTTGCTGGTTTAGCTCAAGTAATGGCTAACCAAGCTACAAAAGGTAGACAAAAAATAGCCGCGAGTATAGGTAAGCAAGAAGCTATGAATCAAAGACTAATAGCTAAAGGACAAATGCAAACAGACCAGTTAAAAGGTCAAGGTGATATATTTGTTCAGAAAATGGAAAAAGATAAAACAGAAACTTTACTAGGTATGGCTCAGTCTAGAGTAACAGCATCTAACGCAGCAAGACAAGCAGCGAGAGATCAAATCATGGGTGGTATAGGAAGTATGGGGTCATCAATGATAGGTTTGGCTAGTACAGATGCTGGTATGGATTTACTGACAACCAAGAATTTTTTCACTGGCAAACCAAAATAAAATATAAATATGGCAAATCAAGCATTAATAAAAGGAGAATTAGGAGTATACACACAACCTACATTTAAAGGTGAGCTTATAGCAAAACCTTTAGAAAAAGCTATGCAAGGCTTTATACAGGCAGATCAAAAGCGATCCGCTGCAAATGCTAAGCGCGCTGGTGATATAGAGAAAAAAGCATTAAACGTTCAACAAAAAGGTAGTTTTGCAGGGGTAACACCTAGTGTTAAAGCTGCTGGAGAAAGTGCTATAACCGCTGGTACTGACGTTTATAGATCAAGTGGTGAAGATAATGATTTAATTGCAGCTGAAAATAGAGTAGATAATGTTAACCATGCAACTGAAAGGTTTTTAGAGCAAAATGCAGATTATGTAGATTTAGTTGGTGAAGGTGGAGAAATATTCGACACTGGCACTGGTTTAGTTTATGAGTCTAATGATCTTGACAATCCTGGTGCTAGTTACCCTAGCAATGTTTCAAAAGGATCTTCTCATGAGGCTATGAATTTAAATCTTGCAATTTTTGGAGGTGATAAAGATGTTGTAACCACTTGGAATTCAGAAACCCAAGAATATGATTTTAGCGCTAAAGAAGGAGAGCTGGTAAGTGGTATTAACAGTGGTGAAAAAGTTTCTCAAAGCGATTTAAATAAAAATATATTTACAATTAATACTAAGTTTGGTACAATGCTTACTAACGAAGCTAATAGGCAGGGTTCTAAAGATATGACAGGCATAAGTAGATACGTGGATTACGGTAAAAATTTAAAAACAAAAGGTCAAATTGTTTCTGCTTTTTACGACGAAATGATACCAGGCGTTCCAAGTGTATACGATCATTTAAGATCTACAAAAGGTAATTGGACTGTGGGTAATGTTGGTGCTTCTTACAACCCACAAGAAGCAAAAGATGAAATAAAAAAATATTACGATCAAATTTTAGCTAACGAGCAAGCTAATTACATTGAAGCAAATCCAGAAAAAGATGGTAAAAAAAGTGAAAAACAAATAGAAAGTAACACTTTCTTTAAAAACTTTCAAGCCAATATAGCTGCTGGTAACGCCTCTACTGTATGGGGTGATAACGAAGTTCAATTAGTTGAGTGGAAAAGAAACGAAAAATATCCTAAGGAAGATAAGTTGGCATTACTTTACGTAAAAGGAACTAACCAAGAAATACCTGGCTACAACCTTGCAACACATCCTTTTCCAAACGCACCGGCTCTTTACACTAAAGGTGATAAAACTTTTAAGTTTTTTGACCCAAATAATCAAACGGATATTCAATTTTTAGCAAATAAACTTAAGGTAAATCTATAATATGTTAGAAGAAAAAGAAAATATTGAAGAGAACGCTGAGGAGACTTTATTGGAAAATGAAGTAGAAACAGATATTGATCCTAAAAAGAAAAAAGAAAGCTCTTTTAACAAGCCATTTAATATTCCAAAGTTTGATAGTTCAAAAGAAATTATAAATCAACCTTTTAATTTTTCCAAAACAAAACCTACTAGCCAAAAAGAAAATTTAGAAAAACAAGCTGTAATAAAAAAAGATTTAAAAGAGTTTAGGTTAAAACACCCTCAGTACGTACAAAACAAAAAGCAAAAAGAAGTAGAAATAGAAGAGTTTTTATCTGGTGACCTATCAGATATTGTAGGTTCTGACCAAACGAACTGGGTTTATGCTTTGCCTGAAAAAGCAGGTGGTAGAGCTGAAGAAAATTTAATTGGAAAAAATAATTATTTAAAACTTTTAAACGAAGCTAAAAGCCAAATGTTTGATGGTAGCTTAAAAGGTGAATTTGATATTAAGCCAGAAGAGTTTGATGAAATGTTTTTAAACAATATTAAAAACAAGGCTGATGTTCAAATGCAAAGCACTATAAACAAGTCTATTGAAGAGGCTAAAAAAGTTAGTGGAGATAATGTTAAGATTCAAAAAAGAAAAAGTTTAGCAGAACTTGCTAAAGGAATGAACATGAAGCTTGACGATGTACTTAAAGTTGAAGAGCTTAACAACAAGATAACAGATGTAACTAAAAAAATAGCAGAGCTAAAAGAAAAAAACCCAGGCATTAACACTACAAAAAACGAAGAACTTGCTGACTTAATGGAAGAGCAGGTTAATCTAATGGGTGAAAGAAAAGGTATTTTAGGTGAGGCTATTGGCCCTACAAAAGTAATGGTTGGTTGGGAGAACAATATGATTTATGGCGGCGAAGAAGATCAAGAAGGTGTTAGTATTGATGAAATGGACGAAGAGGCTTTGCTTGAGTTAATAATGAACGCCTCTAAAGTTGACGACGAAAAAACTGACAAAGAGGTTATGGCTGAAAAGTTAGATCTTAATTTCAGAAAACAAATACTTCATGACAAAAAAGGCAAAGAGCTTGTAAATGTTACCATAAACAATGAAGATGCTGATAAATTTTTAAGAAGCCTAGACATATCACCTACTGGTAAAAACAAAAATGGTAAAGAGTATTCTATACCGTTTTCAATTTTAGCTAGATATTATGAAGAACTAGTTACTAGTCAAGGTGATGTTTCTGAACTTGACAACTCTTTAAGGTTTAGAACAGATTTTGACTCTCCAGATGGTTATTTTGCTTTGACATCAAACGCTAGTTTAGAGGAATTTACATGGGCACAACAACAAATAGATCAAGGTGAGTTTAGTGGTAAAGACGACCCTAACAAAGCGTTTAAAAGAAGTTTAAAAGATTATAGTATTGAGCATTTTGATTTAATAAAAGAAAGAACAATACTAACACGAACATCTATACTAAACATAGACCCTTCTTCAACTAGTAGTTACAAGCTTGACAAAAAAGGTATCATAGATTTTGGTAAAAACGTTAACACAATAATAGACAGAGGCGCTGGGCTTGATTACACAAAGCTACAGACTACAGATGAATCTGCATATAAGTGGGGTAGTAGACAAGTTGATTTACAATTAGAAGAGTATTTTACAAATAATGGTATTACATTATCATCAACGTTAAAAAATAATTTAAAGACCAGTGGTTTGTATGAGTTTTCAGAAAGATTTACTGAGTTCATGCCTGTCATTGGTAAATTCTTTTTAATAGACGGTGTTATAAACAAAACAGGGTTGTTAAAGGGCGCTGTAAGTCTTGCAAACAGAACTAGGCAGTTTAAAAACGCGCAAGGTGTTTTACTTGCTGATGACGCAATTGGCGCTGCTACAAAGCTAACTGGTTTAAGCAGAGGTAGTGATGCTTTTAAATTGTACATGCAAGGCAAAGGTTTTCGTGCTGTTGCACCAACAGGTCACCAGGCAACAATGGAGTTTGCTGCTAGAGCTATAATTGAAGAAGCTAAAATGTTTACAGCTTTTCAAGATCATTATAAGCTTGGTGGTGGTACTGCTTTTTTGGCTATGGGTAAAATGATGGGTGCAATATTTCCAAACACTTTAGCTAATAGTAATGCAATGTTAACATTTTTAGGCGTTGGAAGATCTGGTAGTGCGGGTATGATTTCTACACAAATGGCTGCTAACTTAGAAGCTTTTATAGAAGATTTAAGAGGTAATGAAGCTTTTGATACTCATGTAAACGAGTTTTACGGAGATTTAAGCGAGACAAGTAGAAGCGCTATATTAGACTTTGCTGTGTTTTCTGCGCTTGGACTGAAAGGAGTTTATAGCATAAAAGGAGCTGGAGCTTTTGGTGGTTTTAAGTCAACTGGTAGTATACAAAAACTAGCAAACGAGTCTAAAATACTAGCTGAAGAAGCTTATGTAAAATTTAAAAAAGATCCTACTAATTTAGAGGCAAAAAGACAATTTCAAAAGTATTCAGAAATATATTCTCAAATTGAGGCTAGATTACAAGTTTTATTACCAAATAAAGTAAAAGCACAAAAAATAGCTGAAGGTGCGCAAGAAGTTATTAATAAATTTGACCCAGAGGCTAAGTTAAAAATAAAAGTTACAGAAAACGAAAGCTCTTATGACGCTGAAACAAACACAATAAGCGTTAACCTTAACAAGCCCGAGCATATTTCTCATGAAATTGGTCACTGGTTAAAAGACACTAAGATTGGTAAGGATGCTGAAATGATGTTTGACATGTTTAACATGATGAAAGAGTCTTTCCCTGGTTTAGAAAAAAGCATTATAGAAACCTACGGGACTGAAATAATATCTAAAAAAACAGGTAAAGGCACGGGTGTTTTTATGATGGAAAAAGACTTAACAATTGAAGAGTTTGTTATGCACACGGTAAGTGAACTTGGTAAAAAAGGTAATTATGACAACTTAGTTGCTAACAATGTTTTTAAGCGTTTAGCTGAAAATACAAACAACTTTTTTATATCAAAGTTTGGTAAAGAGTTTAAAATATTTGGTGAATACGATTTAACATCAAAACAAGAAGTTATTAGATTTTGGGGTAATTTTGCTAAGGTTGTTAAATCAGGAAAACTTAGTCAAGAGTATTTAGAGTTTATGAAAAAGACTTTAAACGACCCTGCGTACCAAAGTTATCTTGAAACAACAGTAACACTTGACGGTTATAGTAAAACCTTAAGAGATCCAAAAACACAAGATCAAGTAAAAACCGATAAAAAATTTGCAAAAGAACTTGAGACAAAGGTTGGTACTGAAATGATGAAAATGTACAACGAGAAAGTAGCACCGTACTCAATCAAAGGTCACGAGCTTTATGAAGAAGATTTAGGAATTAGAAAAGAAAAAGAAGGCCAAGCAATTGCAAAAAACTTTTTACAAGCTAGAATGATAAAAGGTGCTGATGGTAAAAGGGAAAGAGTTGAACCAGCGGCTAAAACAATAGCGTATTGGTTTGCGAGTAAAACTCAAGCCGCATACCCAGAAATGAGTATTAAAGATATTGAAGTATTAGCTAATGTAGCTTTAAATAGTAGTAAAAACAGAGGTGTTAAAAACATTATAGAAAACTATATAAAATACGAGACAACAGAGGGAAAATCTAAGCAAGATATTTTTACAACAATCACATCTCAACTAATGCTAAGACAAGCAGATTTGTACAACGAGGCTTTTCCAGGTAAATCTAAAGACAAACAGCTTGGTGGAAAGTTTGATGGCGATATTAAAGAAGGTATGTTAGGTACTACTGAAACAAAAGATTTTGACATTGTAAATAAAGAAAAAGCTTTATTTAATCCTGGTACTATAGAAATAGCACCTAATTTCAACGTTGACTTAGTTGGTCTTGAAACTAGCTCTAGAAACTTTTTATCAAGCCCTAAAATATCTCTTAAAACAGTTTCTTCTGCAAACGCAATATATAAATGGTTTTCTGAAAACACTAAACTCGAAACGCAACTTAAAGACAATGCTTATGTTACTGAAAAATCACAAAATGATTTAAAAGCAAAGGTTGAAAAAGAAATGGTTGAAGAAGTTAAAAACCCTGAGTCTGAATTTTACATAAAAAACTTTGATCTTGCAAATCCTAAACATGTTAAAAAATTAGAGCAATACACTAACAAAAAGTATAAAAAAGATTTAGTGGATTTAAGAAAAGACTTTATATTTAGTAAAGCTGATTTAATTGAAATGTCTTTGCCTAAAAACATAGACATGACAACTGGAGAGTCTAATTTTGTTACAAAAACTTTTGGATCTTTATATACTAATACAGGTAAAAGATACAAGTCAGCTGATTACCCTGGTGATGCAACGGCAAAAAAGAAAGGTGAGGGTGGTAATATTATTGTTAAAAACACGTACTCATCTCCTTTAGAAGTTAAAAGAGCTATTATGGACGCTATATTTAAACCTACAGAAGGAGGTAAACCATTAACAAACGCTCAGATAAAAACTAGAATAGAGTCTGCTATGAAGTATGTTACTTACACTATAGCAAATCAGTCTGCTAGAAAATATCTTAACAATGCTGATGTTCAGTCTATGCTAACAAAAAGCAATGCTCCATTGATAAACAGCTTAATAGTAAAAAGAGAATATAATAATATCGTTGCAAAAGCTAAAAAAACACTAGGTAGTGAAAAGCTTTTTGCTAAAGATTTAACACCTGAGTTTGAATTAGCTGCAAGAGCAAAAAACAGTGAGGACTTGGCTAGAATTATATATGGTTCTACAAGATTAGTAAATGAGTTTGACAAAGCTGGGGTTGATGTTAAAGTTTTAGTGGACAACTTAAATACAACTTTATTTAAAGAAAAATCGTTTTCAATATTTGACCAAATACCTGTTGGTGAAAAAACAAGTAAAATAGAGCTAGTTCAAGGTGAAAACTTTACTGATGGAGTTAAAAAAATAGGTTTTAAAGAAGATGCACTTTTAATAACGTCTAAACACGGGACTCAACACAAAGCAGCTGTATATAAAAGTAAAGATTATCAAGACATGGTTTTTAACGGTTACAAAGACATGGCTAATGGTAGAACAGTAATAGATAAGGTCACTGGGAAAAAAACTGTTATTGGAGGCTTGCCAGTTGAGCTTGTTGACGCAGCAATATTTAACAAGCTTGTTGGTAGCGGTACTGTTCCTTGGGCAACTGGTAAATATCAAGAAATAGGAGTTTCTCAAAGTACTGGAAAACCAAAATGGTTAACGTTTAGCGCTGATGCTGTTAAGAAAATGAAAGCTGAATATGGAATAGTTGGTAATCCTAAATTAAAGTTAAGTAAAAAACAAAAGCAAGCTATAAAAGATTATAAAATAATAACTAATGGTGATGCTAAAAGAATAAATATAGAAATATTAAAAGAGTTTAAAGACAAAGGAGCTGACTTTAACGATCCTAAAGTTGTTGACGCTATACGTGAAGAATTTAACAAAAGAACAGGTTATACAGAAAAAATTGTTGAAGCTAACGAAATTGTTTTAGAAACAATGGCAACTAGCTTAAAAGAATACTACGACGCACATCCTAATAAGGTTACTGCAATTAACAATTTAATATTTACACTAGGCTCGCAAACTAGTATAGGTAACGGGCCAATTAGAGGTTTGGCTAGTCACCGTAGTTTTAGCATGAATTTAAAAAAGTTACTAGACGGAAGTAGAAGTGAGCATGGTATACAAGCCATGACTTTTTCTTTAAATCTTTTAAAACTAATAAAAGAAGGTGGGTCTAATTTTAACACTGATGTTAAAAAATTAATTAAAGAATACAAGCAAGATATAATAACCAGCGAAACACAAAAAGCGGCAGACTACGTTACTATTGACGGTGTTAAAAGAAAAATAAATACTCAGTTTCCTCCAGAAGTATTAGATGCTGGTTCTCAAGCAACATGGCTTAAAACAGTTCAAGAGGCAAACAATCAGGTTTTAATGTTTGGTGAGTATAAAACAATGGGTGATAAATATACTGGCAATGTTATTAACAAGTTAGTTGATCAGTTAGCTACAAAAGGGGTTTCAAAAAAATATGCAAAAGAACTATCTAAAGAAAACTTAGTTGAAAAGCTAATTAAAATTGAAAATGCAAATAAAAGTATTTTTAAACCAGCAGAAAAAGGAGGTACATTCTTAGACCTTGATGATAGTTTAATTTTTACTAATTCTAAAATAAAATTTACAACTCCAGATGGTAAAAAAGGATCTTTAAACGCTGAGCAATACGCTAAGACATACGAAGATTTATTAGAGCAAGGTTATAAGTTTGATTTTACAGAGTTTAATAAAATTATAGAACCAAAAATTGCACCCCTGTTTGCAAAAGCATTAAAATTGCAAAAAAAGTTTGGGCCAGAACATATGTATATTGTTACTGCTAGACCACCAGAAGCGGCACCAGCAATACATGCTTACTTGACTTCAAAAGGCTTAAACATACCTTTAAAAAATATAACTGGACTAGGCAACAGTACTGGAGAGGCAAAAGCTCTTTTTATTGCTGAAAAAATTGGTGAAGGTTATAACGATTTATATTTTGCTGATGATGTATTACAAAACGTGCAAGCTGTTAAAAACGTAGTTGAACAGTTTGATGTAAAATCAAAAATACAATTAGCAAGAAAAAAGTATGCTTTAGATTTAGACTTTGAATTTAATCAAATGATAGAAAGAACAAAAGGCGTAGATGCTGTAAAAAAGTTTTCTGTTGGTAGAGCTAGAATAGATGGTAAAAACAAAAAAAGGTTTAGTTTGTTTATGGAGCCAAGCGCTGAAGATTTAATGGGTTTACTTTATAGGTTTGCTGGCAAAGGAAAGCAGGGTGATGCAGATTTAAAGCTACTTGAGGATGCTTTAGTAAGACCTTTTTTAAGAGGTCAAAACAATATAGACTCTTCAAGACAAGCGACAACTAACGACTACGCTGCATTGAAGAAAAATTATCCTAAAATTGTAAAAAAGCTAGGAAAAAAAGTTCCAGGAAGCATATACACCCACGATGTTGCTATACGTGTTCACAGGTGGACTATGGCTGGTTTTGAAATACCTGATATATCAAAAGCAGAACATAAACAACTTTTTGAGTATGTAGCTAATAATAAAGAGCTACTAGCTTTCTCAGAACAGCTAGGTCTTATTACAAAAACAGAAAAAGGATATATTGAACCACAAGTAGATTGGTTGGCAGACACTATAACTAGTGATCTTAATAGTATTACCTCTGGTGTTAATAGAAGTGCTATGCTTTTTGAGTTTACGCAAAACAGGCAAAGTTTGTTTGGTGATTGGAAAATGGTAAAAGGAAAAATGTCTTTAAACGGCGACAACATGAATAAAATTGAAGCTGTTTATGGTAGTAGATTTAGAGAGGCTATGGAAGACATAATGTACAGAATGGAGTATGGTAAAAAAATGGGTGGTAGCGGCGGTAGAATAGTTGACACTTGGGATAAGTGGGTTAATGGGTCTGTTGGGTCTATAATGTTTTTAAACAGTAGATCAGCAACTTTACAAATGCTTTCTACCGTAAATTACATGAACTGGGGTGACAACAATCCATTAAAAGTTGCTCAAACTTTAGCAAATCCAAAACAATTTATAAAAGATCTAGGGTATATAATGAACTCTGATATGCTAAGGCAAAGAAGATCTGGTTTAAAACTTGATATTAATGAAGCCGCTCTTGCTCAAGCTGTTGATGGCAAGTCAAACCCTATTAAGGCTGCTGTAGCATATCTACTTAAAAAAGGTTTTATGCCAACTCAAATAGCAGATAGTTTAGCTATATCAATTGGTGGAGCTAGTTTTTATAGAAATAGAATAAAAACTTATCAAAAAGATGGTATGAGTTTAAAAGAGGCTGAAACTAAAGCTTGGATTGATTTTACAGAAGTTACACAAAAAACACAACAGTCTTCTAGTCCTTATTTAATATCTCAGCAACAAGCAACGTCTTTAGGTAAAACAGTGTTATCTTTTAACAACACACCTATGCAGTATAATAGGATAATGAAAAAGGCTTTTTTAGATATTGCAAATAAACGTGGTGATATTAAAACACATATAAGTAAAATAATATACTACGGCGCTGCTCAAAACTTTATATTCCACGGTTTACAACAAGCCTTGTTTGCTTTAACTCTTGACGAAACTGGCGAGTTTATGGGTGAAGAAGAGGAAAAAAGTTTAAAAGTTCTAAACGGTATGGCCGATACAATATTAAGAGGTACTGGTTTAACAGGGGCTGTTTTATCTACAGCTAAAAACGTTATGATGGAGTACTACAAGCAAGAAAACAAAGAGACTTGGCAGAAAGACCATACATATACAGTGTTAGCAGCTGCAGATTTATCTCCATCAATAGGTTCTAAATTAGGTGGTTTGTATAGCTCGGCTAAACAAATAGAGTATAACCAGGGAGCTGTTGAGTTTATGAACCCATGGGCTTTTAATAATCCAAGCTTGCTAGCTAAAGCTCAAGTTGTTGAATCTGCTTTTAACGTACCTTTAGCAAGAACAGTTAAAAAAATAAACAACATTTCAGGAGCTTTAGATAGTCAAAATGAAAAATGGCAAAGAATAGGTATGGGTATGGGTTGGAACGGTTGGCAACTTGGAGTTAAAGATAGAGAGGTTCAAGATCTCAACGAAATGTTTAAAAAATACAAAAAACAAGAAAGAAAAAACAAAAAGAAACCTTTATAATGAAAAAACTAATTCTAATAATATGTATAGCATTGGTTGCTTGCGCTGCGCCAAAAGAATGTTGCTCACAGAATTTTAAAAAGTATTTTAAATTTGCTACGTTTTATGCCGCAGCTAATGGTGGTAACTCTGTATCTGATATAGACGTTTTTTCTGTAACTAATGGATTAGAAACTGTAACAGTAGAAACACCGTACGACTACAACTTAGCACTTGGTATACGTAAAATAGCTAGGTTTGGTTATGAAAACAGAGCTAGTACATTTTACGATGGTACAGAAGAGTCATGGTCAGATGGTGCTAGCGTAGGTAAAGTACGTGGATTAGAATTTTTATTTGAAGTAGATTATAAGAGACAACAAGGTAATGAATATTTAGATCAGCATCACTTTATAAGATTTGTAGATGATAAGTATATATTAAAAGGTGAATACTTAGAAGATGGTTTTGCTGATATTAAGTATGTTGAAATGTCAGAAAGATATAGATATAAAGTTAATGACAAATTGTCCTTTAACGCTGGACTCGCACAAAGGCT
>Ga0208298_1000893_pt1 | contig 11627 bp, 25 predicted proteins | sample 14BtaG_FD_184088 | JGI IMG/M metagenome (GOLD analysis project Ga0208298, IMG submission 184088) | Marine viral communities from the Subarctic Pacific Ocean - 14B_ETSP_OMZ_AT15311_CsCl metaG (SPAdes) (version 2) | ecosystem: Environmental > Aquatic > Marine > Oceanic | place: Pacific Ocean... | reverse complement strand
ACCAATAACCCAGCCTTGCAGATTGTTGATGGTCAGGTTGCCGTAGATGATTTGTTGAACAATGAAATCGGACGCATTGTGCGGGTAAAAGCGCCTAACAGCGTCATGGAGATGGCAGTACCGTTTACAGCGGGTCAGACACTGCCAGCACTGCAATACTTTGACCAGTTGGTAGATAACAAGACAGGCGTTTCTAAGATGGCGCAAGGTCTTGATCCAGATGTTCTAAAGTCTTCTACAGCAACAGCGGTTGCAGCCTCTATGGAAGGTCAGACGGGCCAAGCAGAGGTGATTGCGCGTAACTTTGCAGAAGGTGGTATGCGCCAGTTGTTCCGCTTAATGTTGGATTTGATGGTTAAGAACACCGACAATGAAGAAATCATGCGCCTCAACGGTTCATTTGTGCCTGTAGACCCCAGAGCGTGGGACACAGACATGGATTTGATTGTCAACGTGGGTATTGGCACTGGACGTGAAAATGAACGTGCAGCGGCCCTACAGCAAGCCTTACAGATACAGCAGCAGATATATGCGCAGTATGGCCCAATGAATGGCGTGGTTACTCTAACGCAGATGCGGAACACTTTGGCAGACTTGTTGGCGATTGGTGGCCTGCGGAACGCGGATCGTTACTTCATGCCAATGACCCCAGAGATTGAACAGCAGATGATGATGCAGCAACAACAGCAAGCGCAAGAGCAGCAGGCTATGGCCGCTCAACAGCCTGATCCAAACGCAGCGTTTATGCAAGCTGAACAAATGAAAGCGCAGACACGGGCGCAGGTAGACATGACCAAGGCGCAGATGGATTATCAGTACAAGATGCACAAGCTGGGCATGGATGATGACTTGGCGCGTGATGACATGGTTCAAGACTTGGCGGTCAAGGTTGCTGAGATACTTGGCAAGTACGGAACAGCGGTTGATGTTGCCAGTGTGAAAGCAGAGCAAGACGCGGTACGCGAACACAACGCGCAGATGATGGGAATGCAAGGTGGATATTGAGCAAAGAGCTAAACGCTCAAAATCACTGTTAGAGAATGAATGGTTCATGGAAACCATAAAGGATTTGCGGGACACCCAAATGAGGACTTTCGCAGATAGCAGCGCCCCAGAGGTGGAGAAACGTGAGGATGCTCACGCCATTTTGAGGGCATTAACAGCAATAGAGCGTCAATTACAGGCAGATGTAGATGCCTTGGCGCTAGTACAACGGAAGGGAAAGCACCGTGGAAACGACTAACCCAATCAACGGTAACGATTTAGAGGCGGTTACCGAAAACTTGATTTTAGAAACGCCTAATAATTCTGATGATGCATCAGATGAAGCTGTTGAGGTAACTGGGGACACCCAGCCTGAAATGGTAGAGATTGAAGCACAAGATCGGGATGATGACGTATCATATGACGACACAGAGACATATGATGAGGATGTTGAGGTTGATGAACCCGCAGTTCAAGAGGAGCCGACATATTTCACTGTTAAGATTGATGGTGAGGAGCGTCAGGTAGACCTAAATGAGCTTACTCGTGGTTACTCAGGGCAAAAGTACATCCAAAAGGGCATGGCAGAGAACGCTGAAACTAAGAAGAATTTAGATCAGTTTACTCAGCAAGTCGCCCAAGAACGCCAGATGCTACAGCATTTGATTAACCAAGCCCAGCAGGGCGCTATTCCTGTTGTGCCTGAATACCCTTCTGAGGAACTGAAAGACAGTGACCCTCTTGGATTTCAGCTACAAGCAGAAGAATATCGCCGCGCCGTAGAGCAGCGTCAACAGTGGGAACAGCAAGTTTCCTACGTTACGCAGCAGCAACGCGCTTATGAGGAACAGCAGCATAATCAGTATTTAGAACAGCAGGCTCAACGCTTGTCTGAATGGATGCCTGAATTTGCTGACCCTGAGAAGCGCACAGTGTTCGTGCAGGAGATGTCTTCTAAAGCTAAAAAGCACTATGATTTGACAGATGAGCAAATCAGCACAGTGCGTACAGCAGAAGAAGTTATGATCCTGAATGATGCGCTGAAATGGCGAGAGCTACAGACTACCAAGTCCAATGCCCAGAAAAAGGCAGAGGGTGCGCGTCCAGTAGTTAAGCCAGCAGCTAAGAGAGCGGCAACGGCTGGTAAGGCGTCAAAGGCTAAGAAAGCATCACAGGCTATGAAGCGGTCAGGCGGCATTGATGACGTTGCCAACTGGCTCACCTCTTAACTTTTGTCTAAAGGAATAAGACAATGGCTGTAACAGCAAACACCAATGAGACATATGATGTCTCTACAATTCGGGAAGACCTAGCCCCAGCGCTGGCTTCAATTAGCCCGACTGAAACTATTTTCATGTCAACAATCGGCACACGCAACGTAGACAACACTTACTTTGAGTGGAGTGAAGTTGATCTTGCAGCGGCTGGCGCAAACCGTCAGATTGAGGGTGATGTTGGCATTGCTAACACTGCACCAACAAACGCGGTTCGCAAGGGTAACTACACACAGATTTCTGCAAAAGTTGTTGAAGTATCATCAACAAACCAAGCGGTAAACGGTGTTGCAGATGCTCAAACAGTTGCAAAGCAAGTTGCTTACAAACTGTCTGAAATGAAACGCGACATGGAAAAAATGTTGTTGGACAACGTAGCAGCGTCAGCGGGTGCATCAGGCACAGCGCGTCAAACTGCGGGTCTAGGTGCATTTTTGACAACAAACACTTCATTCGGCACAGGCGGTTCTGCGGGTACAACATCTGGTTCTGGTGAAGCAGGTTATCCTGACGCAGCAGCAACAGATGGTACACAACGTGCAATCACAGAAGACATCCTAAAAGACGTTATCGCGGCATGCTGGGATGAAGGTGCAGAACCTTCAGTTGTTCTATGTGGATCGTTCAACAAGCAAACTATCTCTGGCTTCACAGGTAACGCGACACGTTACAAAGAAGCAGAAGACAGTAAACTGAACGCAGCGATTGACGTATATATCTCTGATTTCGGTGAGCTTCAGATCGTTCCGGCGCGTCACATTCGTGCGCGTGATGTGTTCGTTCTTGATCCAAACTATGCATCGGTTGCTTACTTGCAGACAGCAAAGCAAGAACCTCTTGCAAAAACTGGTTTGTCAGAACGCCGTCTGATCTCTGCTGAATATGGCCTACAGGTCACTTCACAGAAGGCACACGGTTTCGTAGCAGACTGTACAACATCATAATAGATTGGGGGCTACGGCCCCCTTTCTCCCAGAGGTGGCAGTATGAAAAAAATTAAGATTACAACAGACAGAACTTGGGTAGGCGGTAAGAGAGCTGAAAAGGGCCAGACTTACGAGGTCACGGCAGAGGAAGCTAATATCCTTGTTGCTAACGGGTTCGGTGAAGAAATTAAAAAGGCAGCGCCAAAACGAGCGCGTGATGCCAAGGGAAAGCTAAAAGCTGATGACCCTTCTACGCCAGATGTAAATGAAGCGTGGGAAGGCGGGAAAGCACCAAAGAAACGCGGAAGGCCAAAGAAGAATGTCTGACACTATTCTAAACACTGAGTGGCACACAGAAGACAACAAGGTTGTTGTAAAGCGTAGCCAAGATATTCAAAGCATTTTGGACTTTAACAAAGAGCGCAACATTGACGGTCACAATAAGAAGTCGGACATGCGCTGGTTCAATACCTTTTGTGGTTGCTGAAATGTGGTCGCGGGAATGTGGAGCCAAAATCGGGTCGCAAGAGTTCGCAGAATATGTTAAAAAGAAATTAATGAGTGGTGAATTTAGCAAGCTGATTGCGAATGGTTATTAGGGCTAAAACAATGAAATTTGTGCAAGATTACATGGGTTTTGTAATTGCTATTGCTGGTGCGGCAGTTGCTGCGGCATGGTGGGTTATCAACAATGTTCTTACGAGCAAATCACAGGTTAAGCTATTAGAGCAAAAGACTGATATGATGATCCAGATGATGGCAGAAATGCGTGAAGATCAGAAAGAAATGCGCAAAGACATCCATCAGTTGATGACAAAGTGATGCTATGGATCCGATTAGCTGCGTAGCACTTGCATCGGGAGCATACAAAACGCTCAAAGCAGCTATTTCCACGGGTAAAGATATACAAGAAATGGGCAACACGATTGCAACGTGGGGCCAAGCCTTTTCTGATTTCAATAGATTAGAAGAACGTCAGAAAAACCCGCCTTGGTGGGAGAAAACTTTTAAGGGTTCTGATGAAGAAGCGGCGATCTTGATTTGGAACCAAAAGCGCAAAATGGATCAAATGCGCAAAGAAATTAAAGATCATATTTCTTTTATATATGGGCCATCGGCATGGGATGAGGTTCTTAGAATAGAAGCGGAGCAGAGGCGTATTCGTAAAGAGGCTGCGTATAAGAAACAAGAGTTCATAGATAATTGCATTAACTGGGCGTTTGGTTTGACTACGTTTGCCGTTGGCGGTGTGATTTTAGCGGGAGCTATTTATATTGTTGGTAAAGCAAGGGGGCGGTGGTGATGCTGTATATACTTGTGTTTATACAATACATTCCATCAACGACATTAAAGTATTACCAAATAGGGCCATCATATAGCACGTTTGAAGAATGCGAACAGGAACGCAGAAAAGCAAAAGAGGGTTTAATAGTTCACAACAGCCAAACGGTGGCTTGCCTTGAGGTTAGTGGAAATTAAGCGAAATGTCTGGGCGGTATACAAAAATGGAAAAGTTGTTATAATTACCAGCGATTTAAAAATAGCAAGGCGAAGCTATGAACAAGGAAAACTACGATCTAAACGGAAACGGAAAGATTGATCCAGATGAGCGCGAGATCATGTTGGAAGATCGTCGCAGGCGTATGGAAGATCAAGACGCAAAGAGAGATACGCAGAGGCGGCTCACAGTGGCGTGTACTGCTGGAATGCTCTTGTACCCCCTAGTTATCTTTTTGGCTGTCTGGGTGGGGTTAGATCGCGCGGCAGAGCTAATTACAGACATAGCAAGCGTATATGTAATTGGTGCAAGCGGTGTTGTCGCGGCTTACTTCGGTTTCAATGCAATGGAGAACAGAAATGCTACAGGCTCTGATCGGCCCCTTAACTGAATTAGCTGGCGGTTGGCTTAAAGGTAAAGCGGACGTACAGGCTGCGGATGCAAAGTTAAAGTTAACTGAGGCAGAGGCCAAGGCCAAGATCATGCTTTCCAAAGAAACATCGGTTGCCGATTGGGAACGCATTATGGCTCAAGGTTCGCAATCAAGCTGGAAAGATGAGTATCTCGTTATACTTTTTTCAATCCCGTTGATCCTTGTGTTTACTGGTGAGTGGGGTCGCACAGTTGTTGCGAAAGGGTTCGCAGCTTTGGAGGTAATGCCAGACTGGTATCAATACACTTTGGGTGTAATCGTGAGTGCTAGTTTCGCCGTGCGGTCAGCAACCAAGTTTTTTGGCGGTAAGAAGTAATGGAAAACATTAAGTTACCCATAACAATCATTGGCGTTATTGTCTTACAAATAGGCGGGTTTATTTGGTGGACAGCGCAGCAAGCAGCTACCATTGCTGATTTAGAAGAAACGGTCAACCAACTTGGCTCTAAGATGGCTATTGAGGATAACGTCAATCTCAAGCGCGATGTAAAAGATGCATTCATGGAGATTGAGTATATCTGGGATGAAATAGACGAATTGTGGGATGACCACGAAGGCCTGGCAATGACTATTGGTGCGATCACAGCATTGCAGCAGCGTGTAGCGTTGCTTGAAAATGAACTGAAATATATCAATCGTGACCATGAGGGCATGTTTGATACGAACGGGAGCATGAAATAATGGCTAGAGGTGATGCATTAAAGATGCTGCAAAAGACTTGTGGCGTAACTCCTGATGGCGCGTTTGGGCCTAATACGGCTAGAGCTATCGCAGAGCATTACGGTTTGAACGCCAATCGTGGTGCACACTTGCTTGGTCAGGCAGCGCATGAAAGCGGCAACTTTATGATATCAGAGGAAAACCTAAACTACCGCGCAGAAACAATGTGTCGGGTATGGCCCTCACGGTTTAAGTCTGAGGCAGACGCAGAGCCTTATGCTATGAACCCACAAAAACTTGCTAACAGAGTTTATAATGGTCGCATGGGAAATAAGGTCGGTTCTAATGATGGCTGGCTGTACGCGGGAAAAGGTTTCATCCAATTGACAGGCAAAGACAACGTGCGAGCCTTTTCAGAGCATATTGGGCGCGATAGCTTGGTAGATGATCCATCGCCAATTGCAGATGAACTAGCGATGGACAGTGCGATATTCTTCTTTGAGAAAAACGGCCTGTTTGCAATGGCAGACAAGGGTGTCACTGATAGCATCATCAAAAGCATCACTAAGCGTGTTAATGGTGGCTATCATGGCCTAGAAGACCGCATGGATAAGACTAAGAAGATTTATCGGTGGTTGGCCTAAGTTTAGGTTTTATTGATCTGGATAGAGTGTTGGTGCGTATACAGTACATATCAACATCGCTATCCGCGTTGAAGTAAACTCCCATATCTTCATTATCGCGGATGGCGATTTGACAAGCCTCATAGTCTGGCAAAATCAGATATGTTTCTATGTCAATCCCGCGCAGTGAATATTCTATGTATAACGCTGTGAACCACTCCATCACTTGCCCTCAACTTCTATAATCGCTGCTGATATTTCTATGACCTTATCTACATGTTCTTTAGAAACTATCTGAGATAATGCAAATCTCAATGCATCAGCGCGTTTAACATTTACAGTTTTTCGCTTTTTTGCTTGGCCTTTAAAGTTGCTTATGGAAACACTCAATTCTGTGGGATGAATTTCGTATAATTTACAGAATTGTTGTATTCTACTCCATGTTGGTAATTTTTTGCTACTTTCTAATTGAGAAAGCGCACCTTGTGTCATGCCCAGTTCGTCACACACATCTTGCTGTGTAAGTCCAGCGTCTTTTCTGGCTTGCTGTAAAGTTTTCATATTGCCTTCACTTTCTGTTTTGTTATCTTGTCGCGGTGGGCGGTTTTTTACCCAGTTTTTGTTGGTAATCCCCTAGCTTATCCCGACACCTAGCAGCCGCCCACACGATTACTTATTTTTCTTTTGCGGTAAGTCCCACGTTGTTATGTCGCTCATGACTTGTCCCTCTGTTGTGTCAAGATAGTAAGCAATGTTTTTGATCGTGATATTATCTTTCAACATACGGTTTACCATCTTTGCCCGCACTGGTGCGCGTCTGGGCCAACGGTAGAGTGATTTGTCATTGATTTTCTTTGGTGGCTTTGGTTCGCGCATCGGCTTTGGCTTTTCCTCTTTTTCCTTGATTGTTAGCTTGCCCGATTTCCACCCCTCTTGTTCGCGCTTCATTTCCATGAATGTGCCAAGTTCTTTTTCTGTCGGTGGACGTTTTAATACCCGCGTCAAAGTATCAAAATAGTTTACCATTGTTTCCTCTTATACTGGTGCGCCAGTTACGTCTGAGCGTTCTTTTTTCATTGTTTCAACCACATGTTCTGCGCGTGTTTGTATTGCGTCAACATGGACTAGCGCGGCTGTTGGGTTAACTCTTGCTGCTTTGCACATTTTAATTATGTGTTCTAAGTGCTTTGCTATTTGATTATCGGTCATTTCTTTTTCTCTGCCCTTGCTTCTTAACTTTCCAGTGTATGCCTGATCTGATTACCTGATTGTTTAATGCTGAAAGTCCCATGCCCATTATTCTTGCGGCTTCTGATTGTGTGTATCCAGATTGATTGAGACTTTCCAATGCTTCTATTTTTTCGCGTTGATGTCTTTGTAACATTTGATGCCACGTTTCCATTACCACCATCCCCATATTGTTCCTAAAGTCCAAGTCAGGATCATCACTGCAAAAATGATCCCAATAACTGTATCTTCCCATGTCCACTTGCCGTACATCAGACAGAAGCCTGTGCTGCATCGTGGAACACTTCAATCATGTCCTCACTCTGTAGGTATGCCAAGACACGTTTAGGCAGCTTGTACGAGCCTCTGTGGCTATCTGCGCGTTCAATGCTGCTGATGTCATGGTAACCCTCATCATAATCATAGTAACCGTACACAGCCAACTCTACTTCTGCGTAGCGGATTGGCAGCGTGATTGTGTAATGATGTTCTTTGCGGCCTAGTGTAAAAAATCCCATTAGTACAAATCCTGTAAATCGTTGTCAAAGATGTATTGCCACTTATTGCGATACTCTTGCTCACGCGCTTGCGTTTCTAGTGTATCCGCAAGATCGTAGTGGCCTTTTTCGCGTAGCGCGTCTGCTGCTATTTTTGCTTGTTCCTGTGTCATTTGGTTTGCCTTTCTGTTTAACATAAACATGTAATAGTATCTTATGTGATACATTGCAAGGGGGTATTTGCAAAAAAGTCAAGTCAAGGTATTAACTGACAGCAGTTCTTACACAAAGGATCGGGCATGTACGAAATAGAACTGGAAATATCAGGGCAGCCGATTGGCAAGGGCAGGCCACGGTTTACCAAAGTAGGCCACACTTACACTCCACAGAAGACCAAAGAGTATGAGCGGCGTATTCATGCGGCTGCATGGTCAGAGATGGCAAAGCACAACATTGACCAGACACTGAGGCCAGTTGCGGTTGAGATTATTGCGTTTATGGACATCCCGCAATCATGGTCTAATAAAAAGCGATTAGAGGCAGAGTATGGCGCGATAAGCCCTATGACTAAGCCAGACATAGACAACATTGCTAAGATCGCTTTAGATGGCCTTTCAGGCACTATCTTTGCTGATGACAAGCAGGTCACTAGCATGAAGGTCAAGAAGACGTACTGTCACCCTGACCGTGGGCCAGTGCTTTACATATCAGTGTCTTGGACTGATGAGGGCGCATAAGACCAATCAGGGCCGTATTTCTCGCGCCATAGTTTAGGCTCTTTGTGGATCGCTATTTTCGTATCATCCCAAAGACCTTGGTGATGCCCTTCGCAAAGCGGGATCGCAGTTTCATCAGATCGTTTTCTAGTTCCATGGCGATCATGTATAGGGTGATGGGCTGTTGTTGGTGATTGCTGGACTTCATTGAACGCTTGGCAGATGCAGCACGGCTGCTCTCTGATTGCTTTGAGGTACTTTTCATCCTTCTTTGCCTTTGGTTGTTTCAGGCCCATCGGTGGGCGTTTTGCTAGGTTGCTCATATGTTTGTTAGCACCTTGAATTGTGACGCTCTTACATGTCGGCAGACTTCTATTTCTTCGTCATCGTTTAGTCTTTTCATGCCCTTTTTAGACACCCTGTAATCAGGCTCACCGTGGTAAGTCTTGTTGATGTCTATGTAGCCAATGGTATCGTCTTTTTTCCAATGTACCACAAACAGGCTGGGCAATCCTGTTATCTCAGTTTGGTTTTTACCCGCAGTGCATTTTGTCAAACTTATCATAATGTCTGGTAGGTCATAGAAAGCGTAGTTGATGATGCGTAATTCTACGAAAGCCTGCGGCTTGTTGTCTTTGTGAGCTACAGCATCAAACACACTGTACTTATGCTGCATCTCAACCGTGCATTTCCACTTCTTACCTAAGCGCTCACACAAGTCTAACTCGCGCTGCACCATCTCATCGCTAGGTTTCCAGTGGGTCATACCCTATCCCCTCTGCCAGTTTTGTCATTGCCAGTTCAAAGAACGTGTTAAACTCTCTCTGATCCATTTTATCAAAGCTGATGCTATCAGGTATGTTCACCAGTTCACCGTTTAGCGCAGACAGCTTGATGCGCACATATCCACACGCAATCTTTAGTTCATCGTGTAGGTGATGCTCTGTAGGCCATTTGCCTGTATCCCTAGCCACCCTGCGCAGCGTAGACCAATACAGATTGTGATGCGGGTTGGATCGCTTGCCAGTAGGCGACAAGTTAAACAATGCGCCTTGCGGGTAATCTTCCATACGCTCTGCGTCATATTGAGAAACAGGCACTAAGCGCCCATTCCTCAGTTCCATCTGCAACTTAGTCATCAGAAGGGTATCTGGCCTAAGTCATCATCTGTAAACTTCTGACCCTCTGCTGCGCGTTGTGGCTCATGCTCAGTGTGCGATACTTGCTCACGCTGCTGACCACCGCCGATTAGCTTAACGTCATTGGCGCGAATGCTCAGATATGTTTTACCATTATACTCGCGGGTCTTTAGCTCACCTGATACGCCTACTTGTTTGCCTTTCGTAACGTACTGGGCAATTCCTGTTCGGTTATAGTCAACGTCAAAGAAGATCGTGCCTTTACTTGCTCCATAGCCATCATCAACTGCGACTGAAAACTTGAGAAATCCCCCTCTCTCGTTCTCTTGAATTTGACTGTCTTTGGTGACACGCCCGATAATAGTGCATACTTTCATACCATTAGCTCCGTTTTACGTTTATCATGTGCTTCTACAAGCTGTTCATATTGTGGCTCTGACAAGTCAGGGCTGTTGATTAGTTTCTTATAGCGGCTCTCATTGTCAGCAAACCGCTTTGCATCGCAGTTCTCATAGAACGTCAATGCAGCATCTATACGCGCTGCAAGATCAAGTTCCATTGATGGCTTGGGTGCAGCGTCAGATGCTTTGATCGCCTGCTCTTTACGCTTTACACCTTCCATCTCGTTAGCAGATGCATACTGACCGCCATGCATACCCATAGATGCAAGTGCGCGTCCAATCGCTGATGTCTCGCATACCTCTACAGCAGATGTCTTTGTAATGTGTGATGATCCACGGATTTCTTCTGCCAATCCTGATCCGACAATAAAACCGTCTTTGTCTTTGACTGTCGCTTTCACCACTACTGTCTGACCGTCATTGTGGATGATGTCTGTATCAATGCCATACTCACCGCCAAACACAGTGCGGAACGCTTCTACACGCTTTGCTACCTCTGTGTACTGTTTGCCGCCGCGCTGCATGACCCCATGTGACTTGTTGAGGTCTGCAACGAAATCCATCGCTGTCTGAAACTTATTGGTCATATCCCATAGCCTTTCTAAACTCATCGTGATCTTTGTTTGCTTGCGCAATACCGTCATCAATAGCCTGCAATGCTATCGTTACATCGCTTGAAAGCAAGCTGTGCTTTGCAGCCGCCATACATAGCGCCTTGTATATCTCAGCTTTAATGCTGACAGGTGTTGGATGTTTGTGCATTGTTTACCTCATTTTACTGTTTGTCTCTTGCATATATATCATGTGTAGCATATATACAACCCCAAGAGTGCAAAAAAGGAGAACGCATGAATAGCAAGATGATGTATAACTTGGAGCATATCCAACGGCTAATGAAGGATCGTCAACCGTGTAAGGTATGTGAAGCAACAGGTTTATCACGGCATACTTACTACCGTGTTCGGGATGGCGTGGGCAACGTCACTTACGATACGGTAAAAGTCTTGTCTGATTATTTTATGGATGTAGAATAGGAAAAGACCCGCGCCTACCAAAGCAACGGGCCTTCAACCGATGACAAATGAAAGGAGTGTCTTTCGTGTCCCACTATATGACAGCATTAGCAATGAAGCAACAGGGTTTGAAGCCTGCGACAAAGATTGTGTTGTATTGGCTTGCAGATCATCACAACGGCGAAACAGGTCTGTGCTTTCCAAGCCTGAACAGATTGGCGTTACTAACAGAGATG
>Ga0208298_1000890_pt1 | contig 11631 bp, 12 predicted proteins | sample 14BtaG_FD_184088 | JGI IMG/M metagenome (GOLD analysis project Ga0208298, IMG submission 184088) | Marine viral communities from the Subarctic Pacific Ocean - 14B_ETSP_OMZ_AT15311_CsCl metaG (SPAdes) (version 2) | ecosystem: Environmental > Aquatic > Marine > Oceanic | place: Pacific Ocean... | reverse complement strand
GTAATATCTTAAATCGTTATTACGACATACCAGAGAGTGAACAACCAACAATAGATAAAGATGAACAAGATACTATTGAAGAAGGTGATTACGAAGAATTCTTCCAATCAGCAATGAAAAAGTTTGGAATTTCATCACCAGACGAATTAGGTTCTGATGAAAAGAAGAAAAAGTTCTTCAACTATATAGATAAAAACTATAAAGCAAAAGCCGAAGGTAAAATTAAAGAAGGTGGACCAGGAAGTGGTAGACCAGCAAAAGCAGGTGGAGCAAAAGATATTGAAAATAAAATGATGTCAGCAGCTGATGCAGCAAACGCTAAAATGGATGCAGCAGAAAAAGCAATGAGAAAGAAAAAATAATGAAACTTAAATCACTATTAAAAGAATCAAAAGTGTGGGAAAGAAAGTTTGGTGAGCCATTACCAACACTTGAAGACACCACAAAAAGATTCAAGATGAAACAAGAAAACTTAAATGACTCGTTTAAACCAAAGTTTAGAGATACTGAAAAGTTAGCAAAAAAAATTGGTAAAAATGTAAATGATGTTGTTAAGTTTCTAAAAGACTACGAGGTTGAAGCAGACGATTTGATGGATGTTATAGAAGCAGGTGGTAGAAGATATCATTTAATGGTTGTTGCTGCAATAGGTGGTAATCAAAAAGCATTAAGAAAATTAGACGACTTATTAGGATTTATGGGATAAAAAAATGATTAAATTACAATCACTATTAACTGAAACTATTAAACATAATGTTAGTTTAGAAAAAGCATTAAAAACAAAAGATAGGTTTGACTGGAAAATGTCAGATTCTTATATATATCAAATAATGGATAAAAAGCCGAAGAAACCAGTATATTTTATTACTGATAAAACAGCACTTTATAATTTTTATTCCAGCTTTGATGAAAAGAAAGTAACAAAAATTTTCAGAAAAATGATAAATACAAATGAGCTAAGACGTAGTTGGCAAACTTATCGTCCGCAAATTGTAAAAGCAACATATCCACCATCAAATCCCCGTAAAGATGATTGGGATATGGATTATTTAACTTAAATAAAGAAAGAGAGTAAAGGTTGTTAAAAGTACAGATTCGTAAAGGTCAATCAGTAGAAAAAGCACTTAAAATATTCAAACGAAAAGTTAAAGACTCAGGTATGATGTTTGAATTAAAAGAGCGTTCCTTTTACAAAAAGCCATCGGCAATTAAAAGAGAACAAAGAAATAAAACAAAACTACGAGCCAAATACGAAAAATTAAAAAATCAAGAAGATTAAATAATTCACACAAAGTGTGTATATTTTTTCAATTCGTTATATTTATATATACGAAACTAAATACACTATCGTATATTCATACAATCATATAGTGTAAATCAATAAAACTATATTATAGTTCTTAATAACTATATTGAATCCAACGGAGAATAACAAATGGATGATTTACTAAGAGAAGCTATTGCTGATGCTAAAGCAGTTAGAGAAACTGCATTAGAGAACGCAAAAATAGCACTTGAGGAAGCATTCACACCACGTTTACAATCAATGTTATCTAAAAAGATAGCAGCAGAATCTGAAGACGCTGAAGAAAATGAAATGGACGCTGAAGAATCAGAAGACCACGAAGAAATGAGAGGTATGGAAGAGGAAGAAGCTGAAGAAATGGAAATGGACGCAGAGGAAATGGACGCTGAAGAATCAGAAGACCACGAAGAAATGCGTGAAGAATCTGAAGACGCAGAAGAAACAGAAGACGCCGAGGAAGAAGATTCAGTTGAAGAATCAGAAGACGCAGAAGAAGAAGACTCAGTAGAGGAATCTGAAGATGCGGAAGAAGAAGATTCAGTTGAAGAGCAAGAAGATGCTGAAGAAGAGGACGAATTAGACCTTGAATCAGTTCTTGCAGAACTTGAAAAAGACCTTGATGATGAAGACCAGGTTGAAGAAATGGAAGATAAAGATGAAGAAGAAATGGACGAGTCTGAAGATAAAGAAGAAGACGAGAAAATGGACGAAAATGATGTATCATCTGATATCGGAAAATCCGACAACAAGGTTAATCCAAAAGCTAATGATTCAACAGGTGCAGGACAAGGACCAGAAGGTGAAGGTTCAGACAAAAAAGCAGGAACCGAACTTGGCGACCATAAGGTTGTTAAAGAAGAGGAAGACGCTGAAGAATCTGACCTTGACTTAGATGAAGTTCTAAGAGCACTTACTGAAGAAGAAGCAGAAGAACAAGACGCGGAAGAGAATGAGAAACTCAAATCAGAAATAAAAGAGCATCGTAAAGTAATACACTTTATGAGAAGTAAATTAAACGAAGTTAATCTTTTGAATGCAAAACTATTGTTTTCTAACAAATTGTTTAGAGCATTTGGACTTAACAACAACCAGAAATTAAAAGTTGTTGAAACTTTTGACAGAACTAAAAACTTACGTGAAGTTAAATTGGTTTACGCTACATTAGCAGAATCATTTAAGAAACCAGGTAATAGACTTAGTGAGTCAGTAACAAAAGGTTCAAGCTCAAAACCAGTTCGTTCTACAAAACCAGTAAAAGAGGTATTGTCAGAAGGACAAGAGTTAAGAAACAGATTCAAAAAATTAGCAAACATATTATAATTAGGAGACTAAGAAAATGAGTAAATTAAATTCAATAGAAAAGTTGATGGACGGATATAATCCACAAAGACAACTTTTAGAACAAACTCGTCAATTAGTTGACAAATGGGAACCAACAGGTCTATTAGAAGGTCTTGAAGACGAAACTAAAAGACACGGAATGGCAGTTCTTCTTGAAAACCAAGCTTCACAGCTTATTCAAGAAGCTTCCGTAACAGGCGGTCAAAATGCAGAAGAGTGGAGCGGTGTAGCTTTACCATTAGTTCGTAGAATTTTTGGTGAGTTAGCAGCTCAAGACTTTGTGTCAGTTCAACCAATGAACTTACCATCAGGTCTTATCTTTTACCTTGACTTCAAGTACGGAACAGCCCAAACAGGTAACCATACTGACGGAGCAGATGTATATGGTAATACATCAGGTTCAGGCGATGCAAGCGGTGGTTTGTATGGCGCAGGAAAATTCGGATACTCAATCAATGACACAGATTCAGGTGCATTGACATTAGCCGGAACAGCTGCAACATCAAACTATTCAACAGCATCAGTCGCATGGTCAGACGTTGACTTTGAACCAGACCTAAGTGCTTCAGTACACGTATCAACACCATTAAATGCAGATAATGCTTTAATTAAGTTGGTTGTGTCTACTGACTCACTAACAACACCAGACTTAGAAGGCGTTAGAGCTTTCTCAGTTAGTGGTTCTGGTTTTGACGAATTCTTCCCTGCATACACAAAACTAAATGCAGCAGAAGACGAAATTACATTTATTGTAAGAAAAAACAAAGCAGGTGTTCCAGCTGCATCTAAAGTATCTTACCACAAACAAGCGGTAACAGATTACAGCAGAACAGACTTTGAAGCAACAGCAGCACAAGTCGATGCTAACCCAGAAACAGATATTGACATTCCAGAATTAGATATCGCTCTGAAAAGCATTCCAATCATCGCTAAAACTCGTAAGTTAAAAGCAGTCTGGACTCCAGAACTTGCTCAAGACTTAAACGCTTACCATTCAGTAGACGCAGAAGCAGAATTAACATCACTATTAAGTGAGTATATTTCAATGGAAATTGACTTAGAAATACTTGATATGTTGATGATTAATGCTTCAGCTAAAAATGAAAAATGGTCAGCAAGACCAGGATATGAATACGATTCAGCAACTGACGCTTTTGCTCAGTCATCAGGTGAGTCAAATGCATATACTAAAGGTACTTGGTTCCAAACACTTGGAAACAAAATACAAGCAGTATCTAATGCAATTCATCAAAAAACTCTAAGAGGAGGTGCAAACTTCTTAGTTGTTTCACCAGAAACAGCAACAATCATAGAGTCAATACCTGGATACGCAGCAGACACAACAGGTGATGCTTCAAGTAACCAATTTGCTATGGGTGTACAAAAAGTAGGTGCCCTAAATAACAGATTCACAGTGTACAAAAACCCTTATATGTTAGAAAATAACATACTTGTCGGTTTCAGAGGACAAAACTTCCTTGAAACTGGAGCGGTTTATGCACCATATGTTCCGTTAATTATGACACCACTTGTTTACGACCCTAAAAACTTCACTCCAAGAAAAGGTGTGATGACTCGTTACGCTAAGAAGATGGTTAGACCAGAATTCTACGGTAAAGTAACAGTAGCAGACGTAAACTTTGTTTAATGTAAATTAATTATTTGCAATTAACAAGTGACTAAGAAAAAGCCCCTAAGAAATTAGGGGTTTTTTCATATTCTTATATTTATTATTGTATATACAAATAGACTATTAATAGGAGAATTTTAATGGCTCAAGAAGCAATATGGCCAGGGTCCGGTTCCGCAGCAAGTGGTTCCACACCTTTTGGGTTGTTTGACAATGACTCAGACTTCCAAACAGAAGCACCACAAGTAGCAAGTTGGTGTGCAAAAAGACTTGGATATCCAATTATGGATGTTGAACTCCAAGACCAACAATTTTATGCTTGTTTTGAAGAAAGTATTTCCGAATACTCAGCACAAGTTAATCAATTTAACATTCGTGATAACTTATTACACTTAAAGGGAGCATCAACAAGTTCAGACTTTACACATAAACGAATATCACCAGGATTATCTGAAAATATTTTTATATCTGAAAATTATGGTTCAGAAGCACAGGTAGGTGGTAGTGTAGAGTACAAACGAACAGCAGTATCATTGAACTCAGGTAGTCAAGACTACGATTTAAATGAACTAATTTCACAAGCAAGTGAATCTGGTGAATCAATAGAGGTTAAACGAGTTCATTACGAAGCAAGACCAGCAATCACAAGATACTTTGACCCGTATGCCGGAACAGGTATGGGAACAAATAATATGATAGATGGATTTGGATTCGGTAGTTATTCACCAGCAATTACATTTGTCTTACAACCAATGTATGCAGACTTGTTAAGAGTACAGGCAATAGAATTTAACGACCAGATAAGAAAATCAGCATACACTTTTGATATTCAAAATAACAATCTAAGAATATTTCCAGTTCCAACATCAACAGGTTCTTTATGGATAGAATATATCAAAACATCAGATAGAGATAATCCATTAAGAACACGATATAGTGGTTCAGCAGATGTAGTGTCTGATTACTCAAATGCGCAATATGATTTTATGACTTATTCAAATATCAATGATGTTGGTAAACAATGGATTAGAAAATATGCATTAGCACTATCAAAAGAGTTGTTAGGTATTGTTCGTTCTAAGTATGGTAGTATTCCAATTCCAAACGCAGAAGTTTCAATGGACGGAGATACATTGAGAGCTGAAGCAACTGCAGAAAAAGAACAATTAGTAGAACAATTAAGAGAAAATTTAGAACAAACCAGTCGTAAGGCATTGTTGGAAGCTCAAAGAGATGAGAGTGATACTCAACAAGAAACACTTCGTAAAGTTCCTTACCCAATCTATATAGGATAAAAAAATGCCATCAAGATTTTATGGAAACAAAGATTTGGCAACCATAGAAAAGTTCAATAGAGAACTTTTAGGTGAACCAAGTAAAGACGATTGCGGGATAATCGACCAGTTCGTTATCTTATATCGTGTATCCGTTTACGATACAGATACAAATATGTATGGAGAAGCATCGGAAGGGAAAGTTTACAAACAAGGAATTAAGTTACCTTGTATTGTAAATGCAGAAGATATCGATTTTGAATTTGATGAGTTCGGTCCGGATAGTAAACAAAATGTTACTTTTGCATTCCAACGAGCATACTTAGTAGAAATAGGAACAAAGCCAGATATCGGTGATATATTGAAATGGAATGAGGGTTGGTTTGAAGTTAAAGATTATAATGAAAATCAGTTAGTCGGTGGACAGCCAGACAATAGTCATTCAATAGTTGTATCAGCTTACTCAGTAAGACCACCAACACATAATTTAGAAGAATATAAAGGATTTTAATGGCAAGAAATAAACCAATACCAAGAAGTCAACGAATTAGTTTTAATCGTGCAGAAAAGATAAGTCGTAATTCACCAGGAGCAAAAGATGATGTAAAGAATTTATCCGTAGGTATTATGGATATGGATAGTGCTATTATGTATTACTTCAATGAAGTCATCAAACCAGATGTAGAAGTCAATGAAGAAAAAGTAAAAGTTCCTTGTATTTACGCATCACCAGAAAGGTGGTTATCTATTTCTAAACAAGGATACCTAAGAGACAAGAAAAGAAAAATTATAGTTCCGTTGATTGTATTTAAACGAACAGGTATGTCTCGTGATGACCAAATGCCAATCGACAAGTTAGATGCCAATGACCCTAAAATAAATTATTCATTTCAGAAAAAGTTTACACAACATAATCGTTATGATAAGTTTTCAGTATTACAAAACATTACACCAGGTAGAGAATATTATAATGTAGCAATGCCAGATTATGTTCAGTTGACATATGAATTTACCATATGGACTTCTTATATAGACCAAATGAATCAAATAGTTGAAAAAATTAATTATTCAGACGGAGCATACTGGGGTGAACCAGGAAAAATGAGATTTAGAACTCGTATTGATAGTTTTTCAGACTCATCACAAATAGACGGAGAAAGGTTAATCAAAACTACATTTAGTATGACATTAAATGGATACTTAGTTCCAGAAGTGTTTAATAATAAAACCACTACACAGAAATTCCTAACACCAAAGAAAATAGTTTTAAAAGAAAGTGCAGATACAACCATTGTGGATAAAACAGGAAAAGTTGTTTTAGCACCAAACTCTGCAACAGACGACGGCTCATCAAATACAAAAGATATATTTTCAATCAACATATCTAATGGGTTGGTGTTTGAAGAGGGAACAGGTGTAACACTTTCTAATAATGGTTCAAGTTTTGATGGTTCATCACCATTGACACAAGAATTTTCAATTGGACAATCAGTCGGAACATCTGATAATGTTCAATTTAATTCCTTGACTGCAAGCTCAGTTCAAGTAGGAACAGGAACTACCGTGATTGAAGACGGAAATATTAGTAGTTCAGCAGGAACTTTTCAAATCACAGGTTCTACCGTAGTTACTGGTAGTTTAAATGTATCTGGTAGTGTAGAGGTTACTGGTAGTTTAATAGCAGACATATCAGTTACACAAGTCACTACTAAATCTATTGACTTTTCTGGTGGTTCAAATGAATTTGGTGATTCATCAGATGATAGTCACGAATTTACAGGTTCAGTTGATATTACGGGTTCATTAAAACTAAATGGTTATTCGGTAAATGAAATATCAAATGACACTGCTTTAACAGACGCAAGTCAAACCGCATTAGTAACGGAATATGTATTGGCAAACACTACACTTTCATCAAGTATATCAACTGATGATACTGCATATTTAAGAAAGAATTTTTACAAAGCATCTGCTGGAATTAGTGGTAGTAGTACAGCAAGTTTTACGGCAGTTACGGCATCCGCACCAACTGGACTAACATCAACAAGTGAAAATGATTTTGTGTTCTTTGTCAACGGACAATATATGGAACACGACGCAATTTCAATAGAACAAAAAAATAGCACAGAATTTTTATTAAAGGTAGACACCGATTCAATAGGATATGAATTAGAATCTGACGACGAAATATTGGGAATCGGTAAGTTTAATTCATAAGATGAAAGATATTTTATTTAAACTTAATAAACCTATAACTCTTAAAGAGGGAACGGGTGTAACCTTAACTAACAATGGTATTACTGGAACACAAGTAATAGACGGAACCAATACATCTAATGTTCAAGTATCCATTGGACAATCAGTATCAACGAGTTCTAATGTTCAGTTTAATAATGTAGTTTTAAGTAGTGATAGTTTGACCGTCGGAACTGGTTCAGATACCTTAGTGTTTAGTGATGGAAAACTTGTTGGGGATGTTACATTTCAACAAAATGTTGAGAATACAGAAGACTTAACCAGTATCGGTAATTTGGTCTACACGGATAGTGTAACGGCTACAACTATAATTACAGGTTCATCACAAGTTACACAATCGGTAATTACTGGTAGTAATATATTTGGTGGAACTTTATCAGACAACCAATTCTTTACAGGTAGTTTTGATACAACGGGTTCTATTAAACTAAATGGTTCAAATACAATTACTGAAATATCCAATGATGTTAATGCAACAGACCAAAGTCAAACATCATTTGTAACGGAATATGCAGCATACGAGTTTTTAACTGGACAATCTACTGAAGGACTTTATTTAAGAAAATCATTTGTTCATACGGGTAGTTTTGTTAATAGTTCTACATCAAGTTTCAATGCTATAACGGCATCAGCTCCACAGACTTTAACAGGAACAACTGAAAATGACTTTATGTTTTTCATCAATGGTATGTTGGTAGAAAATGACGCATTAACCATAGAACAAAAAGCATCAACAAATTTAGAATTAAGATTAGATACAAGTTCATTGGGGTATGAATTATCCGCACAAGATGAGATAATTGGGTTCGGTAAATTTAATAATTAGATATTTATAAGTAGAGAAATATTATGGCAAAAACAAAATCAAAACAACTGGCAAACTTATTAACCTTTTCTACTGCAAGTATAGATGTAGTGAGTGGTTCATTAATTCCAGATGCTGCAAATATTTACAATGTAGGTAGTGCTACATTACCTTACAAAAGTGGTTCTTTCCAAAACTTAGATGTATCTGAGGGTGGACAAGCCACAATCACAAATCTTTTCGTAACAGACGTGAGTAGATTTACAGGTTCAATCGTATTGAAAGAACAAACCACATCACCAACCGCACAAGAAGGTGGATTGATGTATAGTGGTAGTAACTTTTACTTAGGTTTTGAATAATAAAACTTTCAAACTTAATATTTATAATTAGAAAAAGTAGACAGACTATTTTTTTTATTAAAAATTAATTAACAAATAGAGATAATCTTAGGAGAATAAAAATGGCAAGTTGGAAAAAAGTCATTGTTAGTGGTTCGTCCGCAGAGTTGTCAGCATTAACTTTAGATACAGCATTACCAGTCGCACAGGGTGGTATTGGTGCAAGTTCGTTAACTGACAAAGCAGTTCTGATTTCACAAGATAGTGGAACAGATGCGGTAGCAGCATTAGCTTTAGCAACCAACGGAAACATTATTGTGGGTGGAACAAGTGGACCAGCAGCAGAAGCAGCAGCAGATGTAGCAGGAACTGGTTTGACCGCAGTTACAGGAGATGGAACATTAGCAATCAATGTTGACGCATCACAAACACAAATAACATCAGTCGGTACATTAGGTACTGGTGCTATTTCAAGTGGTTTCGGAAACATTGATAATGGAACATCTACCTTAAATACAGGTAATGCAACCGTAGACAATTTAACAAACGCATCTGCAGTAGCAGATTCACACATTACAGGTTCTTTCACCGGTTCATTTGCAGGTGATGGTTCAAGTTTAACAGGCGTAACCGCAGCAGTCGATATTGACTCATTGAGTGCAGCAGGAATAGGACAAACAGACTTACTTATTTTCTCAGATGCTGGAACCGAAGCAAAAATTACATTTAGTGATTTTGAAGACACGATTTTTGGAGCAGTATCAGGGGACGCAACCGTAGCAGCAGGTGGTGCTTTAACAATAGCAGCAGATTCCGTAGAAGGAACAATGTTAAATACAAATGCAGCAGACACATCAACATTAGAACTATCAAGTGATACATTATCAGTATTGAAAGTTCCTAATGCACTTACCGTTGATAACGCTACTATTGCATTAAATAGTGGTACAACATTTGACGGAAGTGGAGCGAAAACAATATCCATTAAAGACGGAGGTGTTGACGCTGACGCATTAGCAGCAGCAGTTGCTGGTGGTGGTTTAACTGGTGGTGGTGGTTCTGCATTAGCAGTCGGAGCAGGAACGGGTGTTACCGTAAATGCAAATGATATCGCTATTGGACAGGCAATCGGTTCAGGTGATTCACCAACATTTACAAACTTGACACTTTCAGGTAATTTAACTGTAAATGGAACACAAACAATATTAAACACAACAAACTTAGTGGTTGAGGATAGATTTATCTTACTAAATAGTGGTTCAGCAACAGGTGATGGTGGTTTAATTGTTCAAACAGAAACAGGATTTAGTGGTAGTGCATTTGCATGGGACGACTCAGCAGCTCGTTGGGGTTTCCAAATCGGAACTAAACTCGGTGATACTGCAACAGCAGTAGTACCAGACGCTTATGTATCATCAGTAGTAACATCTGATGTATCTGCATACCAAAAGAATGGTAACATTAGAGTTGAATCTAATGAAATCTACATTTATGTAGAATAATCCCAAGTAAATGATTAATAAAGGTTTATATGGGAATAATAGATAGTAAAGAAGCAAAAGAACTAAGATTATCAAATCAACAAAAAAACGAGGGTGTTTCAAAAGAAATACCTTCGTTAAAGTTGGACAGACAAGAGATAGAGTTTCTTTTATATCTAATACAAGACGGAATGATTCCAGGAAAAAGACTGATAGAAGCAATATCAGTTGTAGAAAAATTACAAAAAAGTTACAAAGAACAAAAATAACTTTATTGGCCTTGTATGGCAACAAGGAAGTGGGCTCAACGAGTAACCAACCATAAGGAGAACAAATAAATGCCAAGTTGGAAAAAAGTAATTACAAGTGGTAGTGATGCCACACTCAATGATATCACCTTATCTGGTGATTTATCAATACCAGTAGCTAAAAAGCTTTATTTTGGTGGTAGTGACCACACTTACATCGGAGAAGATGTTGATGATAGATTAAGATTCTTTGTCGGTGGCGATGAGTTTATGAGATTCACTCAACAAGACGCAGGTGGAGAAATATTTAGTATTTATCAAGATGTCTATCTATCAGATTCCGTACCAATACATTTTGGAGCTTCTAACGATTTAAAGATAGTCCACGATGGTTCTAATAGTGTTATAAAAGCAGATGGAACTGGAAATCTAACCATAAGACAAGATACAGCAGATGCTGATATATTATTTAGATGTGATGACGGAAGTGGTGGAGTTGCTACTTATCTTTCATTAGATGGTAGTGCTACTAAAGTTCAAGTAGATAAGAATATGGTGTTTAGTGATGATGTTCAAGCACAATTTGGTGGTAATGTAGATTTAAGAATTTATTCAGATGACAGCAATAGTTATATTGACAATGAAAACAATGATTTAATTATTCAAAATGACGCAACTGACAAAGATATTATTTTAAAAACAGATGACGGAAGTGGTGGAGTAACACCTTACATAACCTTAGATGGTAGTGCTGGATTAACACAAATTGATAAAAATATGAAGTTTATTGATAGTGTAAGTGCATATTTTGGTAATAGTTCTGATTTACAAATATTCCACAATGGAACAAATAGTTTCGGAGCTGACAATTATACTGGACATTTAATATTCCAAAATAGAGCAGATGATTCTGATATTATATTTAAAACAGATGACGGAAGTGGTGGAG
>Ga0208298_1000885_pt1 | contig 11657 bp, 14 predicted proteins | sample 14BtaG_FD_184088 | JGI IMG/M metagenome (GOLD analysis project Ga0208298, IMG submission 184088) | Marine viral communities from the Subarctic Pacific Ocean - 14B_ETSP_OMZ_AT15311_CsCl metaG (SPAdes) (version 2) | ecosystem: Environmental > Aquatic > Marine > Oceanic | place: Pacific Ocean... | reverse complement strand
TTATGACTGACAACGTCATAACATTCTACAAAGCTTTAGAAGATACTATCAAATTAGATTTAGATAAATCAAATGCTTACACTATTGTAATGATACAGAACGGTAAGAGTACACAGATAGTTGTCAACGGTGGTGGTAACTCTAGTATAACTATAACACAAGGAGATTAGTATGAAGTATTTATTATTATTGTTATTATCGTTAGGTTTAAAAGCTGAATTAGATTTAACAATACCTGAACAACCTGCTGTATATATACCTGATAAAAAATTTCTTTTAAAGTGGGGAGACTATAACGAACCTCCAACAAAAAATCAAATAATATTTTTTTGGACTATTAATGCTTTAGATGTTTATACAACTTATGAAGGTTTAAAAAATCCAAACATTTCTGAAGTAAATCCTTTGTTAGGAAAGAAACCAAACTTAGATAATCTTTTAATACAAAAAGCAATAGTAGCTGGGTTTATTTCTAAAAATTCTAATAAGAACTATATAACTTTTTTAAATGTAGGTTTAACACTTGTTGTTATAAATAATTATAATATTGCTAAATGAAGTGGTCAACAATACTATTATCTTTACTAACTTTACCTTTGCTTTTCAACGCAGTACCATTAGAAGTACTAAGACTCAAAACCTTTGATGCTCTAATACAAGAACAAAGTCCAACCGGATACTTTACAATCCTTAATATTGACGAACAATTCCTAAATGACCAAGGTGGATATCCTCTGCCTAGAGAAACACTTGCAAAGATTCACAACGATATAATAAATGCTGGTGCTTTAGGTGTTGGTTGGGTTATGTTATTTCCACATGCAGATAGACTAGGTGGAGATGATGCATTCTCTAAAGCTTTACAAAGCTCTCCAAGTGTCATAGCTATGCCAGAAGTAAACAACAATAACTATCCAAAGACAGTTGGTACAGTTATCAAAGGACCAATAGTATCTTTACCAAAAGCTCAAGGCTTTTTAGAGAACATAGATGTATTAAAAGAATCAGCTAATCAAGGTGCTATCTCTGCACCAGTAGATGTAGATAACTTAGTAAGGCGTATACCTTTACTACAACAAACTAATAATGGGTGGGTCGCTTCGTTTGGAACGGAAGTTTTAAAAATACTAGGAGGTGGTCGAACTTATCAGATTGTCACAAATCTGAATGGAATAGAACAGGTTAGAGTGAGAGGCATTCCACCCATTGCCACAGATAGTCTTGGTCGTAAATGGATTAGTTGGGTTGATACACCACAGACTACATTAGAAGAACTAGATGTGGCTAATAAGTTTGTGTTCGTAGGATTCACAGCTAAAGGAATATCTCCACAACTTGCAACACCTGTAGGGTTATTAGAACCTCATAAGATACAAGCTGCTCTATCAGAAAGTATGTTGATGGATACTCCTTATATACCTGACTATAGATTGTTTGTTGAGTTATTATTATTGGTACTGTCAGGGCTACTCACAGCTCTTGCAATTAATTATCTTGGTATCACTAAGGGTGTTGTATCCTTCTTAGGTTTGTTCTCTCTCATGGGATATATGGAGTATCACTTTGTAAGCTCTAATATCTTGATAGACTTTACATGGAGCATGATAAGTATGACACTTATTGCTACCCTACAATTCTATCTAAACTTTAGAACACAATTCAAACTTAGACAGCTTATAAAGAAACAGTTTGAACATTACCTTGACCCAAGACAAGTCAAACAACTCCAAGACAATCCGGAGCTTCTGAAGTTAGGCGGAGATAGAAGACGTTGTACGTTTTTATTTACAGACGTTAGAGGCTTTACAAGTTTATCAGAGACTTTAGAACCTGAACAAGTTACAGAGATAATGAACAAGGCATTAACCATACAAGCTAATGCAGTTAAAAAGTATGGTGGTATGGTAGATAAGTATATAGGAGATGCAATGATGGCTATCTTCAATGCACCTATAGACCTAGAACAACACGAAACCAGAGCAATTCAAACAGCCTTGAAAATAAAACAAGATATGGCTGAAGCCGATTTAGGAATAGAGATAGGTATAGGGATAAATACAGGAGAGGCGGTAGTAGGTAATATGGGAAGCGATACAAGGTTTGATTACTCTGCAATTGGAGACGCTGTTAATCTAGCGGCTAGGTTAGAAAGCTCTACTAAAGAAGTAGGAGAGGATATAGTAATTGGGTACACCACAGCTATGAACTCTGATATACCCACTAGATATCTAGACCCTATAAAAGTTAAGGGTAAGAAAGATGATATTATTATCTATACTATTGAATAGCGTTCAGCTCTCTCTGAAAATAATCATGTAGATTTTCTAACTTAGACTTTCCATTTCTAATAATAGTCTTCATCAATGCTCTATCATCTACAGGAAATACTTCGTCAACCATATTCTCTGGAAGAAGACTGAACTCTGTAACTATTTTATTGTCTCTCGTTAAAAGTATTTTAAAGCTTACTAGATTAGCTTCGGATTTATTAATCATTTGATTCCTCTAAGTTTGTAAATTTAATATTATCTTGCTTACCACGTAGACCTGCTTTCATATATGTTGTAGCTCTACCTTCAAAAAAGTTCTGATGTTCAACACCCATGACCTCATCAATCCAGCCAAGTGGATTTTCTTTCTGGTCATAGTTAGTCTTTAGTCCTAACTGTAGTAATCTTCTATCAGCTATGTATCTATTGTAAGCATACATATCTTTCTTAGTTAGTCCTTGTAAGTCTCCCATCTCAAACACTAAGTCTAAGAATTTATCTTCTAGTTCTACCATGTCTCTACAAATTTGATAAAGCTCTGCTTTAAAATCATCTGTCCAGATATCTAAGTTCTCTTGGATAAACTCACGAAATAGTTTTGTCATTGCTTCAACGTGCATTGACTCATCACGTATAGAGTAGGTAACTATCTGTCCCATACCTTTCATCTTACCGAACCTTGGGAAGTTTAATAGGATTGCAAAACTAGAGAACAACTGTAACCCTTCTGTGAAGGCTGAATAAACTGCTAGTGTTTTAGCTATAGTTTTTTTATCAGACTTAAGAGGTTTAAACTCCCCAACGTAATCATGTTTGTCAGACATTTCTTCGTACTCTGCAAAAGCTTTGTACTCTATTTCAGGCATACCCACAGTGTCTAACAATAGACTGTAAGCATCTTGATGTATTGATTCCATGTTAGCAAAAGATGACATCATCATTCTTGCTTCAGGTTTCTTAAAGATAGGCATATACTTATCAATATATCCTGCACCTACATCAACGTCAGACTGTGTGAACAATCTAAATATTTGTGTAAGTAAATGTTTTTCTTCAGGAGTAACATCCTGCCAATCTTTTACATCAGTATGCAATGGAACTGATTCAGGCATCCAGTGCATTTGATTTTGTAGTTTGTAATACTCATACATCCATGGGTATTCAAACGGTTTATAATAATCTCTAGTTGTTAATAAGCTCATAACTTTTATTCCTTTGGTAAATATACTATTGTTAATGAACCACAATTAGGACAACCTAAGTTGGTTTCCATCATGAAGTTCTCATCTTCTTCGTCTATGTCGTGGTCTCCACCCCATATAAGTTCTGTATCACAATGCCAACACTTCATATTATCCCTCACAAGCAATACATTCCACATCGTCTAAACGAATCCTTGGAACTTTAGTGTTTACATTCTCTACATTTCTTGCTGCATTAGTTCTAAAGTAATACAACGATTTTAATTTCTTCATACCATACCAGTGTACATCATTCACATACTGCATATATTCATCATGCACTTCTTGTGGTTCTGTACTCTTAGGTAAAGTAAAGAATAAATTTACAGACTGAGCTTGGCTAACAAACTCTTGTCTCTTTGCAGCATGTTCAACAATCCATATTTGGTTTATCTCATTTGCTGTTTTAAATATTTCTTTCTCATCATCAGAAAGTATATCTAAGTGTTGGACTGAACCCTCATTAGCTGAGATATCTTTCCAAACTTTATCTAACTCCTTACCCTTCAACCCCTTAGACTTGAGAACTTTTTCAAGGTACTTATTTTTAACTTGGTAAGAACCGGATAAGGTCTTGTGAGTATAGCAATTAGCCCTATAAGGCTCAATACTAGGGGAAGTGCCACTGCATATAATACCACTACTAGCGTTAGGAGCAATAGCCATGAGGTTAGCGTTACGCTTACCTGACCCATGTATGTCAGGAGCTTCTCCCCTTTGAATAGCCAACTCTTTAGTGGCTTCATTTGCTCTAGTGTTGATATAAAGAAATGCTTTATAGTTGAAGCCAGTAGCAAAGATTCCTTCAAAAGGAATGTTCCTGCTTTGTAAGTACGCATGAAAGCCCATTGCACCAAGTCCGAGACTTCTCTCTCTATATGCCGAATACGCAGACTTAGTAAATCCTTCTTTACCTTCTCTAACGTACTTCTGAAATCTTTTAAAGTTTGCACTGTATTCTCCTAACTGTGTTGTGTCTATTGCATTGTCAATGTAGTGCTGTAATACATTATCAAGCATGGTTATTAAATCTTGTATAAAGTTATCATCCTTTGACCAAGCATCAAAGTGTTCTAAGTTTACAGATGATAAACAACATACTGCTGTTCGTTCTTCGTCTGTTGGTAAAGTAATTTCTGAACATAGGTTACTCTGTCTAATCTTAAGACCTAAATCTTTCTGTGCTTTAGGTAAATATTTATTACAGGTATCTATGTTTATCATGTAAGGTTCGCCTGTCTCTGCCCTAGCATGAATTATTTGCCACCATAAATCTCTAGCGTTTACTATCTTAACTGCCTCTTTAGATTTAGGGTCAATCAATCTCCAGTCTTCATCCTTTTCTACTGCTTCAAGGAATGAGTCAGTAATATTTATACCATTATGTATATTAAGATTCTTTCTGTTGATGTCTCCACCTGATTCTTTTCTCATGTTTATAAACTCTTCAATCTCTGGATGGCTTATATCCATGTAAGCTGCATAGCTACCACGTCTTGTTGTGCCTTGATTGAAGGCTAACATCTGTGAATCAACTACGTGCATGAAAGGAATTGAACCAGTAGAACGACTGCCATGAGTAGTTGAAATACCGTTGCTCCTAATATCGCCCCAATATCCACCGATGCCTCCACCTGAACTTGCCAACCAAATGTTCTCGTCATAGTGAGAAGATAGACCACCCCTGCTGTCAGGAACATAATTGAGGAAACAACTGATAGGAAGCCCACGAGTTGTACCCCCGTTACTAAGTATAGGAGTGCTAAACATGAACCAACGAGAGGAACTGTAGTTATAAAGTCTCTGAGCAAGTTCAAAATCTGTCTCACCTTTGAAGGTTGCTCCGAAGACGGAGGCTCTTGCGAATGCTTCTTGTGCATGTGTTTCATTCTCCCAAAGATATCTATCTTTTAGTGTATCAAGACTAAACTTATCAAATGTTTTTTCTTTGTCGTAGTCTATTTCAATTCCTAAGTAAGGCTTAGTTCCTATCTTGTCTTCAATCATTATTTTCTTCCTTGTTATTTACATATAAAGCTATTATAGTATAGTGCATAATCTTCATAAGGTCTTGATTAGATTTACCGTTCTTCTTACCAAACCTCATAGCGTATTTCATAATATTACCAATACAAAATCCTTCTCCGTATCCTGAATCAATTATCATATCTGTTGCTTGGTACTTACCATTAGCATAGTGTTGGTCATATGTATTACCAATATATGCTTTGACCTCGTTTAAAATTTTATCTTCATTAAATTTATAGTTCACTTTTCCATTCCTTTGGTAGTGTATCTTCACTATACCATGTAAAATTATTTGTCTCTGCCCATTCAGCATGAGTTCTTTTTGTTTTATCTTTCCTTATTTTAGCACCAGGCATAGGAGAGAAGGGTTTCTGAAATAAGAATACCAACTCATAGTTTTTAGGTATTGCTTCTCTTATGTGTATGTACTTACTATATTCTGCATAGTCCCAGAACCTACCTTTAGCTTCTAGTAAAATTGTTTTACCATCTATAACTTTTACAAAGTCAGGTTCGTATTTATGTTTAACAACATAGTTAATGTTATCCCAATGATGTTTCCATTCTTGTAGTACAGTCTCATGTAGAGTTGCTTCCCATAAACTGTCATACCCTTTAGGCACACCAATCTTCTTTGGTCTAGGTTTTCTTGGTACTCTTCTAGGCATTTAGTTCTTCTAAATGAAAGTTAGGATTTTGTTTTACTTTCTTGTAGAACCACCTAAGACTATAAGCACTTATCATAAATTTATTGTTAGCATAAATATGTGTTTGCTCTGGTAGAAACTCATGTAAGTTTTTCTTGTTAATCTTACTAGCATCTTCTCCTTCTGGAGTCATGCTTTGAATCCAACCTATAAGTAATCCTTCAGCTTTACGCCTTAATAGTTTTGATTTTTTACCACTCATATTTGTGTTACCTCTATAACATTAGGGACTTTAGGTACTTGAGTTAAGTATCTATTTCCGTTTGAATATTTAAATACTCTTAATCCTTTACCTTCGTTAGCATCTTTGTGACACTCAAACTTATGTCTGCAATATACACAACCTTTAGGTAGTTGCATGTTGCCAGACTTACCATCAGGTATAGGATTATAACATCTTTCTGGTGGTGTCTTAAGCTTAACAGCTTTCTTAACACTACTTATTTTCTTTTTGATATTTGGTTTATCAAAGTCATCTGGTCTAAACATAGCTAACTCTCCAGACTCTTTATTAAGAGCTAGGAATCCACCATTGTTTGTACCTTCTGCTTCTTCATAACCTGCAAGTTGAGCCATGTATCCGAATGCATCTTGCTCTGCCAGTGTACCATCTTTAAATTTCTTAAAGGCAAATCCTGAAGCAGTCTTAACATCAACAACCTCTCCATCAATAACACAGTCCATGTGTCCTTTTATTCCAGAAACTGTTATCTCTTTCTGTTCGCTTGTTACTTCATGTCCGGATAACTTAACTAGAAATAAAACTATCTCTTCAAGCAAATGTCCGTATAAGAACTTAATGAATAACGAGGGAGGCATTCTTTCAGGACTACCTTCTGACTTCATATCATACCACAACTGTCTTTCTTTCCTGCCTATGTTAGACATTCTAAGTGCAGGTTTACCACGAGGAGTAGGATGAGACCAATCATAAAGAATCTGTTTCATTGATTCTCCAAACTGCTCTATTGTGTCTTCATCTAAGTCGATGTGTTTATTATCAGCCAGTACGCCTATCTTATTATAGATGTCTTCTACTAATGTGTCAAGTGTTTTCTTTTTATTTGTCATATTATTCTCTGTGTTTTACGAACTTAAGTTTACGAGTTTCAGCATTAAACATTAACAACTGTACTCCTACTTTAACTTGTTCTGTAGTTCTACCTGTACATTTAGTTAAATTATTACCTGTCTTCTTATGTAGTTGGGGCTGTGCTGTTTTAACATCTATTAATGTAGTATCTCCGTCTTTAAGAGCTACTAAATCTGCAAGACCTGTACACCCACAATTTTTAAATACTTCATAGCCATTATCCCATAACCAAGTTACTGCATAGAACTCAGCCATGTCTCCTTTTCTACTATCGCAGTGTTTATTATTCTGATTCATCTTTAATTCCTTTTTCTTCGTATAGATTTTTATAAAAATTACCAACTTTTAATATCTCACTTGGGGTTGCTGAATTTTTTATAGTGTTTGCAAGACTAGAAACAACAATACAATTATCTAATATATATCCTTTAGAGTTATCTATCCTGTCTATTGTAGGAGAATTTTTCCAGTCTTCTCTACCATGAACTAATTTAATATTAAGAACTGGACATACTTCCGGAAAGTGTATTTCTTTTTTTACTAAATTAAAATCCATATTTTTTTTCTTGGCTCTTGTTTTTGCATCATAAACCATACTTGCTTTGAGATACCTGTGATTGTTATCTCTGTAATACTTATTATAACATGTCCTACACTCAGCTCTTAACCTACCTTTCTCTCTTTTAGAGAAGAACTCTTCAGTATATTCTTTTTCTATACCGCATTTAGTACAAGCTTTAGTGGGTTTCACTCCAACTACTCCCTATCTTGTATTCGCCATCCAAAGGACAACGAAGATTAAAATGTGTACCTGCTTTTATTATACTGTCAACAGCTAACTGTCCTACCTTATCAGCATGACAAGAAGGAACTTCTATCTGCCACTCATCATGTATGTTAGCTACAAATTTATAGTTCATATTATTAAGAACAAGTAAATCATCTAATATAACTAATGCTTTCTTCATAACAATAGCACCTGCTCCCTGTAACAAAGTGTTAAGAGAAGAATGAGCATTACGTATGTAAAGCTTCCTACCATCTAAACCTTTGAGGTATTTTTTTGAAGCTGCTCTTTGTACTCTGTCTCTAAGAGACTTAAATGTAGGCTTATTATCAAAGAAATATTGTCTAGCTCTCTTACCATCTGATGTATTTCCTCCGACCACGCTACCAAGTTTTTCATCTCCTGCTCCGTACATAAGTGCATAGATGAATGTCTTTGCCTTATCTCTTGATTCAAGTTTTGCAGCTCTTTGATTAGCTGTGTGTATGTCTCCATCTAATATCTCCTTTATATAATCATCATCATTCATATAGTGTGCCAACATTCTAAGCTCTAGACCACTGGCATCAACACCTAACAGAACATTTCCTTCATCTACAATCCAACAAGACCTACACTCTTTACCATAAAGGCTGTGAACAGAAGGTACTTGTGCCATGTTAGGACTTCTATGAGTCATCCTGCCTGTGATAGCACCATTAGGTATAACGAAACCATGCACACGACCATCCTCTTCTACCGAGTTGACCCATGAATCTACTTGAGCTATACGTTTTTGGATTAAAAGAAAGTCTGCTATAAGTTTTGCTTCTCTTATATGTGTAACTTCTGATAGAGTTTTCTCATCAACAATGGGTTGACCAGTAGGTGTAAACCTATCTGGCTTCCAACCAAAGTCAATAAGATATTCTCCTATCTGTTTACGACTGCCAAGATTAAACTCTTGTAGTGTTTGTCTCATGAAAGGTTCAAAGTTATTTGTATCTAAACATCTTTGATACTCATCATCAGTAACACCACGTTTAGATAAGTTACCATCCTTCTTGATGTAAGGCGTAACTAACTTATCATCTACCCATTTAGGTTTGAATGTGCTATGCACCTCATCCTCTATGAGTTGAGACTTCTCTCTTAGTTCTGCTAACAACATTAAAGCAGACTCCATATCAAACATGAAACCATTTACTTCTTGCTGTTTAATAATCTTAGCTACAGATTGTTCAAGGTCTATACAAGATTTACTAAATCCTTTCGACTCATTGCGAAGTGATTTATATACTAATGTATTTACTTGCACATCTCTTACACAATACTCTAACATCTTGGGAGAGTAGTTGACATAATCTTCAAAGTCAATCTTAGCTAAGCCAAGTTTGTACCCCCACTTCTCTAAGCTATGTCCACCATCTCTGGTAGGATTGAATAGCCTAGAGAGTACAAGAGTATCTATAACTTCTTTATCACTAAGGTCAATGTTACCAAACTTTTCTACTAATGGTATATCAAATCCTATAATGTTATGACCAATTAACCTATCTGCTTTTAATAAAAGCTCGTAACCTTCAGATAGTTTATCAGGTGGATACTTATATATCTCTCCTGTATTTGCATCTTGTGCTACAATACAATGTATTAGTGTTGCCTTTAGGTCATCTGTCTCTATGTCAAATACTAAATCCATAATTAAAATGCCTCGTCTAAACTATTATCAAACTCTATATCACTATCACTAAGTTCTGATAGTCTGCCGGTCTCAGCATCATATATAACTCTAGCCGCCATGCCTACGTCTCCTGTATACCTAGACTTAAGAACTCTTAGTCTTGTAGTCCTAGCTTCATCAGGGTCATCTGCTTGTTGATTTCTTTCTAATGCTATCACACAATCACTAAGTTGTCCAATACTATTTGAACCTCTTAGATGAGATAGAGATACTTCAATACCATTCTCATGACCCTTGTTACCATCAACTCTACGTAGGTGAGAAACTAAAATGATTCCTGCACCAGTCTCTTCTACCAAACTTCTTAGTCTGGTCATGATAGTATCAATGGCTCTTCTTTCATCTCCTTCATGAACAGCACTGACTAACATATGTAAATGGTCAACGACCACCCACTTGCAATCACATCCTATAATCATGAATCGAAGCTTAGTAAAGATGTCATCTATGTCGTTAGTTCCGAAGTGGGAATGTACCCATACTCTGTTTCGGTTATCGCCATCGTATAGCATATCAAACATCTTATCTAATTCTTCTTTGGAAAACTTCTCACGTTCTTGGTCAACATATAATCTAGCATTAGCTTCAATGGATAAGATACCGTCAATAGTTCTTCTCCAATCTTCTTCTAGTGCTATGATACCCACGTTATCTGTAGTGTTCTTAATAAGATGATGTTCAAGTTCTCTTGTAACACTTGACTTACCAAGACCAGTACCACCTGTAAGTGTGACTAGTTCTCCTGCTCTAAGACCATACAACTTTTTGTTTAGTCCTTCATAAGGATAAGGTACGCTTTGTTTCTTCTCACGATTATGAAACTTCTCACGTTGTTCAGAAACATTTATAACACCAGAGGGTGTATAAACTTTACTAGCCCACCAAGCCTCAACAAATTCTTTGTGCCTATTAGAACGAAGCATATCGTTAGGGTCTTTAAAACCATTAGGCAAAGAAAGTATCTTAGCTTTTCCGGGCTTGAAAAGTCTAGCAACTTTAATAGATGCTTCCTTTCCTGCCTTATCATTATCAAATGCAATGATGACATTTTCAAACTCATCAAAGAACTCTAAGCTTTCCTTGATGTCTTTGACTGCACCATTTGCACCACGCTTGATAGATACTACAGCCCACTTAGAACCTAAGAGTTCATAAGCAGACATAGCATCACACTCTCCTTCGGTAATGGTAACATACTTACCACCCTTGAAAAGTTGTTGACCAAACAATCCTGTCTCGTTGTAAGTTCCAGATACAAAGAAGTCTTTGCTCTTTACGTTACGAACTTTAGTAGCTGATAACTCATGACCATTATAGAATGGATAGAAATGTTTAACCACGTTACCTTGTAGGTCGTGTACACATTTAACTCCATACTTCTTGGCTGTGTTCATAGTAATCTTTCTATCTGTTAAGGCAGAAAAATTACCTTCATCTACTATGTCAGGTTGTTTAGCCTGTGTTGTCGTTACTGTTTGCATATCCTTACCTCCACATGCGTTAGTATAGTTAGGCATAAATTCACCACAACTGAAACACTTTGCTGAATCATCTTCGTTGATTCCTACAGCATCACTACTGTTGCAAAGTGGACAGGGTTGGTGTAGTTTGTCCCAAGTTTTATCCATGTTAGCCCTCACTATGAATTAAGATTCGTCTGAATCTTCTACAGTTTCATCTTCTTGTTCTACGACAGCCTCTGGACTATCTTTTAATACAGATTCAAGGTTGCTTTGATGTCCTTGTGAAGCATAGTTCAATGCCTCTACTAATACATTCAATGTTCCTATCTTACTGATAGATACATT
>Ga0208298_1000880_pt1 | contig 11700 bp, 8 predicted proteins | sample 14BtaG_FD_184088 | JGI IMG/M metagenome (GOLD analysis project Ga0208298, IMG submission 184088) | Marine viral communities from the Subarctic Pacific Ocean - 14B_ETSP_OMZ_AT15311_CsCl metaG (SPAdes) (version 2) | ecosystem: Environmental > Aquatic > Marine > Oceanic | place: Pacific Ocean... | reverse complement strand
TTCTGTAACTGCAGACACCCCCTTAACAGGCTGCAAACCTTGTGCTTGTCTTATTAAATTTTGTATATCCTCAGGGCTGGCACTGAAAGGAATATAAATAGGCGCACCCGCAATATTACTAGGGTTTTGAACCATTATACCCTGTGGTTTTCCTTTTATTATTTGTTCATCTATTGCACCATCGGCTGTTACTTTAGCTGGGATTATTCTGTCATCTGCCAGCTTAACTTTTTGAGCTGTTAGTCCTATTCGGCTAAGGTCTGCTTGCCATTGCCCTAATAGTCCACCGAAGTTTTCTATTGCTCCGGAATCATTTTTAAACTTATTCATATCTTGATTCCAAACAGCTGCAGCAGGATCATTAAAAGCTCTAACAGTTTCTTGTTGGTTTCTTTTAAACTCAAGATTCATAGCAGCTTGTTTTTGGTGTTGGTAATATTGATCTTGCTTACGACGCTTTTCGTTGTTTACAGCAACTTGATTAACCCCATACATTGAGCGAGACTTATCTAGCCACAGTCCTTCTAAAACTTCTTCCGCTCTATTACCTATAAAATTACCTCTATCGTCTTCAACAGGCTCGTTAGTAAGGGCATCAGCTTCTTCCCTAGTGTACCCAAAATGGTCAACTAATAAAGACGCAACCTTTTGATCTTTATTTCCAGGCGATGATTTTATTAAATTATCTAAGGCTGTTTGAGCTATTTCGCTAGCAGAAACTCCTAATGTGCCATCTTCTCCCGCCGGTGCTTGGTCAAAAGATAGTACATTCCCGTCTGACCCTGTATTTATTTTAATCGCTTCTTTTATTAAAGAATCAATATCTTCTTTTTTCTGTAGCTTTTTAGATAAATTTTGAAATTCACTAGCAGAAACTCTATAGGGCTCTCCTTGTACTGTTTTACCAACCCATACTTGCTGACCATCTATATTTTGCCAACCTCCTTCGGGTGAGCCATTAAGCATGTCCTCAGCCATAGCCATAAGCCCTTCAGAATTATAGGTAGATAAAGACCTATCTATTTTACCTGTTTGATATGCACTTAAAAAATCGTTAACACCTGTCTTTACGTTTTTTAATGCACCCACTTGCGTTTTTAATTTAGCCATTTCAGTGGCGTAAGCATCATAATCGCCAGTTCTTTTTAGCTCTTTATTTAAATAACCTGCATAATCAGCAATCTGTCTACTGCTAGAAGTAAGCATTTCATTGTAATCGGTAGATGCCGTATCCCCCATTACATTTAATTCGTCTAAATCTTTTGCTTTTTGCTGGGCGTATGAATAATTTAGTATCTCAGACTTACGTCTATTAGCAGCTCTTTCTTCAGCGTCTTTACGTTTTTTTCTTCCCTCTTCAAAAGAAGCATCTATGCCTTGCCCAACCATCTGTTGAACCGCTGCACTCCCAGGTGCGTATTTAAATGCGTCTTTATATTTACTATATGTATCCATTATTATCTTCAAGTTATTGCTTTAGCAACATTTTGTAATTTTGAACCTCCTATAAGCCCTCCTGATGCAGCTGCAAGCCCCGCATCTAAAACACCTCCAATGCCACCAATAAGATCACTTTTAGCCTGCGCCCTTGCTTGATCAGCAGCTTGCTTTCTAGCTAACGCTCTGTCTGTTTTATTTGTTAAGTTTTGAAGTTCAAGTTTTTGATTATTTAAGTCAAACTCTCTTTTAGTAGTTTCAACATTAAATGCTGCTTGTGATTGCTGATTAGCTGCTTGAGCCCCAAACTGTAACGCCTGATTTTGTGCATTTAAGTTAGATAAACCAAATCTATTTTGGGCATCTACATTTGACATCGCAAATTGATTTTGAGCGCCAACATTAAATTGGGACATTTGGTTAGCAGCGCCAAATTCACTTAAAGCAAACTGATTAGCGGCACTAGCACCAAATTGAGCAGCTTGATTTTGAGCACTAGCAGTAAACTGTTTAGCCTGATTTTGAGCACCAACATTAAATTGTTGTTGTCCTAAATCAAATTGAGATGCTAAATTTTCTTGAGCTAATTGTGACCTTTGTAATTCAGATTCGCCTTGTGCTCTTAGCATTTCATTTTGTTTAACTTGCTTATCAATATCGGCAGCAATACCCGCTTTAGATTTTGCTGCTGCTGCGGCTAAAGCCGTAGCTCCACCCCCGCCTGTTCCAGCTTGTGCGGCTAAATCTTGCGAAGCAGCTAATGACTGATCAGCCTCTTGTGCGGCCAGATCGCTACCGGCTGTTGAAACCTGTAAATTACGCATTGTGTTTGTTAAACCTGCGTCAGCTCCTCTTTGTAGACCAGCTACACCTGTTTGTGATGCGCTATATCCGGTTGCGTCATAACCCTGCGCTTCGCCTAACTGAGCCATTTCAGCCTGAGCGGCTGGGCCTAGTTGTGCTGCTTGGCTTTGGGCAGCTTCGTAACCTCCAAACTGAGGTCCCTGTAAGCCCTCATATACATTTTTGAATCTGAACTTATCTTGCGCTGCCTGAGCTTTATTCAAGCCCGCGTTAGCTCGCTTTTGTTCGCGTCTTCTTTTTCCGCCTCCAAATAAAGAGGCAACTCCTTTAACTACACTTCCCATTAGTATTTTAATATTAATTCGTAAGATGGTGATTCATCGACATAATAGTCTGCATTTTTATACTTGTTTAATAGCAACCCTGGTTTAGCCCATGCAAAAGAATATTTAAATCCCATTGCTTCAGCTTGATCAGTTGTATGATCTACTAAAAGCTGCAATGCATCACTTCTGTCTTTATCTTTGTATAATTTATCGCTAATAACAACAGCTGGAATTGCAGTTTTACTATTTGTTTTCCATAGCCACATTGCGGCTACTGGTTTTTCCTTATAAACCATAAAACCTCCTAGCCCATTTTCAGGTAGAAAATCTCTTGGAAAACCTTCTTGATTATATTGTTTATACCACTGCGGGATAATATCCCAATCTGATTCAATTAAATTCCTAATTTGTAATTTCATATTATTGACTTGAATATACTGCCTCTGAATTAACAGCAAACAGTTCAGCTTTGTTAATTGATTTATCTACCGGTAGCTTTAAGCGAGTACGCATAAATGTACCTTTTGTTCCTGACACAAGTTTAGTTGCGTCTGCTACAACGGCACCAGATGAAACTTTATATGTTGTTTCCTCTGACACTATTGGTGCAAAATATTTACCTTCTTTTTCCTCAAAAGGAAATTTAATTATTGTACTCATTAAGCGCTTTGTGTTATACTTATTGTTTGATTAGCTATAGCGGCACCTGTAACTCTTGAATTATTGTAAACAGATATAGTAATAGTAGCAGTTCTTGAAGATCCGGTTCCGTTGTCATCAACGTTTATTGTAAAAGGATAGTTTGAACCAAGAAAATCAATACCATCTGGATCTACGACTTTTGTGCCAGGTGTATTGTTTAATAATACCCAAGGTTCGCTTGCAGATATTTGTATTGGAACCGTAGCTCCGTTAGAATTAGTTATAGTTGTATCTGTATTGCCCGAGGCTGTAAAAGATATTGAGCTAGCATATGTGCCGACAGATGCTGTGACTTCGCCTGAACCTGTTATAGTTGAGGTTGCCGTTAAATCAGAAGTAGTAGATGGTATTACAATAACTTTTTCTAAATACTCTTGCGATACATTATCTACTGTTGTGCTAGAAATAGAATAACCAGGAACATCATAAGCGAGGCTATATGAGTTAGGCAACATAACCTTGTCAGTACCGCTGACTGTCCATCTAAGCGCAGCTGTTCTAGTAGTGTTAGCACTATACGGGCTATTACTGTATGCATTACCAGCAGAAGTGCCCGCAGGTGTGGTTAAAACACCGCTAGCGGGGGTTGCCCATGTTATAAGCGGTAAAATTGTTGCCGATCCGCTTATTCCTAAAGAATTATTTGTTGCCGATGTAGGCACCAGTAAAGGAAATGTTGCTAAAACGTCTCCATTATTATACCCCAAAGCAAAATCAGTAACATTAGTGCCATTGCCCATGCCGCTGTGATTACCACAATAATAGTATAGTGTAGGAGTAGATGCAGACACAGCTATTTGTGTATATGCGCCAGCAGAACCGGGCGTGCCATTATAAGTTACTCCTGTCGTATATTCTGTTCCACCTCCGTGAGTCCCATTAGATGTTGTACTAAATTTTAAAGGATGACCTGCATTGGAGCTATCACTTTGATTAAATATATATGTTTTACCTTTTGTTAAAATTAGTATAGGTTGCCTTAAAGCTTCTATACCATTTGGAGCATCATCTATAGCGTATTTATTTGGGCTATAATTTCTAACTAAAACGTTCCTAGTTATAGTAGATGCTGGTATAGCTTGAAGCGTTGTTAAACCACTTGTATTTGCTACTATATTACCTGGATCTATATAATGTGTAGAAGTCGATGACACTGTTAAAATTAAGTTATTTGCTCCAGGTGTAGTATATGTAGCAAGAGCGGGGCTGACAGCTCCATTAGAAACTGCATCACCAACACTCACTGTTAATAAACTAATTTCAAATATTAATGCAGCACCTATTCCTGATATTGTTACGGTTTTTACTTCATCGCCAGCTCCAGCCGTTCCTGTAATTAAAAATACTAAATTATTATTTGTAATGACAGAAGGGTTTTGTATTGCAAGACCGCTTCCAGTTAAAACGACATCATTAACATTTTCAAACTCATAATCTGAATTTTTAGGCTTCGCAGTAATAATCCATTGAACAGATTCTCCGTTTTTAGCGTACACAGACTGTTCGCCAGTTATTACACTATTATCGGCAGCACCACTTAATTGCAATGTTAACAAACTAAAGTTTTCTAAAGCAGGCTCATTACCTACAGAAGAAATATCTGTTTGCATAAAATCTAATTCCCACCCGGTAGTTCCTTCATAACTTATATTATTAAAAGTCTTTATTGTTGAAGGATTGTCATTTAGTATAGGTTCTATATAAGATTCAGCAGCACTTGCTCCGTAAAAAGTATTTCTATTAACACTCTCACTGTTGTGTTTCCACAACTTGCCATTTTTAAAAGTGTAATATACATTATTTAAACTCAGCCCACCTTCTTGTTCAAAGGATTTAAAACTAGTCCAGCCTTGGCTTCCTTCATCAAAACTTATAGTAAAATAACCATCTGCTGCAGTGGCAACATTAGTATCTTTAAAACCACTAAAGCCTTTTCCTATTAAAGTTAAATTATATAAATTATTATATTCATCATAAGAACCAATAATTTCGTCAGACTTAGCTAAAGCATCTCTAAAAAAATCACTTAATCCGTTTTGAGATATTTCAACTAAACCGTTTTGCGATAATCTCATTACGCTGCCTCTGCTTTTATCAGTAAAATATTTAGAGTAGCCGTAATATGCAAATGACATAGGATCTTTTGACATACCAAATTCACCCGCATAAGGAGCTATTGTGCCTAAAAATTGTGCACTTGTTGTTACAGGTATTGCACCACCTTCCGCGGAATATATAAAGTCTTTATTAACCGGTGATCTTGAAATCTTATCTTCTTGGAAAACAACTATTTGCGTATCGTCAGCAAAAAGTTTTTGTATTGACCCATCCTGTGGATCTAAAGATATTGTTAAACCACCCTCTGCTTCATTGAATTGATTTATATAATTTATATTTGTTCTTGAATTAAATAAACCACTTGAATGAATTAATGTGTTAAATCTTCTTTCTTCTGCAAAATTTTCTTTTACAACATAAGCTCTAACGCCTATATCAAAAGACTTTTCGTTATATCCAGCCCTAAGCCTATTTATTTCAATGTGCGCCCCTGAGCTAAACGTTAATAAATAACAGTTATAAAATTGTATATCTACCGCTGTGGTTGTTAGGTCCGATATTAACCCCCCGGTTGATGTTTCAAAAAATATATCTAAATCTGACTGAAAAGGTTCGGTTTCAAAAACGGATATACCTGATGTAACTGAATCTGTAGGAACATTTGCTGTTCCCGCGGGGTTATTTATAGACTGCACTTTAGTTAAACTTGCTGTAGTTTTGTTTACTCCACCTAATATTTTAGGATATACAGCTACGTTGCAGGGAGAAATAGTGCCGCTTGTGCTTGGAGGTATTACTGCTGTTTGGTCCCTTGGGACTTTGTTTATACTGTCGCCTAATCTTGCTACGGTATTTAAAGCTGTTACACCAGAAATCCAATTATAATATTCTTGCTCTCTTTGCTTTACTACAATTCTATAAGAGTAACACCAATCTAAATTTTGTAAGGCTGTTATTGTAGTTTGCGCAAATGCTATACGCAACGAGTTAAAAACGTTTGTGCTATCAGCCTCCCCGGTTGCCGCATCAATAAAAACAGTGTCGCCTCCTGTTTCGGATAATAACACTGGTGTCTGTCTTCCAAATTTGTCTGCTAGTACTACGCCAACTTGGTAAGTTCTTCGAGACTTAACCGACATGCTGCTGTCTAGCTCTGTATACCTAGCTGAAGCTTCTCCGGTCCTTGAAACCGTAAAAGATACATTAGGTATATTAAAGTTTTGTAAATAATTACCGTAAACCAATCTGCCCCCTGCTAATTCTTGGGATTTGGCTATTCTTGGCACAGCGTCCGCTACTCTTGTTAGTTGATCAGAAGGTAGTGTTTTAAATGGATCCTGAGATTTATAAAAAAAGTTTACGCTTGTTTCTGACGTTAAAACTTTGCTTTCCACAACATACAAAGCTCCACTTCCTGTTTCTTTATATATAAGCTCAACTTTGTCAATTGCTAACCCTTGAGGAGTTGGAACTGAAAGCTGAACAGATTTTATTGCATTAACAAAAGTTTCAATTTCTCCAAAATCGTTTATATCTGAAGATATTGTATCTACATTACCTAATCTTGAAAAACAAATAGGTGTAAAAGGCGCTAATACACTGTATTCACCATCTTCAAATTTATATCTATATGAAAATCTAATTAATTTATTTTCTAAAAAATTTGATGTAATAGGATTACCTTGCTCATCTAAATTTGAAACACCTACAATTGAAGCAGATTGATAAGGAGCAGGCTTGGCAACAGAAATAACATCATCTATATTTGCTGCTAAATCATATCTACCCGGTGTACTTCTAGCTGTTTCAACATTTATTTTTCTAGGAGGATTTCTATCATCTGTAAAAAATAAAAGTTCATCAACTAAATTAACACCAGTTATAGGGTATTTTTGATGAAAGTTTAATGCAGCACTATTAACTATTATTGTAGACTTATTTGCTTTTTGATTGTACTCAATTATTTGGTGATTCCCAGAGTTTGTTTCATCGTAAGAATTGTTATTAGTTATAAAATAATATATTCTATCGTTACCGTTGTCTCTATATTCACCTATTTTTTTTGCATTAGATATTGCCGTGTCTATTATAAGCTCATTACCTAATATATTTTCTACAGCCCCTATATCTGAGCTTTCAGATTTACTTACATTTATATTCAATGCCTCTCGATATTCACCGGGTTGTAGCATTTTATCGTCTAAATCGCGATTCATTCGACTCGCGTTAAACAATCTTTTAATTTCTGGCATATATTCTAGTGTTTAATCCACTTTGATTTACCTCTAAGTACTTGCGTTAATTCATCAAGTTTTAAATTACTTAATCTGATTTTAGCGTTGCGCATTTTAGCAGCAGCTTCTTTTTTGTATAAAGGAGCCGCTCCTGCGGAGGCAGTTCTAAGCTTGGAAAGATTGTAGAGCATGTTAGCATACACGGCGTCTTCTGCCAATTTAGGTACTAATACATTGTCAAAATTATCATTATCGCCAAGACCATCAGAAATATATTGTAAGGATATTAAATCACCTTCGCTAAATAAAGAATCAAAATATATTTTACCAGCCTCTAAGTCTAACAAATAAGTACCGTTATCATTTTGCGTTTGTGGCTCAGAGCCATAACGCCTGCCGTATGCAGTTACGCTTTCATCGTCATAATACCCATCAAAGTAATTTTCAAAATCTTTTTTATGTAAATCAATTTTAGATTTTTGAAATCTATCTGCTGTTTCGGATTTTTCACTAAACGTTAAATTTCCCTCTTGATCATATATATATTTGAAGTCGTCATCTTGAGCAACTGCTTTTGTGGGCTTTGAATATTTTGAATTTTGAATAGGTCTATGATTGCCACTACCATCCACGTATGCTATTCCAACATAATTTACGTAATCAGAGGGCAAAGAAATTTGTAATGTAGAACTTAGCTCTATTTCTAAATTTTTTTCTGCATGAAATACATCATAACTAAATTCTTGTACAGATCTTTGAGCCCAAAAAGCAACTTCATATCTAGGTACTTTTGATAAAATTTTTCCGTCTCCTATGTATGCAATAATAAAATTATTTATTATATCATTTAAATGTACCCTACTATAATAACCAGAAATTGCTGTACCTGTTCCTCCTTCAAGAGAGGAATAATTATCTACGTCTAAAGGTTTTCTTGATATTGCCATTATTGTTCAGTTGCTTGTATTTGTTGTTCTTTTGCTTGACCTATTCCAGAAACGTCTGCTTGCTTTATAACTACACCCGCTAATGTTAATATTTTATAAACTATATTTGTTTTTTCTGACGGATGTAATTCAAAATTTAATGATTTTGCCGTAGCTGAATAATCGTCCGTAGAGGGATTAAAAACAGTTGAATCATATATTGGCTTATTAGGAACCCCAGAAGCGATCTGTGACGCCGTAGGCATCAAATAACCCCATTTAGGCTTATTCGGCTTCTTTAAATACTCCATGCTTACTCCGCTATCTATTGTTACAGGGTATACTTTAATGGCATTTCCATTTATAGTATACACAGGTTGAGTTGCAACAGGATATGTAAGAGGGGAAGCTGTAATAAACTTAATTTCTTTGTGAGAAGCAAAATCAGCCTCTAAATTATTAACACGAATCACGCCTAGCTTGTAAAAATCAGATGGAAATGAATATAAACCATTGGCTAAAGACAAATTGCTATCTCCGTAAAAAACATTTATTTTTTCAGCTAAACTTAAATTAGGGTCAGAAAAATCACTTTCTAAATTTGCATTAAGCTCATAACTAGCTTGTTTTGCAAAATAAGCTTCAAATATTTCATTTTGCCCTATATCTGCCAAATTATTAAATTCTTCAGGTGTTATATAGCCCCTGTTATCCTTATTAGCGATAGTTAGTACAATTTGGTATACCTCGTTTATATTTACCATGTGTAATTTATTAATTAGTTGGTATAGGGTTAATTTCTTACCCTACACCTTTTTATTACGAAATTTTTTTCATAATAGACTTCATTAAATCAACACCTTCATCTGTTTTGAAGTATGCAGCAAGCGCTCCATATGGGTGTTGATCAAAAGGCACTGTCATAACCTTTTTACCGTTTGCTAATTTAAACACAGTTCCGTCGTCAGTTAGGTTTAATATACCCATTTCAACAGCTCTATTAGCAAGGTTTCTTAACTTTATATCTTCATCCTGAGATAACTCAATAAACAATTCTGGATCGCTTTGAGCAAACCTGTAGGCATCTCTTTTTAGTTCTTTAGAAGTCATGTTAGCTACTGCAGAACCTAATTCAGTTCTCATGATAGCTTCTAAATGCTCAATATCTAGCGTTTTCACTAAATTTAAAGCTTCGAGTTCTAACTCTAGGTTTTCAATTTCATCAGCTGCTTCCGCCACCTCATCAATTTCAGACCAAAGATTTCCTACATTCGGATGATATATTGATAGAAGCTTTTGCAACGGTTGTTGTTGCCTTGGCACTTCTAAAACGCCGTCTAAAAATGTAACATGCCCTAATGTAACATACCCATCTTGTTCGCTTACAAACAAAGATTTTTGATTAGTAGCATATCTTATTTCTTTATTTTCACCTGTATTTTCATCAAACCAAAGTAAAGGTTTTCTTACTGTATGTTTAGACTGTATTGTCCAACTTATAGGTGATCTGTCCTGCGATAGAACATATACTCTATCTTTTATTTCCCACCCTTTTTCAGGGTCGAATACTTTTTTTTTCGCTTGTGTACTCATAATATAATATAATAAAAATAAAAAGAGGTTAGGGTGGCCGAAACCACCCATCCTCTATTAATCACTATGCTTTAAATAATACAAAGTTATTAGCACCTTGTACAATTAAACATCTTTCAGATAGATAATGCATTCTCATTTCATCAATTGGAGATGAAGAAGCGCCGCCTACAGATCCAGTAACCCAAGATTTCATTTTTCTGTTTTCAGTTTCAGAAGCTCTATATCTTACGTGCAAGAAAGGTCTTTTAATGTTTTTCCCAAGATTTTGGTCGTAAACTGTTGAAGTACCAGCAGGAACTAGTACACCTTCAATGTCTCCAAAGCCACCTCTTGTTGAAAAATCATTTAGATATTTCCAGTCAGTTTTGTAAAAGTCATAAGAACCTCTTCTGTATCCAGTAAATCCTAGATTAAGGGCCATATCCTCGCTATTGTTAAATACACCAAAAGAAGTACCTCCAGAGTATCCACCGTTTTGTTGTGCAAGAATATCATCAATTTCTAAAGAAAGATCTCTTCCTAAGAAAAGCATGTTTTCTTCAATAGCACCTTGCTTGTCTAGTTGCTTAAGTACAGCATCAAAATCTGTCAAAGCACCGCCGGAAACTTGTGCACCAAAGTCAGAGTATACATTACCTCTTGCTTCAATAGCTTCAAAGAAACCTTCAGTACCTTTAGCGGTAGCTGTAATATTTGAATCATAAAAATCCAAAGTAGCTCCAGTGTTCAATTGCTTGACACCTTCAACCATAGACATTTCTAGATAGTCTTCCCAGCGTAGTCTGTTTTCGTGCTCAGACTTCAAATACCATAGGTATCCAGAAGCTCCATTTTCAGAAGTAACTTCAATCCAACCAATCTGGGCAGTGTCAGAACCGTTAATTGAATAGTGCTCCTTAAGAATAATAGGAGAATTGGTAAACGTAGCGTAGCTAGGATCTAGCTTTTCGTTAAAGTTACCAGTTCCTTTTGCAAATTCAGATCCATAAGCAAGAGCTGTAAATCTTTCGGCTGCGGTAATAGCTGGAGTTCCAGTCAATGATTTAACTTGGAAATAGTTTCCAGACACGTTAGTAACAATACCTTTAATAACAGCACCGCTTCCACCAACAGCTGAAGTTGCTGAAGATTGAGCTTGGACCATTACTGTTTGTCCTTTACGGAAATTAACAGCAGTTGTTCCTTGAGAAGTAACACCTAGGCTAGTAGGCTGAGCTGTAGGAACGTTAAAGTTCAATACAACACCTCCATTTGAAGATGCACTTGCGGTTCCTGGAGTTGATCCAGAAGTTGGCATTGTGCCTGCGGCACTTAGATAGATAGCGTTAGCATATCTTGTGTGCAATCTACCTTGCTCAGTCCAAATAATTTGATCTGAAGTAGAAGGCATCTCCGCTGATACCATACGAAGGAAAGATCCAATAGAGCGATTTCCGTATCTCTCTACTTCTTGTTCGTACACATCAGGTAAAAATTGTTGAGCCCATTGATTGAATGAGCTATCTGTAAAATCAATATAGTTACCAGTATAAAGAGCTTTGCTTTGAGTTGGTTGCAAAGCTGCTGGTATTCCACTTGTAAAAGCCATTTTTTAAATTTTAAAAATTATTTATTCCA
>Ga0208298_1000878_pt1 | contig 11724 bp, 6 predicted proteins | sample 14BtaG_FD_184088 | JGI IMG/M metagenome (GOLD analysis project Ga0208298, IMG submission 184088) | Marine viral communities from the Subarctic Pacific Ocean - 14B_ETSP_OMZ_AT15311_CsCl metaG (SPAdes) (version 2) | ecosystem: Environmental > Aquatic > Marine > Oceanic | place: Pacific Ocean... | reverse complement strand
CATCACCAAGATTGATACCACCATTAAATGTAGCAGTTCCATCAACACTTAGTGTGCCATCAATAGTTAGATCAGTTGGCAATCCGTTTGGCGAGGCATCAACCCACTGAGATGTAGCTCCGTCGTTATAGTATACAAACAAACGACCATCATCAGAATCATACCAGAGATCTCCTTCCACAGAATTAGAAGGAGCACTACTAGAAACTTCTACGCCACCACCAATTGCTCCCCAAGCATTACCATCATATCCCTCAAATACATTGGAAGTATCATTCCAGCGTAACATACCTTCTGCTGGAGATCCAGGTCTTTGAGCATCAGTTCCAGAAGGTAATTGTATATATCCTGTTCCAGTTATATCTACATCACCAGATACTGTTAGAGCAGTTAAAGTTCCAACAGAAGTCAGAGATGATGTTGTTACACCAGCACCCAACGCAAGTGTTCCTGTTGTAGGACCTATTTGTGTTTCACTTGCAATGTCAGTAGTACCAATTCTAAACTTCTTACCAGTGACAAGATCCATATGCTCAGATGATGTCCAAGCATTAAAAGAAATACCACCATCAGTACCTTTCCACTGGAAAGTTTTGTCTGTAGTACCCTTAACAGTAAGTCCACCTCCATCAGCTGAAAGATCAGAAGGACCTATACCATTAAATGTAACTGTTCCACTACCACCAATATTAGCACTAAGAACAATTGCGTTACCAGTAATAGATTGAATTACAGTATTTGCTGGAATAGTAATACCAACCTGACCTGTGGTAATTTCCATTCCAGGAATCAATCCTGATGTAGGAGTAACACCAGTTAGATTAGCAGTTCCATCAACACAAACTGCACTGAATGTTGTACTAACAACAGAAGCAAGTTCAATATTTTTGTCAGCAATTTCAACAATATTAGATTCTACACTAGTAGTTACACCCTGAACAACTAAGTCACCAACTACAGTAAGATCTTTATTTACTGTTACATCATTATTAAGTGTGACATCAAAGTTTGCATCTCCTCTAATCCAATATTCAGTTCCAGAACCAATAACTAATTGTCTATTGCCTCCTGCTGATGGTGGTTGAAATGTTGCATTAGTAGAATTTTCATCGTCAGCAGGACCAATAATAACATTACCAGAACCAGTAATACCATAACCAGCGTAATGACCAATACAAACATTGGCATCACCAGCAGTTAAAGTTTCTAGTGAATTATTACCAACACCAATATTTTTAGAACCAGAAAGGTTGACTAGCATTACATCACTACCAATGCCAACATTCTTATTGCCGACACCAGTTGCCCTTAATACTCTATTACCAATCGCAGTATTCGATGCACCTGCGTTAACGGTAAGTAAAGATTCAAATCCAATACTGGTATTTTGAGATCCCGAAGTAACACTATTCAATCCACGAACACCTAAGACAGTGTTTGTATTAACAGCACCAATACCTCTACCCACTCTTATTGGGTCAGTTGTACCACCACGAATTAAGATATCAGCATTAGCAGAATCAAATGTAGCATTACATGTAAAATTATCACCAGATGTACTACCAACAGTAAGATCATCTTCTACAACTACATCATGTCTGAATGTTGTAGTACCAGTATCAGCACCAATATCAATTTGAGATGCGTCACCACCAAATTGAATGTTACTTACAGTAGCGTTAAGTAAATCGAAACCAGTAGATGATGTTCTCAGTCCAGTATCAAAAATTGGGTTTGACGCAAATACAAGATCGCCAGTACCAGTTGTTCCAGTAATTAAACCACGAAGTTGAGTTGCAGTAGTAGAAGCAAATATTGCCAGTGTATCAGAAGTGTATGCAACATTACCACCTGATCTTAGATTAGCAGTAATACTTGATGATGCATTATCAGTTGTTAAAACTAAATCTCTTTGTACTTCAAATGTTTTAGCAGAAGCAAGTGTAAATGCTGCTGAAGCAGTAGAAGTAATATCAAGTCCATTAATAGATGTAGCTGTGGCAGCACCAAGACTAGGAGCAGTTAAAGTTGGTGATGTAAGAGTTTTGTTAGAGAGAATTTGAGTCTCTGATTCTGTTACCAGTCTTAAACCAACTGATCCATCAAATACTCTCCAGTATCCACCAGACTCAAACCATACTAAAGATGTAAACGATGTAACACTTCCATTAACATCAGATGTTCTGTTTAATCTAACACCACCATCAGCACCAACTAAACTATTTCCTTTTCTTAGTTCAATTTCATTATCAGCAACTTGTAATACACTTGTTTCAAGAATTGTTTGTGTCCCTGTGACAACTAAATCACCAGCAATTGTAACTGCAGATCCATCATCACTAATTAAACTATCAGCAAGTTGACTATTTCCAGAGTCCCATTTGACTAGAGTATTACCAGTAAGGTTAGAAGAATTCTTGATAGAATATTCCGTTCCGCTAGTTAGCGTTAAACCAGAACCAGCAGTAAGAGATGCACCAGTGTCAGTATTTGTAGAACTAATTTCAAATGTAGTGACACCAGAATTAGTTGTTTCAGTAATGCTAGTAGCACCAGATGTAGTCAGGATAAAATCTCCTGCCTGAACACTATTAGAACCAGAAGCAAATCTTGTTACAGTATTAGTGTCAACACTATCAATTGTTACTGATGTTCCAGATTGAGATACTGTTACATTTGTACCACCCAGAATTTCAACTGCTCCAGTTGTAGCAGTTCCAGTAGACCCACCTTTAATAGTTGTAATAGTATCAGTAGATGATACTGTAATTGTAGGATCACCATTACCGTCAACACCTTGAGTTAGTGTAGTAGCGCCGCTATCTAAAAATGTAAAGTCGCCAGAAGAAAATACCTGACCAGTAGTTGCTCTGAGTCTAGTAATAGTATCGACAAAACTAGAATCAATAGTAATTGTTTTAGTTCCTGCATCCTGAGATACAGTAGAAGATCCAGTTGCAGCAATAGTAATTGCACCAGTTTGTGCAGTACCACCAGTTGCTGCTGATAATGTAGTAATAGTATCATCATCTTCTGCTGTTGCAGAAAGTGTAACTACACTACCAACTCTACCAATAGAAAGTGAAACTGCCTTTTCACCAGTAGGAATAGACGATGGTGTTCCAACCGCAAAAGTAACTTCAGAATTTACACCATTAGAATCTGATAATCGGAAAACTTTTTCCGAAGGTTGCAATCCATCAACTGTACTAAAACTATATGTCGTATCATTATCTGGTGTAGTTACGGATCCACCAAGCGGAATTGTTATTCCATTTACACTAATACCAGAGTTAACAAGAGCACTATTAGGAATATTAGTAAGAGTGTTTAATGATGCAGAGATTGAGCAATTCTCTAGAGTTTTATTAGTAAGTGTTTGCGACTGTGTAAGATAAACATCACCAGGAGAGTTCCAAAATACATTAGAACCATCACTATACAAATATTTTCCTGCTCCCAAATCCCCACCGATGACAATTCCATTGCCAGTCAGTTCTAAATTGTCACCCGAAACAATTTCTTCAATTTTTTTCGATACGGCGTTAACAATTAACGGAAAACGATCAGCCATTTAACTTGCCAGTGGATACTAGTGCTCAGGTTTATTTATGTCTCTTATTGATTGCCCCTAGGATATAATTGTCCCGAACCTGGACGACCAGGACTTTCAAAATCATATGCAGATTCCAATCCAGAGAAAGAATTATCTATTGGTACTTGTACACCATACACCCGTGCTGTACCAGTAAATGTAGGATTGATTACAGGGTTTGTTGTAGTTGGTTGAAATGTTCCTGCAGCACTTCTAAAAAATACCGCAGAAGATAATCCTAAACTAAAATTTGCCATTAGGTTGTCCTCGCACAGAATGCAATACCTTTAGAAGTATTACTAGCGATATCATCTAAACCAAGTTGACTTGTTGAATATGATACTTGAATGATCTCATAAATTTCACTATTACTTATAGTAATTGTATCTCCAGTACGGAATAATGTAGCACCAGGAGTAACTGCGAACTGAATCATAGTATAATCATCGGGTAAATAATATGGACAAGGCATCATGTTCTGATTAATTGGAAGACCCTTAAATGGTCTATAAAAATCTGCTCCAGAATCTACACTATATGTTGCAATGGCATCATTTTTATTAAAATATGTGGTATCTTGCTCATTCACAGTATAGTCATCATAAGTACTATTTCTATAGTATCCAGTAACAGTTGAAGAATTATCACCAATTGCTTCAAAAATATTATTGCGATAAGAAGAAGTAAATTTGTCAGTATAATAGGCTTCTGCATCCCTATAGTATCCGTAGAATGCTTCTCTTCTAATTGCAGTACCTTGATCCTCTTCATCAGAAACATAATCAGCATTAGGAGCATTCAGTACTAAATTAATAGTTTCATTACCCGCATTTTCATAAGTAAGATACATTCCAGTCCATACATTATTCAAATCCCAAATGCCGTTACCAATGTTTGTTCCTTTTAATGGAGTAAACGATAATACTGGAAAGTCATTTCCATTAACAGTGTAAACAAAATTCACAACAACAAAGTTAGTATCTTGTGGTGACTGTGCTTGATAAGTTATAATCTTCAAAGGATATGCAGTTGAAGTTGTCGATGTTGTAAATGAATACTCCCTATAATGAGTTGTACTATCGGTAAGCGCAGGAGGACTAGCAAATACATTACTATAATCTAATCCCCTTTCACCACCATAAGTTCCATTATGATTTAAATTACTCGAAGAAGGATAGTAATTCAAATAATTCCACTGACTTCCAGATGAAATTTGAATTTGATAATCACTAGTAATTCTAAATCCATAATATGTATGACCATAAGTTTTATTAGAATCATTTTCAATTCTTAAAATTGCTCCTGGGTAGCTACTAGTACCAAGTTTTTGATAGAATCCTCCATTTCCATCACCACCAATATTAGTAACTTTAATACTAGGAATAGCACTTTGAGTATTTTGTTGCTGTGTGGTTGAACTGTTTACACCAAAAGTTATATCATTAGCAGGTGATGCTCCACCAATAGAACCACCTGGAATTGTAAATACATCATTGTCTTGCCATCCAGTTGCTTCATTTAAGATTTCAATACTGTGTACATGTCCCACATAACTATTGAATGGAGAAATTTGTCTCGTAATTCTAAGTTGCAAATCTGTCCTACCAGCACCAACACTAGCACCAGGGACTGTATAATCCCAATATGGTCTAGTATAACCAGAACCATATGCAGCAGTAGAAGGTAATACTCTAATAATTCCATTCATACTAGAATGCAATTGACAAATATAGTAATAGTCTCCTTGTGTCCACTGGTCAATCTCCCATGTAAATAAACCTGTTTCAATACCCTGATTTATAGGAAAATCTCTATAACTATGACTAACATAATTTGTAGTATTAAGAACTCTATCAGTATTAAATGCACCAACTTGATCTTGAACATAGAAAGGGTGTCCAGATGCATCAACAGTAATGAATAGACGATCGCTTTGTCTACAAACAATTGTAGGATTTGTTCCTAGTGATCTTTTAAAAAATACTTGATTACTACTAAGATTATAGTTGCCAGTGCCAAAATCAATTCTTACTCCATTAGTTGCATTTGCAGAAGTGGTTGCTAACTGAACCCAATCTTCATTGCCTATAGAAATTACATAATATGTTTGTCCATCTGTTATACCAGTTGGAATCGAACCAGTATATCCATTAAGATCAAAAACAATTTCATCACCTGTATTCAATTCATGATCATACAATCTAACAGCACTCTCCAATCCTGATTGACTGTTATTATAGAAGTAAATACTTTGTGACCATGTTCGTTCCCAATTATATCCACCAGACCCACTATTAGTTACAGTAAAATACCTATCTGCGTCTCCATTTTGAGTAGTAACAGCAGCTGCGGCATGTCTCCACTCGTTACTACCATTGGTAACTGCATATGGGGTAGAAGATCCAGGAGGAAGACATGTTACTGGAACTCCAGTCTTAGCAGTTCCACTATGCCATCCAGCACCACCATCCAAACCAGAGAAAGCATTCTCCAGAGCAGAAATCACATCTGATTTTGTCCATCCAGTGTTTCCACCGTTTACTGGATATTCATTCTTGACTACTGCCATTTTATACCTCTAATTTGACTGCTGTAAGGGTTACGGTAATTGCTGCACTACTGCCACTACGATTAGTGACAGAAAGATATGTTGCTGTGGTTGGGATTGCGTTTCCATTATATCCAAGAACACCAGGAGAAACATTGACAGTTTCTGCACCATTTGTTCTCACTTCAGCGATGACACCTGATCCAGGACCAGGGTCATTTCCTTCACTTCTATTTACATCAGCAGTTCTTGCTTCAGCAGTTGTGTAAACTCGAACCCAAGCAGCTGCAGTTGTTTGAATAGAAAGTAATGCATATGTTTTATACCCAGTAATATTTAGATCTACGCTAATGTTATCAGCGATAGAAGAAGTGGTTGCTTGTAATGGTTGTCTACTAGCAAGAGTATTTCCACCTCCTACATTAACATCAACAACTCCATTGCCATCAATAGTTAAACCAGAACCAATTTTAATACCACCTAATGTAGTGTTAGTTGCTGCTGGTAATGTATATGCTCCTGGGTTTGCATCAAGAACACCAGTAGCAGGATCAATAGTTAAATTAGCACCTACTTTAAATCCACCAAGTAAACTTGCAGTAGCAATAGGTAATGTATATGCTGCAGGAATAGATGGTTTATTAATGATCTGCGATAATCCAGAAGTAGAATTCCAGTCAGCATTAACTGGAGCAGTACTATTAATTGAAATTTTATCAGAACTTCCATCCCAAGAAATAGTAGTACCGCCAGCACCACCAATCTCAATTTGAGTAGAATTTGTATCAGTTCCTGTTAAAGAAATAATTGCTTGGTTACTAGTGTTATTAGATCCACCAATAGAATATTGATTTAAATTTAAATAACTAGATCCATCATTAGTGAACTGCCAGTTATCAGTCAGTTCATTCCACCTTAAACTTACATCAGAACTAGTTCCCCTATCAATTCTAAGATTAGCAGATGAAAGTGGAGCTCCACTAGTTCCATCAAGAATAACAATTTCATCCGCAGAAACTGTATAAGTTCCTAATTGAGTTGTAGATCCTTGAACTGTAAGATTTCCATTAACGAGCATATCGTTAACAGTAATATTATTAGTAGTAGACGAACCTCTATTGGTTACAGTAGCAAGAGTATCATTCTCTGATGTTAAATATCCTGACAAGTCAGGTGGAGTATAGACAAAAGAACCAGTATTATTGTATGTAAGGTTTCCGTTACCAGAAGAAGTTCCTGCTTTGCTGGCACTGAAACTCGTTAAATTTGAATATCCACTAAGATTGGGTGGCGTAAAAGCAAACTGTCCAGTGTTATTATTATATGCTAAAGATCCACTACCAGATGCAGGATTAGTAGAAACACTTAATGCAGATCTAGCATTGGTATCGGTATAACTTCCTCCACCACCACCAACTATAGCGGTCTTCCATGATGTTCCGTCCCAACTCCAAGTTATGCCACCAGCAATAAAAGTATCATTTAAACTTGGAGCTGCGGGAAAATCGATTGCCATTTTTTATTTTATTCCTTAGATGTTATTTATTTTAATGACTTCAAACTACTACAATATTTCCAACCATTCCAGAGTGAATGGTACATTGATAAACATATGTTGTGCTTGCTGCAAGACTCATAGGTACAGTCCATAATTGTGTACCAGTTTGAGATCCACTTAAACCATCAGTTACGGCAGTTCCACCACTTGACTGTCTCAGAGCAAATGGATGACTAGCACCAGTAGTGTTGTTAAAACTATAAGTGAATCCACGATAAACATAAATTGTTGGATTGCCAGATTGATTAGAAAATCCACCACCATCAAGAATGTATCCTGTACCTGTACCACCACTGACATCAAAATAAACATTTGCAGAAGGAGCAGGTGCATCACTCCATGTAGCACCAGTTGCTTGTCCCGTATTTCCATCAACACCAGTTGCAGTAATAACCTGACCTGCTAAACCACTATTAAAATTAAAAGAAATAGCAACAGGATATCCACCATTAGTTAGTTCTAATGCTCCTCCTGGTCCATTTCCTTCAAGTTGTACAATACTTGGAGTACCAGTACCAGGATCTCCAAGACCAAAGTAAGCAGTGCTAAGAGTGCTAACTGAAGATGCCGAATTAGTAGTATTAACCCACCCAGAAGAAGAAGAATTCCACAGTAGAATATCTCCATCCTGAATATTAGTAACGGAGACATCAGGTAAAGAACTAACAGAAGGTGCAGCAACAAATTCAAGTGCTGTAGCCCCACTATTAACTGCAAGATATTGACCAGCAGTACCTAGGGATCCTGGGGTATCAGAAAGACCAGCGAATGTGGAAGACCCACCTCCACCACCACCACTTATAGTTCCTGGTTCCCAAGTAAAGGTTGTAGAATTATATACAAGAGCTTGTCCGTTTGTAGGTGGATTATTTGGGTCTGTAATATTAACATCACCCATCATAGAAAGGAACGGTGGGACAGAAATCCAACTACTACTAGGTGAATCATAGAGTAGAAAATTACCAGCAGATGGTGGAAAATTAGTGAAATCTACATCTGTTAGTCCACCAAGAGTTGTAGCACCACTGCCTCCTGCCCCAGCAGGAGAAGCATCTACCCATTGTGTTGTATTACCATCATCATAATAAACTTTTAATTTTGCAGTATCACTTTCCCACCAAAGATCACCATCAACTGGACTAGATGGAGCATCATCCTGAGTAGGAACATTAGAAGATCCTCCACCACCACCTCCAGATACAGTTCCTGGTTGCCAAGTGCTTCCAGATGCATTCCAAACTAATGCTTGTCCATCAGAAGGAGTAGCATTACTTACATTAGATAAATTACTAATAGTTTGTGCTGTAAGACTCGATAAGTATCCTGCTGCAGCGTGGTTACCCCATGTGTATGCAGTATTCCAATTAGTAAGATTGGTATTAGTAATACCTGCTGCAGCAGATGCTGTAAATACTGGATCGGTTTCAACAAATGCTGTCAGATAATTTGGTGACCAATTCTCCCACTTAGAAGAAGCGGCATTGTATCGTAAAAGTTCTCCCGTTGCTGGTCCAGATACAGTAACATCACCAAGTTCTCCAACAGAAGAAGATAATAATCCAGTCAAGTAACCTGCACTAGCATGATTACCCCAGTTATATGAAGCATTCCAGTTAGAAAGTTCACTACCTGTAATTCCCGAAGCAATAGAAGCACTGAATACTGGATCTGTTTCGGTATAAGAAGTTAGATAACCAACATCATTTGAAAGATCCCCAACCGAAGTTGGCATTACATAATAAGCACTTCCATCATTTGTAAATGTCCATCTATCTGTTGCTTCATTCCAACGAAGTCTTACATTACTAGACAATCCACGCTCAATTTCGATACCAGCATTCTCTGTTGGTGTAGTGGATACATCATTGTTGAGAACAATCGTGTTGTCATTTACTGTAAGTTGTACAGTATTAATTTCAGTTGTAGTGCCAGTTACAGTAAGATTACTACAAGTCAAATCTCCAAAGGTAGCAGCAAGACTTGTCGTTGCACCTCTGCCAACTACATTATCTAATGTATCAGATTCTGCAGTTAAGTAACCCGAACCAGCATGGTTGCCCCACCCATATGCAGTATTCCAATTCGCAATATCAGAACTACCAATACCTGCTGCAGCAGATGCAGTAAATAAAGGATCTGTTTCTGTATATGTTGTGATATATCCAGCAGTATTTGCTAAGTCAGCATTTCCTATAGCAAGATTATAAAAGTTTGTACCATTATTAGAGAACTCCCAACGATCACTGGTTTCATTCCAACGGAACACAGAATCTGCTAGTGTTCCCCTCTCTACCTTGATAGTACCATTAAGACTTGGAGCACCAGTGACTCCATCATTCATGATAATTTGATTAGCGGTAACATTTAGTGTCGCTACATTATTTGTAGTCGAAGATCCAATTACACTAAAGTTTCCGTTGACTGTAATGTCATTTACTTGAATATTTCCTGTTGTAGTACCACCTCTAGCAACTACAGTAGCAAATGTATCTGCTTCTGCAGTTAGATATCCAGCAGAGGCATGGTTACCCCAACCATATGCATTGTTCCAGTTTGTAACTTGTGATCCAGTTACACCACCAACAGGAGAAGCAAGGAATACAGGGTCAGTTTCAGTATAAGATGTGAGATATGAACTAAGATTTGGTTTACCACTCAGGTCAGCATATGCTCCAGAGAATGTAGAGTAACCAGAAAGATCAGGTGGAGTAAATGTAAACTCTCCGTTCCCATTGTTGTAAATTAGTGATCCACCACCAGAAGCAGGTCCAATAACAATGCTAGATTGGGGTGGAATTGCTGGTTTATTAAGAATTTGTGCGACTCCACTAGCAGCACCCCAGTCAGAACTAATTTGTGCTGCTGGAATAGTAGGAAGATTGCTTAAGTTATTGTAGTCACCAGTAAAGTATGGAGCATTTGCCCACACTAAACCAGTACCATCAGTACTTAATACTTGTCCTGTAGAACCGAGAGAACCACCAACTTGTAGTGGTTTACCAGATGGAATATTTAAACCTTCCTTGATTTCAATAGGTGCGTTATCAAGATAGTTTGCAATCTGATTTGCAAGAATTTTAGACATACTTCCAGTCCCGAAGACAGTTTTATACTAAGATAGAAGTATTTATTAAAGCGGATGATCGGACTTGAACCGACGACATCTAACTTGGAAGGATAGCGTTCTACCGCTGAACTACATCCGCAAAAAAAGGGAGGTCAATCCCCATAGACACATGCACGCCACTTGTTTTATTATTTTAACTGCTAAACAAGAAAACAGCCACACGGAAGGGGTTTGGCACCACCACTTACTTTTTATCAGAAGTAAGAAACTGAGCGGCGATATCTTCACCCGCACCAGGGCTCTTTTATAGTCGTACCGAGACTAATTGAAGGTGATAGTATCATCACTATTAGTATTGATACTAATGTTATTGCCAAAATCAAAAACATTATCAAAATTATCTAAGTCTCCTCCAGGACGAGGAAGATAATCAGACGACAGATTGAAATTGTAAGTTGAATCATAAGCAAATTTAGTTATATCATTTACTTTTTTATTCAGATTACTGACTGCCTGATACTGAGTAAACAGTTCAGACAGACAATCTTCATCTCCCTCAGCAAGAGCGTTAATCAGTGCTTGACGGAGTGCTTCTTCAGCAGCTTGGACTTGTGATCTTACGCTCATAATAACCTCTTAGTTTGTTACAGTGTCACGGACATAGCAGGGCACACCATCTGGATCTAGCCATTTAGTGTACTCTACATCTTCTAGACATGTGTCTAGTTGCATTTGGTTGTCAAGGAAATACATGTCAAAGTATCTCTTTTTCCACTCATGGTATTTTTGAATACGGTAATCAGGTCTACCGTTGATCTCCAAAAGACCGCACTGGATGTAGCGGTAAGGAAATCTCTCAAGAATGACAGTGGGTTTCATAGGACGAAGGTGACGAGTGCTGCGTACCCAATAAGTATAGCACATAATCGGGTGAGGACAACGTAGTATTTACGAAT
>Ga0208298_1000872_pt1 | contig 11803 bp, 3 predicted proteins | sample 14BtaG_FD_184088 | JGI IMG/M metagenome (GOLD analysis project Ga0208298, IMG submission 184088) | Marine viral communities from the Subarctic Pacific Ocean - 14B_ETSP_OMZ_AT15311_CsCl metaG (SPAdes) (version 2) | ecosystem: Environmental > Aquatic > Marine > Oceanic | place: Pacific Ocean... | reverse complement strand
AACTAATACTGGTACTGCATATCTAACTGGTACTACACAGAACGATTATCATTTCCGTAGCATTCAAGATACTACAATTATTACTAACAAAACTGTTACCACTGCTATGCAAGCAGATGGTACGTTTGTTGCTAATTCAGTAGGTACTATTAAATTACTTGGTGTAGATACCTTTGATTATAAAATTACAATTTCTGGACACTCTACAACATTTACTCCTCAAGGAACAACAACGTTTGCTGACATGTTGGACTATGGTACTGGTACTAATACCAGTCATCATATGGCAGCTGCAGTTAGAGCGTTAATTCTAGCAAGACAAAGTGCTAGTGATTCTGATTTTACTGGTAAATGGTATCTTAAAGGTTATGCAAATAGTCTTGTTATTATTAGAACTGATGAAGCAACAGGTGTAGATACTGATGTTGATTCTGTACCAGGTGGTACACGTCAATCTTTTACTATTTCAGGTACAGGTGGTTTAGTAAATAATAATATTGAAGTATTTCAAGACGAAGTATCAGATATATCTAAACTACCTTTGGAATCTTTTACTGATCACAACATTAAAATTTTAAATAGTGATTCAGCTGAAGATGATTATTATGTTGAATTTGTAGCATACCAAGGTACAGGAGGTAATGGTTATTGGAAAGAAACCGTAGCACGTGATGCGTCACCTGGTGTAGATAATACAACCATGCCACATGAATTGTCTAACACTGGTGCTACTACATTTACTTTTGGACCTATTACATATAAAGGTAGGTTAGCTGGTGACGATGTAACTAGCCCCACACCATCTTTTATTGGATCACCAATTAATTGTACTTTCTTTTACAGTAACCGTTTTGGTGTATTGTCTGGAGATAATGTAGTCCTTGGTGTTGCTAATGATTCCTATAATTTCTTTGTCAAGTCAGCGTTAACACAGATTGATTCAGATCCTATTGATCTTAATGTGTCTAGTGTACGTCCTGTTAGTTTGTCTGAGGTACTACCTTCCCCACAAGGATTACTCTTATTTAGTGAACGTCAGCAATTCCAACTTTATGCAACTGATGCTAGTGTTCTCACAGCTTCTTCTGCTGTAATTAGAGCCCTCTCCAACTATGAGATGGCAACAGATATTGCACCTGTAGATGTTGGAACTACCTCTGCATTTATTAGTCGTGTACCTGGTTTTAGTAAACTCTTTACAATGGCGCTACGTGATGTAGAACAAAGCCCTATTGTTGTAGATATTAGTAAAGCAGTATTAGAGTACATTCCAGACACTGTAGATGGCTTAACTACAAGTCCGCCTAACTCTGTTATCATGTTGATTGATAGAGACACATCTTTACTTTATTTATATCGTTATTATAACAATGGTAAGGAAGATTTGTTTCAAGCTTGGACTAAATGGCAGCTACCTGGTACTGTCCAAACTTCTAAGATTATCAATGATGATGTACTTGTTGTCCAACAACATGAAGATGAATATACTATCGGTTCCCTGAAGCTCGATGAGATGCCCTCAGGAGACGTTGTTTCTACTGCTGGTGCTATCGTAGGTAACCCGTGTTTAGACATGGCTACGAGGCCCGTAAAGCCCGCTGTAAATGTTGATGCTGTTGTCTATGATGTGACAAACGACATCACTAAGATCTACGTACCTTATACACCTATTGCAGATAAAGAAGCTGTGATGCTTCTTACTGTCCCTACAGCAGATGTAGGTACTACAGCAGTAATAGATTCCGATCAAGGTTACTACGCTACTGCTATTGAACGTACAGAGATTGGTACAGGTTACCGTTACTTTGAAGTAAATGGTGACTTCTCTGGTTATGCAGATGGTATTGTCGTAGGTTATACTTATAATTTTGAAGTAGTATTACCTAAGTTTTACTTTAGACGTGATGCAAAAACTACTGATTATACAGCAACCTTAACAATCTCTAGAACTAAATTTTCTATTGGTCGTACTGGTGCTATTACATTTAAACTAAAATCTACTGGATCTAACCAGTGGAGAGATGTTCAACACACAGCTGAAGCTGATTACTATTCTGGTGATACCAATCCTGTAGTATCTGAACGTGTGTTTACTATACCCATCCATCAACGTAATACTAATTTTGAACTTAAAGTGACAAGTAATTTACCATACCCTGTATCGTTGGTGTCAATGATGTGGGAAGGCAACTATTCCCCACGTTTCTATAAGAGGGCTTAATGATTAATAAGAATTATGATCTTCTGGGTGAGCAGCTAGCTGAGTCTGGACTGGAGATGAGCATTGATTTGTTTACAGGTATTGCTGCTGGTGCTTCTATTATTGGCGGTATTTTTGGTGCATCTCAAGCTGATTCATCCAACAAAGAAGCCGAGAAAGCGCAAAAAGAAGCAAAAAAAATTGCTGAAGAACAAGCTAAAATTACTAACAAATATACTCGACAAGCTTTTAAAGCAGAAAAACAGGATTATTTTGCTGCTCGTCAGTTTCAGTATGACACAGCAGTAAAGCAATGGAAGTATGATACTGAAATCCAAGATTATAGGTATCTACAAGATACTAGAAAGTATGCAGCTTCTGTTGATAATTATGTAGGCCAAGTGACTTTTAACACGGTGGCTGCACAAAGAGCTTACGAGTCACAACAAGCATCTTTCAATGAACTGCTCGCATCTACAGCTTTTGAAGGCCAAGGTTCTATGATCGAGAGATTGCAGAACGAAGGACGTGCTTCATTAGGACAAGCTGGTAATTCACGAGTAAAAGCTATGCAATCTACACTTGCTGAACAAGGTAGGAATGCAGCTATTATGTCTGCTAGTTTAGTCAGCGGTCAGCGTGAATTTCAACGCAATATACAAGATATAGGTATGCAAAAGTATGGTGCAGATCTACAAGCAGCAGCTAATTTAATGATTGAACCTCAAGCTTTACCTGAGATAGTTAAACCTGTTATGGGTCCAGCGCGTACATTTGTTAAACCTGCTAAAGTACTTCCTGGTGCTGTACCTCCTGCTCAACGTACTAGCACACTTATGCCGCTTATTGGTGGTATCTCCAGTGCAGCTTCGTCAATTGGTAACTATACTATGAACTTCACTGGGTAATTATGGCACAACGTAAATACACACCTGCCGCAAAAGGCAAAGGCTTTAATGCAGTTACGGTTAGTAATGCAAACATCCAACAGATGTCAGCAGAAAGTAATCGTATTGTAGAAGGTATGCGGGCACGTAGGGATTCTGATTTAGAAAACCAACGACGTATACTTCAAGATATGGAATCAAACGCAGCCTATTCTGAAAGGACAAGGAAGCGTAATTTTGACATAGCATCAACAAACCTTGACACACAACGTCAACAGCAACAATATAATGCTGAGGCTACACAAGCTAGGATTCGTCAAGAGACTGAACTTGGTGCAAAGATCTTTGATTCTATTGCTAGTTTTAGTGCAACCGCTGCTCAAAAATCTCAAGAGTTAAGGAAGAAAGGAATAGCAGAAGAAAATGCACTTGCCACAGAAATGGGTCAAGCAAATGCTAATAATTATACTTGGGAGGATCTTCAGTATCAATTAGGTAAAAATGAAGAAGAAAATTTAAGAGATCAAATAGATGCAAATTTAGATGTAGTTGAAAAACAGGGTGATAATTCATTTTTTGTTTCACAGCAACGTTACAGAAATGCTAGCTCTAGAACTGCATATCTTGAAGCAGTAGTAAGGCAAAAATTTAAAACAGATTTCCAACCTTTTTTAGAAAATGAATTAAACAATCCAGAAAATACTGTAACTATAAATGGGCAGGCAGTGCCTTATAGTGCAGTAAGAGGAGACCCTGCTACTTTAAGTGGAATTATTTCAGAAACGTTTACTAAATATGCTGAAGCTAACGGTTTACCTACAGCTAACCAACCGTTTCTAAAAGGTGTTTATCAAGAATTAAATAAGGTTCGTGATACGTACACATCAGTTGCACTTACAACTTCTATTAGTAATAGTAATGAAGCTACAATAAGGACTTATAAAAACTCAGCCTTTGATAATTGGTCTGCTAATGCACCAAAATTATTTAATGTAATTTACAATATAAAAGGGGCAGAAGCTGCTCATCAGGAAATGTTTAACCTTGCAACTGCAATGGGTCCAGACGGTGAATTTATTGTCTCAGACGCTGAGTGGATGTCTATGGATGTTCATTTTGCTAAAGACCCTGTAACTGGTCAAATACTTAAAAAAGGTTTTAAAGGATCTTATGCAGAAGATCATAGAGACAGAACTTTAAAAATTCAAAACGCTCGTGAAACTACCCGTCGTTCTTGGAATACTAATCAGCGTACAACTGAACGTAATGATTATCAAGCAGAATCATCGGAATGGTGGCAAGAGTATCAAAACAATCCAACACCTGAAACCTTAGCTGCTGCTGAAGAATCTTTTAAAGATAACCAACAAGGTAATCCTGAATGGCTTACAAAAGCAAAGGCTGCTTTAGATCCTCTTAACGCTCCTTATATTCAACAGTTAAAAACACAAGCTAAGGATTTACAAGCTCGTGGTATTTTAACTCAATCTTTTGTTACTGAAGTATTTGGTTATGATCCTGTACTTGGTAATCAATTACAGAAATCTTTAGACGAACAAAATCCGTTGTTAAAGAATGAGGCTTATAAAGAGCAACGTAAAACTGTTGGTAATTACGTTAAGAAACCTTCTGTTACGGCACCGTTTCCTAAAGATTCAGCTAGTAGCACTAAAGCTGCACGAGTTCTTACACGTGAGTTTGATGCATTAGTTAAAAAAAATGCTGCTGCTGTCGGAGTCGCACAAGCTTCTGATGATGCTGCTGCAGAAATTGAAGAAAGAATTGCAAAACATAGTACAGATAAAGAAGCTAAATATTATAGAGACTATAATCCTCTTACTGGTTTATATGACTTCCCAAATTTAGGTAAAGACGAAAAATTAACTGCATCGGAAGCAGCAAAAGAACAAGCACAACAAGTACAAGATGCTTTAAATGACGGTCGTCAACAGGAAATTATTAATAAAAAATATGGTGTTTTAACTCAAACTGAGCTTGAAACAGAAATTAAAAATATTAATAAGCCTGGGTATGTACCAAACGTAAAACTATTTCTTGCTTCTAAAGGATTGTCTGGTGGTGTTTTATCACTATTAAATAAGCAATTAGTTCTTGCTGGAATGGATCCTATTGAACCACCTGAATCTTTAGCACAAGTAGGGGAGTATACACCTTCTGCTCAAAAACTATTACAACGCTATCTTAATGCTAATGTAACTACACGTATTCATGGTTACGAAGGTAACAAACTAGGTAACGAATGGAATCGACATGTATCTCCTGCTGAATACAGAGACATTATTGATACACACTCTAAAACTTATGATGTACCACCAGCTCTGATTGCAGCAGGTTTAGAAGTAGAATCCCAATGGCAGACTAACAAACCCAGTTCTGCTGGTGCAAAAGGTATAGCACAATTTATGGATGCTACTGCTGCACAATATGGTGTAGATGTCAATGATCCTGATTCAAGCATCAAAGGTATGGCTGCTTATATGAAAGACCTGCTGTCTCAATTTGGTGATCCTATTTTAGCTGCTGGTGCTTATAATGCTGGTCCTGGTAGGATGCAAGAGTATGTACAAAACGGTGTGCCTTTGCCTGCAGAAACTGTAAACCATATGAGAAAGGTTACTAAAGCTTTGTATAAGTATAGTGGTGATCCTAGGTTACTGCAGCGTCCTGAATTAATTAGACAAGGAATGATGCCAGCTGGTTCAGTGATCCCATATCAGCGTGACACATTACCATCAACAGGTGATCACTTAGATACACGTATTTTAGTAAAATCTGGTCCTAATAAAGGGCAGCGTATTGACCCGATGAGTCGTCCTGATCTTCTTAGTAAAGTTTACATTGGTGATAATGCTGATAACGCAGTACCTTTAACATCGTTTGAAGTTACATCTCCTTATGGAGATAGAATACCCCCTGCACCTGGAGCCTCGTCTTTTCATGCGGGAATAGATTCTGCTATAGCTAGCGGTAAAAAAATCTTTGTAAAAGATGGTCAAGGTTTTTATAGAGAAAAAAGTGCTAATGTAGTACCTATTACTGACGATGATGGAAATACATTTGAGTTTGAATTTTATCATACCGAAAAATAAACTAAACTATGAATTACGATCCTAACGAGATGTTTAGGGCAGACGAAGAAGACCTATTGTTAGATGAAGAGACACAACTTCAAAACGACCTTCTTCGTCAAGCTGCTGAAGAGGAGAAAGCAAAAGCTGCTGCTGTAGTTGAGCCTACTTCTCAAGCTGTGCCTGCTCCTACGGGAGAACAAGAACAAGCTCCACAAGCCGAGGTAGCTACGGCACCTCAACAAGAACAAGCACCATTTGATAGGTCTCAAGATTATTCTTATTACGAAGCCCAAGGGATGAGTCGTAAAGAATACAACCGGAACCGACTGGCTACACTGAGTATTGGTTCTGATGTAGAAGGCTTTGCAATAGACCCTAGATATGCTGCTGAACTTTTTACATCTATACCTACAGGTGGTCTTGATTTTGGTGTTGATTTAATTAACGTTATACCTGGTGTTAACGTACCTAAACTTACTAAATTTGAAAACGAAACAGCACAAGCAGTAAGAAATATCTCTTCTGTTCTTTTACCTACTATTTATGGCGTTGGTGCTCTTAAAGCTGCTGGCGGTGCTGCTCAAACCCGTGTGGGTTGGAGTATCGGCAACACACCTTTTATGAAATTCATTGGTAATCGTGGTGTTGAAGCCTTAGGTGGTTTAATAGTTGGTTCAGTAAGTAGTGAGTATGAAGGTGAAAACGTATTGGGTATGGCTAAGAAAGCTATTCCTGATCAATATGACTTTATTCCTGATGACTTAGCTACATTAGATACAGATGAACCTGCAGAAAAACGTAGAAAGAATATTTATGAAGATCTTCTGACTGGACTGGTAGGTGAACTTGCTGTTGGTGTTGTTAGAGCAGGAGCTGGTCTTGTAAGTGGCTCTGGTTTTTCTCGTAAGATCAATAGAATGATTGGAGAAAGCAAAGCAGGACAAGCTTGGTTAGATACAAACTCTCCTCCTCCACGTCCTGTTAACATTGAAGAATCAATAGAAATGGGTATGCTACGTCAAGAGGATGCTCTTGATGAAATTGGTATGTATAATCTTTCTCAGAACCCTAACTTGGATAAACCTTTAAAAGGTGTCCATGATATGTTTGATTATACTGAAACAGCTGTACGTACTGTAGATGACTTTGGTGTTGTTGGTGCTAGTATTGATGCCGCACGTATTGCACGTAACTTAAATGTAGTAGATGGTCGTATTGGTAATATGATTTCTGAACCTGCATTGCAGTACGGTTTACGTGGTGAAGGTAATATTGATGATGTTGTTCTTGGACTTGCTGATCAATTACGTCAAGCGGATCGTATTGGTATGCAAGGTCGTGGTTGGACAGTAACGTTTGATGATCAAATTGAAGCATCAGTAGACCTTACACGGCAGCTATTTGATCCACGTATGAGTCGTCAAGAAGTTCGTCAAATCATTGAACCATATCTTACCGTTAATGATGCTGGTGTACAGGTCATGTCTGAAGAAGGCTTTGGTATGGTCTCTAAAGCCCTCAGAGGCTTCGGAGAAGAGGTATCTGCTATGGATGTATCTAGAGCACATTCTCTGCTGGCTGGATCGCTTTCAGGCCGTGTTGCGGACCTTTCTGAAGGCATTCGTCTTATGGATGGTACAGAATCAGTTCAAGCTGGTCAAAATAAAGTTATTGATTTGATGGAGTATCTTGTACAATTACAAGGTTCCGCTTCTTTTTATAAGAACCGTAAGATTGGTATGCTACAACAAATCAGAAGTGGTTTTACAAATGTAGAAGGTTATAACGCTAGCACTGTAGCAGAAGCTAGTGAAATGGCACAAAAAATCTTTAAAAAATCACAGACGTTTGGTACTACATTACGTGCTATTGGTGAGACTAACCCTAACCTTATGAAGCAATTCCTAATGGCTTATGAGCTGACTAATGGTGATATTAGTACTGTCAAAGCTATGAATGATTTGATCTTTGATCTGACAGGTAATCTAAGTAAAGCTATTATTGACCCTAACCCTGAAGTACAAAACAAAATACTTGGTGCTATTTGGTCTAATATTTATGCAGGATATTTGTCTGCATTTAGAACACCTTTATCTGCTATGTTTGATGGTGTTGGTGGTATAATTTCTAAACCAACTTCTCATTTCTTAGGTGCATTATCACATGGTGATTTTAAAGCTATAAGACGTGGTTTTATTGCTTATGGTGCAATTAATGATAGTACCAGTAGAGCAGCAAAATACATGGGTGAAATCTTTGCTAAAGCATCTAAAGATCCTGATAGTGTAGCTTCTGTTACACGTCGTGATTTACTTATTCAAAAAGAAGATGAGCTTGAGTTTCTTAGAGAAGTAGCAGCTAGTCGTGCAGCAGAAGGTGAATGGGGTACACAATATGTTGTACAACAAATGGAAACTATGTATGCAATTGCTAGTGATCCTAGGATGCGTTTTGGTTCTAATGGCTTGGTCGCAACTGATGGTTTTACTGGTTCTATGATTGGGCATTCTGAATCTTATTTCAGAGCAATCGATGAGCTTATGGAATCTGGTAAACCTTTAACTAAAGAAAACCTTGGACCTATTGCTCAAAAACATTATGAAAAGATGTTTGACAAAAACAATTTATTGAAAGATGAAGCTGTTCGTTGGCAAACAAATGAGTTAGCACTTAACCTTGATTCACCTCTTATGTCAGGTATGAATCAAATGGCACAACATGCTGCATTTATGAAACCATTCTTGATGTTTCCTACTACAGGTCAAAACAGAATTGCAATGTTTTCTAAGTATGCACCATACTCACCTTTTCAAAGAGACATTAATGAACTAGCATTTACACCACTTAAACAATTACTTGGCAATGAAGAGCATATCGATAATCTTCTTAAGGTACGTGGTTATGATGTAGCAAACATGACCGTACAAGCTAAAGTCAATAGGATTACTGACCTTAAATACGAAACACTTGGTCGTAAAGCTATTGGTGCAACAGCAGTAGGATTAACTTTTGCTTTGTTTAAAGATGACAGAATCACTGGTGATGGTCATCCTGATAAAAACATTCAAGCAGCTAGAATTAAACGTGGATGGAAACCACGTAGTATGAAGCTACCAAATGGTACATACGTTAGTTATCAAGGTTTTGGTGTGCTTGCTGATTGGATTGCATCTACTGTTAATACAATGGATAGTTTTGATCATATTGGTAGAGAAGGTATTGAAAAAATGTTACCTGCTCTTGGCTTTGTGATTGGCGCTGCTACTACTGATAATACAGGTTTGTCTACTATTAGACCTTTGTTAGACTTCCTTGGAGGTAATGACGGTGCAATAGAACGTTGGAGTGCTGGATTCTTAAATGGCCTTGGTCCTCTTTCTGGACAACGTGCTGAATGGAGTCGTATTTTCTCTGATGGTTTACGTATTGTAGATAATGATCTTTACAGTCAAATAAGAAACCGCAATAGGTTTGCTTTAGAAATTGATCCAAAGACTGCTGATCCATTTATTTATAGTCCTATTAATGGTAAAAAAGAAAATAGCTATAGTTTCTTACAACGTGTTTGGAATGCTTACACACCATTTCCAATTCATGACGGACAAACTGTTGAAGAAGAATTCTTAGATCATATTGATTATCCTACTTCAAGTGTATTTAAAACCAAAGATGGTGTAAAAATTCCCCCAAGAATGCGTTCTCAATTAATGCGTATTATGGGAGAAGATGGTCGTTTTGAAGCTAGTATTAAAGAAGTAATGCGTAATGTTAAAAAGTGGAAGTCACTGGAAAGTTTTGATAAAATGCAACAACAAGGTAATATGCCTGACTTAACTTTATGGCATAATATTCATGGTCGGTTACGTGCTGCACAAAGTATTGCTGAAAACGCAGCTTATGCTAGACTTGATAGAGACATGCAAGCAGAACTAATTCAACTTAAAGTAGACAAAGCAGAGAAAGAAAGAAGGAATAAATTTGCTACTGAAATACAAACCAATGCTGAACTACAACGTAGGTAATTTTTATTATGGCATGTACTGACGTACAAACAATTCAAGCTGGGAATGGATCGAAGACACAGTTTTCGTTTGACTTTCCCTACATTTTTAAATCTGAAATACACGTTTATTTTTGGAACGTAACTACAAAAGAATACGACGAAAAGCTTACAACGGACGGTACATACCCTTGGCAAGTTACTGATGCTAACCCTACTATTGTAGAGTTTACCAGTACTGCTCCCCCTTCACCAACTGATCCAACTGATCCAGGTGAACCTACGGTTGACAATGTAAAGATCCGTCGAATCACACAACTCGATGACATCAGTGCATTGTTTAACCCTGGTTCAGCTATTAGGTCTGATGATCTAAACAAGAACTTTGAACAGCTACGATATGCTATTCAAGAGGCTAACTGCCCTGGTATTCCTGATGATGTAGATGCTTATCTAAAAGAATATTATTGGGATCGTTTTGATAACACCTTGTATTCTGCTGATGCTTGGCGCAGTGATGATGCAACTATTGCAACCACTGCATCCTTGGATCAACGTTTTCAAGATGAAGTAAACGATACCCTTACTAAGGCTGAACTAGCTACAGCATCACAGGTCATGCCTGATGATGACGTTGCTGTACCTACTACTGGTGCTCTTAATGATTACATTAATGAAGTAATCACAAATGATATCGGTACAGATGGTACTGGTATTACTGTTACTGATGATGGTGACGGTACAATTACTCTTGGTCTTGCTGATAATACTATTGATTTTAGTAAGGTAAAAGATGCTGATATTATTACGTATGCTGAACAGAATGCTGGTTCACCTGCAGCAGCAGACACCAATATCTTTACTGCTAGTGCAGCAGCACGTCGTTTTGATACACTTGTACAATCTGGTACACCAGCTGGTAGTGATTGGGAAACAGGTAAGACATGGTTGCAGAATGATACTGAGCTAACCCTTTCTGTTTGGAATGGTTCTACTTGGTCTGGTGTTGCTTCTGGTGGTACGTTTACTAACCAACCTAAGGTTGTTTATGTCGATGCTTCTAGTGGTTCTGATAGCAATGATGGTCACCGTATTAGTCGTCCTAAGCTGACGATTAAAGCAGCTGTTGAACAGATTAATTCTGATGCTACTTTTGGTGATGGTAGTGTTGTTGTTGTTGCTCCTGGTACTTATCAGGAAGCTTGTCCTATTGACATCGAGAAGTCCAACGTATCAATTGTTGGTACTGCTTTACGTAGCTGTATTGTTCACCCTACAGTAGCTACAGAAGAAAATACTATGTTCCGTGTTAATAGCGGAACGTTCTTACAAAACCTCACCTTTACTGGTATGAAGGCTAGTGGAGCACTTGGTAATTCTGCTGATGCTTCTTTACCTGTTAATCAAGGTTGGAACGTATCCTTTCTTCCTGACTGCACGATCGTCAAATCACCTTACATTCAAAACTGCACAAACTTCTCAGACTCTGAGATTGATAACTCGGATATTAACGTAATCACGCCTGGCGGTGGTTTGGCTGGTGATACTGACTCTGCACCAACTGGTGGCGGTGTTCTTATCGATGGCTCTGTGCCAGCAGTTACAAGCCCTCTACGTTCAATTG
>Ga0208298_1000866_pt1 | contig 11871 bp, 18 predicted proteins | sample 14BtaG_FD_184088 | JGI IMG/M metagenome (GOLD analysis project Ga0208298, IMG submission 184088) | Marine viral communities from the Subarctic Pacific Ocean - 14B_ETSP_OMZ_AT15311_CsCl metaG (SPAdes) (version 2) | ecosystem: Environmental > Aquatic > Marine > Oceanic | place: Pacific Ocean... | reverse complement strand
GAGAAGAAGTAATCCAGTTCGCCAGAGACTTAAAAGAGCAGATCAAAGAGCAAGAATGGCGCATAGGTGAGATGTAGAGCAGTAAAGTGTCGTATTTTTGCATTTATATGCGCAAATTTTCGTTCCATATACGAAAAAGTTATAGGCAGGTTCTTTTTATTCCATAATAATATATACAAAAGGGTTTACTTTAGGGGGGGAAGGGCGCATAATTACACCTCAATCAATTAAACAAGGTTTAAACAAATGAACATTATTCAATCAGTTACTAGCCGCATCGAGTCTTACCGCAAAGAAAACAAAAATCCTTGCAAGAATTACGCTACCGAAGCCGCAGCAGAAAAAGCAGTTGCTAAAGTTGCTAAGATGGTAGGTGAGCATCACATGCTTGACCATCCTGCAAATTACGTTGTATTTTTTAACGAAGCATGGGGCAGATGGAATGCCGCGATTGATCTTAATGGAGTTATCACTAACCCTAAATGTGTTGGTGGCTATATCGGCCTAGCTTGTGATAAGGGCTTCTACACTTACTAATCTAACCGCCCCCTACGGGGGGCATCAAAAACCAAGGGGAATAATATGAAGATCAACGAATGCTGTTTAAACGATATCAAGAAACGCGAGCAAAAAGCTCAGGACATAGCTGAGGCTAGAAAGTTTTTTGTAGGGGCTATGGCTCTGCTAATCTTATTTGCTATTGTCGGCAACATGGAATACAACGACTGCATTAATCTGGGGGTGTGCTAATGTCTTACAAAGTATTAAATGACGCAGTTGGTCTTATTCGCGACGAAACCCCAATGTGGGAAGGCAGTTATCAGGAATTGCCAGATAAGACTAAAGACGGCTTAATCTGTCTATGGCTAATTACTCACCCGACTTGGATGGATGACGTATTCCCACACACAGTCAGCGATAAGCCTTTGCTGGCCCTAGAAGCGATATACAGCGAAGATGCTACATCTAGGATGGCTGCTGCTATGTTCCGCGATGCTGCGGATAGAAACGCTAAGGATGTGGATAACGATGCCTATTTATCTGAGGCTCTAGATGACTTTGAGGACATACTAGATACGCCTGACTTCCTTGAGGAAATTAGACATCAGTTATACATGTACCTTGAGCCTAGCATGGAAGAGCTTGTAATGGATTCTTTCCTAGACCTTAACCACTTAGACAGACTTGTCATGGGGAGCCACTAATGGACGTTAAAACGCTAATCAATGAGGCTAACGCCTACGCTGACAATGCAATCAGAAAAGCAAAAGCTGGCGACAAGATTAATAAATTTAAACAATGGCTTAGTGAGCCAGTGACGGTATATAGGCTGCATTTTGTAGCGACTGCATCCCTTTTGGCTGCTTGTATTATATATGAGGTTATAATTTACTAGGCCGAGGTTCCCTTGACCTTTTGACCCAGATTAGTCCACTGGGGAGCCGAAACGGACTACTATTTTCAAGGCTCGTTAAAAGTCGTTGCGAGCCTTACCCCCACCCCCTCAGACCGATTTGTACTTGGCTGGGGGGTTTTTTTATACATTACAATGTACATTACAGTATGCATTTTTGGTATTTATGGAATCAGTAGAATGCATTTCAGGTATGACACAACCTTCTATACAATGCCGCCCTAACTTACCTACAAGGGGGCAAACAGTGATAATTTACATGATAGTTTTTGTGATTCTCTCGCTTGGCGCAGTCGCTGCTGACGATCTTACATAGTTACATTTTGGTTAAAACCATGCCATAATGCCGCTAATCTACTGACATAGGGGTGTCACATGGATAATTTAAACCTTACCAAATCGCTCGAAGATTGCTTCGACTACGAGTTAAACGACGAGATAATCCGCTTCGATGCGATTATTGAATCGTTAATGACAACTGATGTCCAAAGACATAAGATCAGAGAAGAGCTTATCGACTGGCAGGATGGTGTTGCTAATATGGTAGATGAGCTATCAACCATCGAACCCTATGAAGGCTTTAGAGAGTTTGCAGCAATGGCAGAAGAGATGTTTGGGACTGAGCAATGAGTGGTGGCCGACCTAAGTGGATACCTGACCAAGAAACCTGCGAAAAAGCGCAGGAGATGGCTTCCAAGGGCTTAACTGTTATGCAGATAGCCCATTGCTTAGGTGTTAGCCATACGACCGTATATGAGCGCCAGAACGAATACCCTGAGTTTGCTGAGGCTATAAAAAAAGGAAGGAGCGAGGGTATTAGGGAAGTTGCTAACGCTCTGTATGACAAGGCCGTTGGTGGTGACACTACCTCTATTATCTTTTACTTGAAGAAAAGAGATAGAGAGTCTTGGGGTGATGAGTATATCGAGCCAGTCAAAGAGATACCCCCAATCAATATAATCGTGGATGCCGATGCAATTAACAAAACCGCAGTCTGAGATATTCTTATCTAAGGCTCGATTTGTTTCTGTCGTTGCTGGCAGGCGATTTGGCAAAACCTTTACAGCTACTGCTGCTCTGCTAAGGGCAGCTATATCTGGCGACAATAAGAACGTCTGGTATGTTGCCCCCACCTACGGGGCTGCGAAAGAGATATGCTGGAACATGCTGATTGGCACTATCCCTACAGAGTATATTGCCAAGACCAACGAAACCTCCCTGACTATCAAGCTGATTAACGGATCATACATTGCTCTAAAGGGCGCAGAGAAACCCAACAACCTGCGAGGACGAGCTTTGGACTATATTGTCCTTGACGAGTTTGCAGATATGCGGCCAGAGACTTGGTACGAAGTATGCAGGGCATCTCTATCAGATAGGCAAGGGGGTGCGTTGTTTATTGGTACACCTAAAGGGCGCAATCACTTCTATGATCTGTGGGCATCTGGGATCAATGGCGAAGGAGATTGGGAGTCATTTCAATACACAACCCTTGAGGGTGGCAACGTACCGCAGGAAGAGATTGACGCTGCCCGTCAAGACCTAGATGAGCGAACATTTAAACAGGAGTATGAGGCAGCATTTGTAACCTATGCTGGCCTAATCTATTACGGCTTTAATCGCGAAGAGTCTGTGTTGGCGATTGATGACGATAGTGGTACACTCCACATTGGGATGGACTTCAATTTAGACCCCATGTCTGCCGTTATCTGTATTCGTAGAGGCGGGACGCTGATTGCCGTTGACGAGATAGTCATGTACGGGTCTAACACTGATGAGATGGTTGCGGAGATAATAGACCGCTACCCTAGACGCAATATTATTGTTTATCCAGACCCAGCATCAAGACAGCGGAAAACCTCTGCTGGTGGTCGAACTGATTTGTCGATCTTACAAAACGCAGGATTTAGCGTTAAGGCGAAGAACTCACACGCATTGGTCAGGGATAGAATCAACGCTGTGAATAGTCGTTTACTGTCAAGTGATGGTGAGCGGCATTTGTACATCAGCCCGAAATGCAAGCAGACTATTAAGTCGCTTGAGAGGCAGACATACAAAGAAGGTACGAGCATTCCTAATAAAGAAGATGGCTACGATCATATGAACGATGCCCTTGGATACTTAGTGGAATACCTGTTCCCAGTTCGCACTGAATACGCCACACCACAACCACAAAGGTGGACTTGATGAGATTGAACGCAGATACAACGCACCCTGATTATGATAAGTACGAAGCACGCTGGGAGTTTTATGTTCGCAGCTATATGGGTGGGCAAGATTACTTTAATGGCGCATACCTAACGCGCTACATATCTGAAACCACAGATGACTATGACCGCAGACTTGATCTGACTCCGTTAGATAACCACTGTAAAAATATCGTCCACATCTACAGCAGCTTCCTATGGCGTGTACCTCCTACTAGAGCCTACAACAGCGCAGCTAATAACGTGGCCCTTGAGCCTTTCTTAAAGGATGCTGATCTTGATGGTCGCAGCTTTAATGCGTTTATGCGTGAAGCTCAGATCTGGTCAAGCGTCTATGGTCATGTATGGCTAATGATGGACAAGCCTAAGTCTACTGCTGGTACAAAGGCAGAAGAGCTGGAGCAAGACATCCGACCCTATGTAACAATGTTTACCCCTGAGAATGTTCTTGACTGGAACTATGTACGCACCGCCAGCGGACGCTTTGAGCTTGACTATCTGAAGGTCAGGGAAAGCGTTATTCGTGTTGACGAAACAACCACAGAGAGCTACTACCGCGTTTGGTATAAAGACCGCGTAGAGCAGTGGCATTCAGTTAATGACCTAGACAAGATGATTGAGGTAGATGATAACGTGCTGGGTCGCATTCCCGCTGTGTTCCTACCTGCGCAACGCTCAGTCACTAGAGGTATAGGACTAAGTGATATAGCAGATGCAAGCTATATGCAGAGGGCTATCTATCAAGAGCTATCAGAGATCGAGCAGCTAATCCGTATCTCTAACCACCCTACTTTGGTTAAGTCGTTTGGCACCGACGCAAGTGCAGGCGCTGGAGCTATTATCAATCTCCCCGATGATATGGACGCGCAGCTAAAGCCTTACCAGTTGCAGCCTAGCGGTCAGAATCTGGATGCTGTTCGTGCATCGATAACCGATAAAGTAGAGTCAATCAACCGCATGAGCCATATGGGTGCTGTGCGCGGTACTCAAGCTATGACGCAATCAGGCGTTGCTATGCAGACTGAGTTTCAGATGCTTAATGCCAAGCTATCAGAAAAAGCCGACATACTAGAGCTTGCCGAGGAACAGTTGTGGCTGTTGTTCTGTGACTGGCAGGATATCACCCCAGATGTAGAGATATTCTACCCAGACGCATTCGACCTACGTGACTACGATAAAGAGCTTATGTTCCTACAGCAGATGAGAGCTACAGGCGTTAAGTCTGCGACTCTTGCAATGGAGATTGACAAGAAGATCAGCGACCTGCTCCTTGATGATGAGGCTTTGGCTAAGGCTCACGCTGAGATTGAAGAGAAAGCATCTGTGCTGGGCGACTTCTCTGAGAAAACTCAAATATACAGCTACCACATTGATGCTGGCGTGGTTACGCCTAACGAGGTTAGGGAGAAGATTGGGCTTGATGATGTAGAGGGTGGAGACACCCTAATTGAGCCTAAAGAAGAAGGCTCTGATACTTCTGGCGGTGTTGGTCAGTTCTAATGCCAGCAGACGTTGACCAGCTAAGAGCAGTAATCGCTAGAGCGGACAGACATCAGGAACTTTTGTCCGCTGCACTGCTGAAACTGGAAAACCGTATAGCTGACCTTATGGCTACCGCCCCTTTGAGGGATGGCGACCTGTTCGATTTAGAGTGGGCGCTGGCGGCTAGGGTTGAGTTGCGTGAGGCTATAGAGCAGGAATATCTAGCCACTGTGGATAGCATTGTCAGGGAATACGCTGTTGTTGCTGATGAAGCGTTTGTGATGCTTAAAACCTATGGCGATGTTACTAAGATAGACCCTGCCATTATTTCACAGCTTCAATCTTTTACATTTCAGGGCTTCGATGATCTAGGGCAAAACTTCCTAGATGCAGTCTCTAAGGAGCTGTACGAAAGCACCCTGACAGGCACATCATTTGCTAATAGCTTAAACACTATTAAACAGTCAGTAGATGCCAGTCTAGGTAGATATGCAAAGCAGGCATTGCATGACGGTCTTATGCAGTTCGATGCGTCTATCAATACTAAATTAGCCCTTGATGCTGGTGCGACTGAGTTTAAATATTATGGCCCAGATGATTCGGCCACTAGAGACTTCTGCCAAAAGCATGTTGGCAAAACCTATACGAAAGAAGAGATCGAGGAAATCTGGTCTGGCAGTTGGGCAGGAAAGATTAGCGGTGATCCTTTCGTTGTGCGGGGCGGCTATAACTGCCGTCATAGATTCAGAGGCGTTTTTTAAGAGGTGACATATGCCACAAGGTAAAGGTACATACGGTAGTAAGGTTGGACGACCAAAGAAGAAGAAGAAACCAAAAAAGTAAATATATGCTACACTCGCGATTCACCAATACTCTTTAAGAGGTTCGTAACATGAGCGATGAAATCATGGAAACAGAAGCAGAGACTGAAACTGCGGCGGTAGAAACTCAGGAAACTAAGACCTTTACTCAGGAAGAACTAGACCGCATTGTTGCGGATCGTGTTGCTAGAGAGCAGCGCAAGTTCGATAAAAGACTGTCTGGCGTTGACCTTGATGAAGCAAAAGACCTGTTGGCAAAGAAAGAAGCCGCAGAGCTAGAGCGACAGAAAGAGCGCGGGGAGTTTGATAAAGTCCTGAAGCAAACGGTCGAAAAGAAAGACATGGAGATACAGAGTTATAAGTCTAAGTTGCAACAGACGCTAGTAGATGGAGCGATTCTGGGTGCAGCTTCAAACAGTAACGCTGTTAATCCGACTCAAGTCTCTCAGCTACTAAAAGACCAAACCAGACTGTCAGATGACGGCACGGTTGAGGTGCTAGACGCTAACGGAGTGCCGCGTTACAATGACAGCGGTGATCTGTTATCAGTCAATGAGATGGTAGCGGAGTTCTTGACAGTAAACCCACATATGGTCAAAGCCTCCCAAGGTGGCACTGGCTCGATGGGTAACGCTGGTGGCTCGACACAGAAGCCTCAATCTGTGGCAGATATGGTTGCTAACTGGGAAAATGGCGGCAAAGAAGCATTTGCTGCTATGAAGAAAAAGTAACCACCAAACCACAATTTAATTTTATTTAGAGGCATTTATCATGGCTGCAACAACTTCAACAACTCTCGACGACCTGTTCGTCAATATCGTCGCTCAGGCTCGTTTCACTGCCGAAGAGCAATCACTAATGATGGGTCTGGTAACTCAGTACAACATCCAAGCCCAAGCTGGCAAGACCATTCAGGTTCCTAAGTACCCAGCAATCGCTGCTGCTGACCTGACCGAAGGCACTGACATGTCTAGCACCACTGTATCTACTAGCTCAGTTTCTGTAACTGTTGGCGAAGTAGGCGCACAGGTTCTGCTGACTGACATGGCTACCTACGGTGACGGAAACCCTGCTGTTGAGCTGGGAACTGTTCTGGGTAACGCTATTGCTACTAAGATCGATACTGACCTGATTGCCCTGTTTGACGGCTTCTCTGGTTCTATCGGTACTGCTGGCGCTGAGATCACTGTAGCTGACCTGTTCAAGGCTGCTGCTACTCTGCGTGCTAACAAGGTTACTGGCGTGATCAACGCTGTAGTACACCCTTATCAGGCATACCAGTTGAAAGCTAACCTGACCAACACCTTTGCTAACCCCAATGGTGGCGACTTGCAGAACGAAGCAATGCGCAGCGGTTATGTTGGTACTATCGCTGGCATCAATGTATATGAGTCTGCCAACGTAGCTATCGACGGTTCTGACGACGCTAAGGGCGCTGTATTTGCTCCTGAAGCTCTGATGATCGCTATGAAGCGCGACTTCAACATTGCTCCTCAGCGTGATGAGTCTCTGCGTGCCTTCGAGCTGAACGCTACTGCTGTATATGGCGTAGCCGAGCTTGACGATGCATTCGGTGTTGAGATTCTGTCTGACGCTGCACTGTAAGACTAATCGCCCCCTTTTCGGAGGGGGCTTTTATTAGAGGTTTATATGGCTATAACTTATCGCGGTGAAAGGTTTGAGGGCTACAACAAGCCCAAGCGCACCCCCAAGCATGACAGCAAGAGCCACGCTGTACTTGCTAAAGAAGGCGACAAGATTAGGCTAATCAGATTCGGTCAAAAGGGTGCAGACAACAAGCCACCCCGCAAGAACGAATCAGAAGCAGACAAGGCTAAACGCAGATCGTTTAAGGCTAGGTTCGCAAAAGATATAGCAAGAGGCCGCAAAGATAAAACAGCATCAGCGGCATACTGGGCAGATAAGGTGAAATGGTAATGGCTTATTCAAGCGATGCAGATTTATTAAAACTGATACCCGATATTCTCGATCTTGGCATCGAGTCTTTTGTATTGGAACACCCGAAAGCACAGGCAGACATACAGCGAGAGCTACGAATCAAGTGGTGGCCCCGCAAGAATATAGCTGGCGAGATGGATAACACTAAGCTCACAGCAACGCAGTTTACTATGGTTTCGGCTTATTTGGTTCTATGGCGTTATGCCTTACCGCAGTTGACTAACTGGGTAGATGGCGACCGATTCGGAAATATGATCGACTTTTACAAGGCACGATACGGCGAAGAGCTAGAATCTGTATTGGCTGATGGCGTTGATTATGATGAGGACGGTGATGGCACTGTTGATTATGATGAGAAGCAACCTGTCGGACAGCGGTTAGACAGATAATGGATGTAAAGATTAATACCAATGCCAAAGACGTTGCAAAGCGTATTGGCAAAAAAGGCAAAGAGTTATCAGCCAGTGTTAAAAAGGCGCTGTCGATTACTGCTCAGGCTGGTATTAATATTATTGAGGCTAGAACCAGTAAAGGTGTTGGCTTTAAGGGTGGAAAGTTTAAGAAGTATACGCCTATCTATGCTGCATTTAGGGCTAGTAGAGGCAGAAGCACAAACCCAGACCTACAGTTTACAGGTCAGATGTTAAGTTCTATGACATCAAGGGCAAGCAGCAGGCAGGCTGAGATATTCTTTACTAGAGCCACTGAGTCAAAGAAGGCTGCAATGAACAATAAGACTAGACCGTTTTTTGGGTTTAGTGATAGGGAAGAAAAGCAACTGGGCGAAGTATTCTTTAGGGCGTTGAAATGAGTGTAAGAGAGAACATAGCAAACAATTTAGTCGCTACTCTGCAGGCTGTTAAAACGCCCGTAGATATTAAGTATGTGACTAGAGAGCCGTTTGATTTTACTAAGTTATCAAGCGCACAGTTTCCAGCTATACTTGTCCGCAGTGCAGATGAGGATAGAGAAGATAGCAGCATCGGTGGGTCAATCACTCAGCGTATGGCTACTATAAATTACGAATTTATTTGCTACGTTAAAGGGTCTGTTATTGATACAGCCCGAAACAATCTTATCGAAGCAATTGAAGAGGGTCTTGACGTTGACCGTTTGCGTGGTGGTTATGCACTAGATACGCAGATAACTAGAGTCGAGATCGATGAAGGTTCTATTGACCCCGTTGGTGGGGTCATTATGACAATCCGTGTTTTGTACCAGTACACTCGCGGCACAACTTAACTTTACTTAGAGGTAACAATCATGGCGACTAAAACAGGCGCATCAGGTGTAGTAAAAATCGCAGCATCAGGCGGCTCTGTGGCCGTTGTGGGTGAGGTACGTTCTTTCACGTTTGATGGTTCAGCAGATACCATTGAAGACAGTGTAATGGGCGATACCGCACGAACTTATAAAGAAGGTTTGAAGACTAATACAGTGACTATCGAATGCTACTGGGACGAAGCTGACGCACAGCAGCTTGTTCTTGATGAGCGTGCTTCTGTAGACTTTGAAATCTATCCTACAGGAACTGGTACTGGTGAGAGCTATTTCACTGGTGGCGGCATTGTGACTTCGCGTTCTATTACTGGTTCTTTTGACGGCATGGTTGAGGCCAGCTTCTCCATCCAGTGCAGCGGAGCAGTAACTGAAGCAACAGCATAAGGGGATTAAACCATGGGATTAGCTAAAGAGTTACGCAGTAGAAGAAAGGTTGAGGCGCGAGAAGTACAGGTGCCAGAATGGGGTGACGAATCTGGAGCATTTAAGTTGTATTGCAGAAGCATTACCTGCTATGACTTAGACCAGTTGCAGAAGAAGCACCCCAACTTCCTGAACAACACCACAGTTGGCGCTATGGTAGACTTGATCGTTATGAAGGCAGAGGACGAGGGCGGCAATAAGCTCTTTACTTCTGCTGAGGATCGCATCGATTTGATGGGCGAAGAAACTAACGTAATCAGTGAAATCGCAAATCAGATGTTTGCACAGATTGAGTCTGTAGAGGCGGCTGAGGGAAACTGAGAAGCGATCAATCACGGATGAATTTATTGTCCTTGGCTGATCGCCTTCATATGAGCATAGAAGAAGCAGAGCAAATGCCTGTCAGTCACTTTAACGAGTGGCTGGCTTACTTCCAGATAATGAGCGAGAACAATGGCTGAAAATGTAAACATTACGATACGGGCATTCGATAAAACCAAGAAAGGTTTTGGCTCTGCAACTAAAGGCTTAAAGGCAATAGCTGGCACTGTGCTTAACCTAAGAACTGCACTGGTTGGCGTTGCTGGTGCGGCTGGATTTGGCTTATTGGTCAAATCATCTCTAAACGCTACAGATTCACTAGCAAAGACTGCTGCAAAGATAGGCACAACCACTGAGGCTCTGGGCGCGTTAAGGTATGCAGCTGACCTCACTGGCGTGGCAACTCAGACGATGGATATGGCCCTGCAAAGGTTTACCCGTAGAACTGCTGAAGCAGCTAAAGGTACTGGTGAGGCTAAGGGAGCTATCAAAGAGCTAGGCTTAAACGCTAAAGAGCTTGTAAAGCTGCCTTTAGATCAACGCATGATTGTTCTTGCTGATGCTTTTGAAGGCGTAAACAACGAGTCAGACAGGCTCCGATTAGCTTTTAAGCTGTTTGATTCCGAAGGTGCAGCCCTTGTCAATACTTTATCCCAAGGCAGTGATGCCTTAAAAGAAATGCTGGGTGAGGCCAAGTTACTCGGTCTAACTATGTCCAGCACTGCTGCTAAAGGGGTGGAAGATGCGGTTGATTCACTAACTAAGCTGAGAAGCCTAGCGAAAGGCGTTAAAGATCAATTTGTTGCTGCGCTTGCCCCTGCCATTCAAGCAGTTACCGAAAAAATTACTAAGTTTTTCCAAGAAATAGCTAAGGATGAAGGCGGTGTGGAAAAGTGGGCGCAGTCTTTGGCCCGCGGGTTCTTGCAGTCTATTGCTAACATAATTTCTGCTTTAGATATGGGATTGGAGGCAATATCTGGCTTTGTTAATAAAGCTAACAATATATTTGATTCTTTTGAAATTAAATCTCAAGAAAATAAAATCGCTAGGTTTAAGAAAGAAATATCAGAGCTTGCTGGTGAAATATCTGCACTCGAAGCTGGAGGTTTGCCCAGCCTTGCTGACATTTTGACAGGCGAGGACTTGGAAGACAAAGAAGACAAAATAGAAGACTTAATGAATCAAGTCATTTTAGCTAACGAAAAGCTAAAAGAGATGCAAGAGCCTTTGGTTAAAAATGGCCTTGGTGATTTTTTTGATGACACCATTAAGCAAATACTAAAACTGCGTGATGCGATTGGTGGACAAGACGGTAAAGGCAATATATTTGGCGATACTGAAAAAAGCCTTAGCAACGTACAGCAGGCATTTAAAGATTGGAGAACTACAGTAAAAGACACTGACGAGATAGTTCAGTCATTTACTACAAACGCCTTAAACGGTCTTACAGACGCTCTGACGGCAGGCATTACAGGTGCTGCTAACTTTGCAGATGCAATTAAGTCTATGGCTAAAAGTGTTGTAGATAGCCTGATTAAGATGCTGGTGCAGAAGTATATTGTAGATGCTGCCTTTGGATTTATTACTAAGTCAATCGCAGGGTTTGGTCAGTCAACATCTAATATAGCAGGCCATGCCGACTTTGTTGGCCCTATGCAACCTAAAGCATTGGGCGGACCTGTACAAGGCAAATCCCCATATTTAGTTGGTGAGCGCGGCCCTGAGTTGTTTATTCCTAACTCTAGCGGCAACATTATTCCCAATAACCAGATGGGCGGTGGTGCAGGCGTTGTTGTTAATCAGACGATAAACGTCACTACAGGCATACAAAGCACTGTTAGAGCCGAGATAGCTGGACTAATGCCACAGATAGCGCAGGCCGCTAAAGGCGCTGTAGCAGACGCTAGGGTGCGTGGTGGTAACTTCTCAAGAGCAATGGTCGGAGCATAACGAATGCCTTTAT
>Ga0208298_1000863_pt1 | contig 11924 bp, 11 predicted proteins | sample 14BtaG_FD_184088 | JGI IMG/M metagenome (GOLD analysis project Ga0208298, IMG submission 184088) | Marine viral communities from the Subarctic Pacific Ocean - 14B_ETSP_OMZ_AT15311_CsCl metaG (SPAdes) (version 2) | ecosystem: Environmental > Aquatic > Marine > Oceanic | place: Pacific Ocean... | reverse complement strand
ACTTTCAATTTACTCTATGAATGAAGCTTCTCAATCAGCCCTTCGTAGACGATTAGCAAGTAGTAATGTACCTCATGCTGAAAAGCAAAGAGCCCAAGCTAATTTAAATATAAAAGATAAAGATTCAGCTAGAAGAGCTGAAGCTACGGCTGGAGATCCTGAGACACCTTTGGATGTAGCGGTAAGAGCAGGGGATGCCATGGGTAAGAAGCCAACGCCACCTCCTCAAAAGCAAAGAGTACTAACTCCAGCTGATAAGGCTAATGCTAATACAAATGCTCCGAAGTGGATTAAGAAGAAAACTGAGGAGCACGAACAAGAGCAAGCTCTAGGTAGGGAGGCGGATAGAAGGGCTGATGCAAGAGGTATGACTGACAGACAAAGCCATCTCGACGAACCTAGATAATACGGTATCTAATCCCATTAAAAAACCCTACTAACGATTTTACTCTTAGTAGGGTTTTTGCTTTTAGTAGATTATTTAACTGTCTTGAGCTATATCTTTAATTTCTTTCTTATTAAGTTGCTTAGGCATTTTACCTTTATTCTTTGCTAATTGCTTCTTAGTAAGTTTATGACCTCTAGCTTTCATCTTGAGTTCTTGTGTTTTTGGATGACCTGGCTTAGCACCTTTAAGTACGTGGTCTAAGTCCGCTGTTTTACCTTCACCTCTTTTACCCACTGGAACTCTATCTCCTGACTTTGCGGCTTCTCCTTGAGCTCCTACTGCAGTGTCTTGGGCATTCTCTGGCTCTTCATCCTCTATAGCATCCAATTCTTTATCAGAAGGACCTTCTTCATTAATATTAGATACTACAGACTTAAGAGACTCTAGAAGATTTACTAGACTTTTTTCAAGATTTGTAACACGCTCTTCCATAGGGTCTACTGACTCTGTAAGAGATTTTTCTTCTTCAGCGTGATCTTCTAGTTTCTGAGATTTAGGTTGTGGGGATTTAGGGGCTTTCCAAGCATTACCTATACTCTTAGGAACTCCGAAGGTATCCATAGATTTAGCATGCTTTTCTACAGCCTTCTCTGCCTCCTCGCAGGATTGGTGTTTTACTAAGTCTTCATCGTTGCCATAGATATTCTCCATGAGCGAGTTTACAAATTTTGGGTCTACTGGGTTCATAATGTTTTCCTAATTTATATATGGTTCTAGAAAACCTCACTAATCGAAAACCATAGATAATATGAGATGTATACAACCGAACCATTTCAGATAGAGGGAGATGATATCATTCTTGGTATTTTCGGAACCTCTACATTCATTAACGCTAAAAAAGGAGAAGGACGAGAAATTCGAACTGCTGCTATACAGCAGATTGTACAAGTTTTAAGATCAATTAATCCTAAATTAGTGTATATTATTCCATCAGCAGGGGTATCCTTACATTTAACAACAATTTTAGATTATCTTAGAATACCCTTTATTATGGTAAGTCCTAGTAAAGGACATTTTAATAGATTTAACAAAAAAAATAAAGTTCTTCTTAAAAGAGCAGTTCAAGAATGTAAATCCCTAATAGTTATAAATAATATTCAAGCCAATATGCTTAATTACTTAAAATTAGAACAATTATCTGAAGACTTTATTATTGATAGATCGGATTTAATATTATCTGTTTATGGTAGTTTCAAAACTAGTAAGGAAGAAAAGATACACGAAAAGTTAAATGAGATTAAAAAAGACGTAATATTTCTAAATTACTCTAATTAAGACCTATAGGAAATTTAGTCCATAATCTAGCTTTTAATGCTTCTTTATTTGCGTGCCAAGAACCTTTACCTGCAGTCTCCCCTATAGACCTGTGAAAAATCTGCAGGGGTATAGTGTAGTTATCCATATTACGCATATGAGCCTGTAAAGTATAGTACATATCGTAAAAATCCCAATTACCTTGAAAATCATCGGGTTTAGATAATTTTATAGTACGTAAGGTACTTCCTTTACACGCAAGAAAAACTCCATCTAAAGCTACTACCCTTCCCGTAGACCCATAGTGCGTAGATTGCATATTCATCAAAGTAGTTCCATGATATACAGACCCTGATAAATGCTGTTGTCCAGGGTGTTGCATCCCATCCCACCATACACAAGATTCTTGGAATATTCTAGTTCCTGCAACTCCAAGGAAACCAATTTTATTTTTTTGTAAAAAACCTTCTATTATACTGTTGAAGTCCTCTGGATTGGTAAGTATATGAATATCGTCATGGCACATAACCACGTAGTCTTTTGCAGATACCTCTGCCTTATCAATACCTTTTTCGTAGGCTTCAAATATACTAGAACATCCATCCATAACATAAAGTTCCCAACCTGCTTTCTCAAAGTAGTTTACGAGAGGACGAGGTATAGATGGAGTTTTAGAAGGAATAAGTACGATTTTTCTCATATGTATATAAATTATGGTCAGTAAGCAAGATATAGTCGATGAAATACAAAGGTGTTCGGAATCTCCCGAATACTTTATTAAAACCTATGTAAATATTGAGCATCCTATTAAAGGGATAATTCCTTTTAATTTGTATAATTTTCAGACAAGAATTTTAAATGAAGTTCATGAAGAGCGTTTTAATATCCTTAGAAAATTTAGACAGGCTGGAGCTACTACACTTTGTGCCGCTTATTCATTGTGGTCTATTATATTTAAAGAAAATCATAATGTAATGGTAGTGTCCATTGGTGACCGTGAATCTACTGCTTTCTTAAGAAGAGTTAAACTTATGTATGATGACCTGCCATTATGGCTAAAACCTAATATATTAGCTAAAAACGCTCATAAGCTACATTTAACCACGGGCAGCCGTGTAATGTCTCAACCTGCGGGTGCGGGTCGAGGAGAATCTGTATCTCATCTGATTGTGGACGAAGCTGCGTTTATTGATAAGATGCGAGAGTTCTGGGCTGCTGTATATCCTACAATTGCTACCGGTGGTAAAGCTACTCTAATTTCTACTGTAAATGGAATGTCTAATTTATATTACGAACTGTATCGAGATGCGGTTGACGACCTAAATGATTTTAATCCGATTGATATTCATTGGAGGGAGCATCCTGAGTATACTGACGAATGGTATAGGAAGAATTATCCTATTATTGGAGCTAGAATGTTTGAGCAGGAATTTGAATGTTCCTTTCTAGGTACTGGAGATACATTTATAGATAGAGATACTTTAAAAAGATTGAATGCTACTCACGTAGGTGAGTACAGTGTAAGGACTTCCGGGCATCTAAGGATTTGGAAGCACCCAGACCCTTATGCAGAATATATTTTAGCCGCAGATGCTTCATATGGAAGAGGTAAAGATTATTCAGCATTTCACGTTATTAACCTGTATAACGGAGAGCAAGTAGCTGAATTTTATTCAAATAAAACAGCTTTAGCGGAATTTGCGAGAGCTATTAGCGATGTGGGAAATGATTATAATTTAGCTCATGTTGTAGTAGAGAGAAACGGTCTAGGCATACCTCTTATTCAAGAATTATTCGAAAGACTTGAATATGAAAATATTTGGATGGATGAAAAGCAAGAATTTGGATTTCAAATGTCCACACAGGCAAGAGAAAAAGTTCTAAGCTTTTTAGATGAAGCTTTACGTACTTCTAGATTTAGAATTAACTCGGAACGAACAGTAGATGAGTTAAATACATTTATTATTACCGATACAGGTAAGATTGAAGCTGACAAAGGATATCACGATGACTTGGTTATGAGTTTAGGATTGGCGGCTTTAGTATCTGTAGATTTATCTACAGGACTCCCTCCTGAGATGGGTAAGGGAGAGGAAAAGGAAACAAAACAAGAAATACCTAATATGGTAAGGGTATCTAATAATAGTGAGACACACGAGGACACATCATGGCTTCTGAAATAGACAAGGATCAAAATTTAAACGAATCGATTACATCATTCCCTAACCCTAATAATACGGGACAGTTGAATGCGGCAACTGGGAAATCATCAGGATTTTTCGGTAAGTTCTTTTCCACCCGGGGAAGAAAACCAAAGCGCGGTGGGAGACTAGCTGGTGACACTATTAAAGCTACTGATTTATTTTCAGATCTTCCTGGAATCGGTATCAGTAAAGGTATGGTCCATATGCCTCAAATTGAGTACGATAAAAAGAAGAGGTACGGTGATTATGAGAAGATGGACGAATATCCAGAGATTGGAGCCGCATTAGACATTTACGCAGATGATGGAACTCAAAAACACCTAAATGGAGATATTCTCCATATAAATTCAGGAAGCCAAGCGATTAAAATTGAAGTAGAAAATTTTATAAAAAATACAAATCTAAAAACATATATCTGGGATATCTTTAGAAATGTTGCGAAATATGGAGATTGTTTTGTAGAGAATATTGTGGATTTGAATAATACTAGCGCGGGCATACAAAGACTTAAAATTCTAAATCCTAATTATGTTACCAGAGTAGAAAATCAGTATGGATATCTTCAAAAGTTTATGCAAGAGGTTCCTGATATTCGTTCTGGTGGAGGTATGATGGATGCTAATAATACCACGAACGGCTCCGGTAAATTTTTAGATCTTAATAAAGATCAAATTTCACACTTCCGTATCCACACATCAGACCCTAATTTTTACCCATACGGTAAATCTATTGTGTTCCCAGCTATTAATGCTTGGAGATCTTTAAAGCTTATGGAAGATGCTATGCTAATCTATAGACTAGCTAGAGCTCCTGAGCGTCGTGTATTTTATGTGGATACTGGTAATCTCCCTACATCTAAAGTAGAGATGTTCATGGAACGTCTTAAGCAGAAGTTTAAGAAAGAGAAATTCTTTGATCCTACCTCTGGTAAGATTAACGAGCGTTATAATCCTTTGTCAACCGACGAAGACTTCTTTGTACCTGTAAAAGGTAAAGGAAATGGTACTAAAATCGAAACTCTACCTGGAGCTCAAAATCTAGGTGAGACAGACGATGTTAAGTACTTCCGTGATAAACTTCTAGCAGCCCTTAAAGTCCCACAAGACTTTATTGTAGAGAAAGAACAATCTCCTGAGCGCAAATCTAACTTATCTCAGCTTGACATTAAATTTTCTCGTGCTGTTGGAAGACTTCAGCGTGAAGTAGAATCTAGTCTTGATTTGATGGTAAAGAGACATCTTACCCTTAGAGGGTTTGCTAAAAACTTAATTAGCCAGGTAGACGTTACTTTATGTCCTCCTTCTGACCTACAGGAAAAGCGTAGATTAGAGTTAGATGAGATGAAGACTCGTGTAGTACAGGCAGTGAAAGGTCTTGAGTTATTCCCTGATGATTATATCTACGAACATTACTTCCAAATGAATGATAATGAAATCAAGGAAATTAAAGACACTATGAAAGAGCTCCAAGCAGAAGCTATGGAAGCTGAAATGGCACAACAACAAGCTATGGCTCCCCCTCAACCGGGATCTGAGCTAGGTGGTGCTGCGATGGGTGGCGAAGAAGCCGGTGGAGTGCCTCCAGAAGAGCCTCCAATGTAAATCTTGCAATAAACTAAAAATAAAGATAAAATATCAAGTATATAAACTAGGAACATAACCATGCTATTAGAAAATAGAAATAAGAATTTAACAAATCTGCATAAAACAGCGGATTATTTAAGCCGTTCACTTCGGGAAAATTTTAAAGTATTTACAGTCGACTCTCAGGAACAGAAAGTTCAATTTCTTTCCGAGAACTCAAATTTAATTACTTGTAATTATAAACTAAAAAACTCATCAATCGTACTAGAGAACTTAGAAACTGATACTGTAGATAACTACTTATCAGCAGAGAGGATAGATGGAATAGTTTCTAAAGGTATTACAGATTTTATTAGTGATCTACGTGAGAATCGATTTGATAAGGCAGACACATCTTTTACAGATGTTCTTAATCTATTCGAGAACCGTAATGATTTAGATACTCTTCGGTATAAGTTTGAAAAGCATACCGATTCTTTTGAGAAGAATACTAATATTATAGATTCAAGTGAATTCCGTAAACTTCAAGAAGCTCAAGAAGCCATGAAATCTTTTATTTCTGAGAATCGTGAAACTTTGATGCTAAACAAAGAATTAAAAGATAGTGTGGGTATCGTAAATGCTATGTCTAATATCTTCGGTTCTGAGGTTAATCTTACACTAGAAAATGTTAATAATGCGAAAAAACTAGAAATCGATCTAAAAGAAGGTAACAACCTTTATGAGATGGTATGTAAGCAAGAGCTTATGCGCCAAGAGTTAATCGAATCTAAGGAAAATTTTGCAGGTATTTGGTCTACTAACCAAGCTATTCAAGAACTTGCTTCTTGTATTTTCTCCGATGATAAAACACTAGTTGAAACTATGGAGAAAGTAATTGAAGAAGTTCCTTACTTTAGCTTTGCAACAAAATCAGACCTAAACGAAACTTTAACTTCTATCTACGAAGTAAACTCAACGGATGCAATCCTGAAGAAAGATATAAAGGCTTTTGTATCTAAGATATACGAAACTAAGAAGCCAGTTAAAGAGAAGCTTATTAATCTCCTTAGTGAGAAATACGGTGTTAACGTTGCAAACTTAAAATTCGTTCCTACGTTTAGTAACCTTTCTAAAACTCACTCTGTATTCTTTGAAGTTCTTTCAATGTGTATGGAAGAGGGTATTTTGCAGGATGTAACAAAGGACTTTGCTAAGTTTGTAGGAGTTAAAGGAGGGGTAGAGGTTTTAGATGTTAATGATATTATTCAAGAATGTTTGGTGTCTTCAGATGAGAATCTAAATGAAAACGCTATCTTAGTCAACTACATTGATGTCCCACGTTTAACTCAAGACCTGTCTCAGGTAATTGATGTCTTAGGAACTCTCACGGGCGCGTCCGAGATGGGTGAAGAGGAAATGGGAATGGACGAAGAGATTCCTGAAGAAGAACTCGGCGAAGAAGTTCCAGAGGAAGAACTCGGCGAAGAGGTTCCAGGTGAAGAACTTGGTGAAGAAGTTCCCGAAGGGGAAATGGGTGAAGAAGTTCCTGAAGAGGAGATGGGTGAAGAAGTTCCTGAAGAGGAGCTAGAAGAGCCTATGCCGGGTGAAGAGAGTGAAGAAGCGTTAGCTGACCCAGAAGCCGAAGGGCAAGTAGTGGGTGATGACGCAGACTCCTCAGTAGGTCTAGGAAAGCAAAATAGTGATATATCATCTATTATGGCAAACCTCGAAGATATTATCGCCTCTCTTGGCGGTGGTGCGGAAGAGGAGGAGCCAGTTCCTGACGATCAATACGGTGCTTAATCAGCTAAGTAACCTTGTTTTAGCCAACGCCTAAATAATCTCTGATGTCGGTTCTGCATTGTAAGCAGATCTAGAATAACCGCCTCAAGTAGTTCTAAAGAGTCTTCTGAAATTTCAGGGGACTCTTTATCTTTTAATGCAGTAAGCCTTTCAATTAAAATATGCAATTGTTCCTTATCTGTATCAGGCAGACTGTTTACTTTAGTTTCTTTATTTTTTCTTGATTCCATGAAATTCTATATTAAAATCGAGAGATTTATAAGCATCTACTCGTAGCTTTGAGTGTTTCCCTAAGTAGGGAGCCTTATCTATAAAATCATAAATATACACTTGAGATTTGTTTTTGTGCTTTCTTAATGTTCTACCTAAGGCTTGTACAGTAGCGATTTCAGACTTTAACCCTCTAGCGTTAACTAGGTGAGTTAGCTCTGGAATATCTATACCCGTCTGAAATATTATAGTTCCTATTATTACAGAAGGACCATCTTTCTCTAGAAACTTTTGTAAGGTTTTATCTCTATCCTGCAAACTATCTTTACCTTCTAGTTGGTACGAATCAGGGATATTATCTTTAAAATATTTTGCATGAGCTAAGTTTTTGGTGAGTATTAGTATTTTAGCGTTATCATCTGTAATCTTACTAACAATACTAACTATAAGCTCATTTCTATGTTTATAGTCGACTATAAACTCTTCGTATATTTCTTGATATGTTTTACCAGTTGTTTCGCTATCATCTATATCAGGTAATTCTAACAGTTGAATAGATGGTAATGTAAGGTATCCTTCCTCTACTAAATCTTTAGCAGTTACGTATTCAATCTGCTTTCCTAGAAAAGAGGTAAGGGTTAACTGGGAATGTCTATCTTTGGGAGGCGTGGCGGATAATCCAATTCTGTAAGTTGCCGTAGGGAATGAACTTAGAACCTTCTTGGCTACTTTACCTTTGGCAAATTCATGAATCTCATCAAACATAATAAATTCAGAAGTCTTTAAATGAGTATCAATAACCTTATCAATAGACTGGATAGTTACTAATGTAAGAGGTTTAATATCTACTCCATCCCCAAAAGCTAATCCATGTTCGATACCGCATTTTGTAAGGAAATCAGAGGTTTGTTTTAGGAGCTGCTTCTTATTAAAAAATAATAATCCTGTCTTCCCCTCTAAAGCTTTTAATATTGCAGCAATAATAATAGTCTTACCTGAGCCAGTAGGAGATTTAATAATGCAAGATTTTAACTCTAAAGCCTCTTGAATTAAGCTTTCTTGGTAATCCCTAGGCTCTATCCCCTCTATCTCGCTATCTCCTATCTCAATGCTAGGTCTACTGTCTGTTACCTTATAATCATACTCTAAATAGTCTAAATCCTCTAGAATACTATATAACAAGCCGGTTCCGAATTTACCAGTCTTAGGGTTGAAATAATAAGTATAACCATCCCAATGACCACGTTTATAGGAGGAGGCATACTCAGCTCCAGGAGCTTTGCATCTGTATTTTTTACCTAAAGCCTTTAATAGCTTAGTATTATCGGTTTTTAAAATAGAGTAAGTATTTGAAATAAATATTTCCATATTTTTTTATTTTATCTATTATAGAGCAAAAGTACAAAAAACTTTTAATATTATGTCAGAAGAAAAATCAATAATCGATCTTGCAGCAGCTGCTCAAAGCGGCTCTACAACAGCCCCAGGGTCTCCTGTAATAGGTGAAGCTCCTAAGCCTGCACAACGCAGGGAAGGTGAAGAAAGAGAAGCTCCTAATCAAATTCTAGATGAACTATTGAAAAATGTAAAATCTAAAATTTCATGGGCTGAACTTAGATTACCCTCATCCGGGTTTAACGACTCTAAAGTAGAGACTATTGAAATTAGACCATTTACCTTTGAGGATGAAAAGGTGTTGCGTACTGTTAAAACTATAGCTGACGGAGCAAAGATCATTGAAAAATTAATAACTCGATGTATGAAGGGGATTGATTACAACGATCTACTGGTGTCAGATAAAAACTATATTCTGTACAAATTACGTGAAATTTCATATGGGGATAAGTATGATATTGAATTAACTTGTGGTAACTGTGCTACAAAGAATGAGTTACAGGTAGAGCTTTCTAAACTACCTGTGCACTATGCGGAGACTCCTGAAGATTTAAATAAAACTATAACACTCCCAGATTCTGAAGTAGAAGTTGTAATACAAGCACTTAAAGTAACTCAGGAGATGTTATTTCAATCTACTGATCAAATGTTTGATAATCTTTGGAGATTAATTTACTCTATAAATGGACACACTGAACGTACTGTAAAACAAGGATTTGTTCGAGGTACTACAGCTAGAGATATCTCTGTAATTAGACAAGCTATTACAGATGACAGTATAGGGTTACAAACTAAAGTAAACTTTGTCTGCAATGAGTGTGAATATCATGAATCTCTAGAACTCCCTCTTAATGAAAGTTTTTTCGACGCGAGCTAGAGGAAGTTTTAGGTAGCTCCTATTATATTGAGGAGTGTTATCTTCTAGTTCATAGATGTGGATTCACCTATACAGATGTTTTGCAAATGACCTATGCGGAAAGAGCTGCTTTCGTGGAGTTAAGAATGCAAGAAGCTGAAAGAGAAAAAGCAGAAATAGAAAACATCCAGTCTAAATAATATAGACTCATGACTACATTTGATACAACCGGAACCGTAACAGCTCGTTTTAACCGACCTAGCCCAACAGACAGAACTCTTCTGGAGTTTATGTATTTGAAGAATGGTACTTTCGCAGATCCCACTTCAGTAAAATCTGTACACATATTTAAAGACACTAACCAAGGATCTGCAGATAATTGGTTGAATCTATCCGCTGATTCCACAGAGTACGGATTAGTAGCAGCATCTTCAAATGCCTCAGCTTTAATAGTTTTTAGTGGTACAACACAGGACGAAGCTGACTACAACGCTACTCCATCTGGTGTAGTATTTAAAAGAAGCACTGGAAAATATGCTGTTGTGCTTGAGGATGTAATTCCTTGGTTTGACGCTAGCACTGGAGCCGCTACAACATATTACACAAGTTCTACGGATTTAACCGCAGGTAAATATTGGGATATTTGGACAATTGTAGATAATGCTACCTCTTCTACATATGTTCATTCTTTTGAATTCTTTAACGATAATATTATATCTCTAACCGAACCTTTAATGGTTACGACTAGCCAAAAATTAGTTCAAAAATATCTAAACAAAAATTCTAAAGTAGATCTTCATATTACTTCAACACATACGGTTAATAATACTAATATTACTCCTGAGGTAAAAAATATATTTAATTCTACAATTTTGGATAATGCTGCAATTAGAATTATTAAATTAAAGGATGATATGACTACGGGGGTACCTTATGAGGAAACTTTAGCGTGGACATCTACCGGAGTAAGTGTAAACTCAGACGATACGATTATTTATAACTGGGATACCGCTGGGAAAGATGTAGGTACATATGAGTTGCAAGTAAGCTCTACATTCCTAGATCAGAATATCATGAGCGATAAGTTTAATCTAGTAGTGCGCTAAGCTCGTAGTTAAAATCCATTCTTGTAACAGTTTCGGACACCCAAGCCTGTACTTCTACCGCAGAAGCTTCTATTATAAAATCATTCCAATCTTTAAATTGTTGAGGAGGTCTCACTGTATAAGGTTCAGGAAGATTTTTAGATCTAATTAACCTTCTGGCATATTGAATACCACGATCTCCTGCCTCGTCATTGTCGTAAGCTAAGATTATCTTCTTACCTGAGAGCTCTTTTAAGTGATTCTGAGAGAAGATAGAGCCTTGGGTACTAGTCGCATTAATCCCTATATTTTGAAGGCTTAGCGCGTCTATAGGTCCCTCTGTAACTAAGATATAAGACTCCTCCTTCTTGAAGGGGTAAAGTATCTCAGAAGCCTTGACACCATACTCAGCGAAAGAAGGATTTAAATATTTCATACCAAATCCTGTTAATTGACGAGCTTGGAAATAGAACAATCCATGGGAATCTTCAAAAGGTATAATAACCCTATTTACATATTTTCCCGTGACGCCTACGTACAATTTAGAAGGATCTAATTTACGTGTAATCGCAAATCTAAAGGCTAGTCTCTCCGTAAGGTTATCAGATACTATACTAGCTTTTGAAAGTCTCTTGAAGTTTTTAAGTTCGTTCTGTATAGAATCCCCACTAGTAAGAACGCTTTGAGTTTTCCTAATTTTAGAAATATTTTCAAATAATTTCTCAGGAGTATCAAATAGCTTACGCTGAAGAAGAATAGTAGCCTCACCATATGAAATATCCTCTACAGCTGCTACTAGATGGAGGAAGTTACCCTTTTCCTTAGTTTTAAAACATTGCCAAAGACCTGTGTCAGAATTTATAGACATATGCCGCTTAGAATCCTCGCAAAATAGGCTGTTTACGATAAATTCCGCATTTGTTTCAGTATATTCACTGAACTTTTCGCGTAAATAGTCTTTAATAATATCAGAGGATATTTCCATGTTTATAAATAAAATTTCACCAAGTAAGCTTAAAACGTATAACGAATGTAAGAAGAAGTACCAGTTCAAATATGTGGACTACCTTAAGGGTATTTACAATGAGAACTCGAATACGGACG
>Ga0208298_1000857_pt1 | contig 11982 bp, 20 predicted proteins | sample 14BtaG_FD_184088 | JGI IMG/M metagenome (GOLD analysis project Ga0208298, IMG submission 184088) | Marine viral communities from the Subarctic Pacific Ocean - 14B_ETSP_OMZ_AT15311_CsCl metaG (SPAdes) (version 2) | ecosystem: Environmental > Aquatic > Marine > Oceanic | place: Pacific Ocean... | reverse complement strand
AACAAACGACCAAACTAACAGTGTAAGTTCTACTGGAGAGTCTTCAAGGTTGATTGGCCACTTGTTCATTCCTTGCTGAAAAAATACAACAATAAGTGGAATACGAAGCAGCCAATGAGTCATACAGAACTCTGGTATTCTATGTACTAAAGTTTTAATCATAACTTATAGCTCTGCTAACAAAACCTTTAGTTTTTTCTTTGACTTGCCTTTTACTTTGGCTTTGGATACATCATTGTCTCCGTCACCTACAACTACAACGGCAATCATGCCCATTGACTTGTGTGGTGAACACTGATATACATAGACGCCTGGTGTGTCAAATGTAATCGCAACTTCTTTGTTGAGTTTTGATTTACGTGGTGCTTTCCAACCATCTGGACCTGCAATGAATTCTACATTGTGACCTTTTGCTGTTGGTACCCAAGTAATTGTGTCGCCTACGTCAATGCGTGTGATATCTTCCGAGTACACCATTTTGGCGCCATCATCACGTTTGTTTAACATTTCGACTGTTGTGTCTGCTGCAAAAGCTGGAGCAGTAAGTGCAGCCAAGACGGCTACTGTAGATAGTAAATTTTTCATGTCTTTTCCTTAATGTGTATATGTGTAGTGTGCTATTAAAATTTATAGCGTGTATAATATATAGCACGAATTGCCCCAAAGGTCAACCCGTGCTAAGTGTGTTATATTGTAGCAGCCTTACTTGCCGCCCTTTTTCTTTTCGCCCTTGGGCTTGTTATATGTGTGATCCGGATCTAACATTAGTAACTCGGATACATCTTTTGTTTGAACTCAGAGATTTCATCAGCTTTTCTATAGTAGCCTCTGTTTCTTAGTTCTCTAATTGCCATGCAATAACTTCTGTATTCCATTGCTTTCATAAAACGTCTGAACATTATTTGTTCTCCAACATTAAACGTTTTGCTTCTTCGTGGAAACCTTCTCTCCAGAGTGCTTCAGCGGCTCTTGCTCTGCCTGCTGATTCGCCAAATGCCCATAAGCCCATTGCAATTGCAACTAGGTATTTGCCAAGTGTTTTGATAAACTTTGGTGTTGATACGGGGGTGTTTCCTACTGCTTCCATTACACCCATCCTTGCAAGTTGCGGTTTGCTTCTATAGCTTCACCACGTAGTGCTTTTGGATAAGATGAATGTGCAACATGCCAAATGTCTCCGCGACTAAGACCGATGTCGTTTAGTTCACGAGTTGATAAGTTTGACAGTGCTTTAATTGTTTGACGAATGTTTCTGCGTCTTTTGAATTCAGCACCTAATCTTTTGAAATAGTCTGCGATGCTGTTTAGTCCAACCATTTCGAATGTGTTTGCTACCAATGTAGTCATTTTTTTCTCTCTTCTATATATGTATATGTGTATATGTTGTCTCGCAACATGCATATATTTAACATGTAACGAGACGTTTTACAAGTGCAAATGCCGCAAAGACGCTATGCGTACAGCGCAAGTGTGCGGTTATGCACAGGCTTAAACTATGTTACGTCTGTCTAGTGGAAAGCCGTTACGCATACATTCTAAGACGTATGCTTGATCACCTTTGTTAAATTCTGTCTTAACGTAAGTTTCAAGATTGTGATTGATACGTTTCAATCCTGTTGTTGATCTTGGTAGTCTGACCGCAGTCATTACACTACCAAGCATGTCTGCTATAGTTCTCATTGTTTTCTCCAATATGTAATGATGCTTTATAAGGCGAGCGCCACGTGTCTTTTCACGTTTGTCAGGTCGAAGGTGTGAATAACTTCTCTTTTCTGGCCGTTTTATTTATATGATTTTACAAAACTGTTACAAACTTTTTGATTGACTTTTACTAAGTATTCGTGTAACGTAATGTTACTTGTGAGCGACGGGGTAAAGCCGTCAAGCAAAGGAGAAAATTATGGACGCACTCACTTTATGGAGCCTTGTTGGCTTCTTATTAGCTGCCTATGCAGTTATAGCAAACGATTCAGTACAGACTCTCGGTACATGGATGGCATCAAACAATGAGAGATTTACTTACAAAACATTATGGTTTGCCGCAAGCGCAGTATTACTTGCTACGTTATGGTATGGCTGGCATGTAAATGGCGGAGACATCAGTTACGGCAGACTCAACAAGATACCCTGGCAAGAAGTGCAATGGTATCACGCAGCCGCACCAGGAGTACTTGTATTACTTACACGTAAAGGTGTGCCAGTTAGCACATCGTTCTTAGTATTAAGTGTATTTGCAAGTACCTTTGTGCTTGAGAAGATGCTTATGAAATCAATCATGGGCTATGGTGTAGCGGCAGGCTTTGCATATGTAGTATGGTTTGCAATACACAAATACTTTGGCAAGTGGTACGATGAAACAAAGCCAGTTAGCGAAAGCAACAAAAACTACTGGCGTGTAGCACAATGGGTAGCAACTGGAGGCTTGTGGTGGACTTGGCTGAGTCATGACATTGCAAACATCGCAGTGTTTCTACCACGTGAAGTTCCTGTGGACCTAATGGTGTTGATTAGTTTTGTATTTGTAGGAGGCTTGTTCTTTATGTTTAGAGAACGAGGCGGCAAGATACAACAGATTGTATTAGAAAAGCACAACACAAGATATGTGCGTAGTGCAACGCTGATTGACTTGTTCTACTGGTTATGCTTGTACTTCTTCAAAGAGCTGAACGATATACCTATGTCAACTACATGGGTGTTCGTAGGCTTGTTAGCAGGACGTGAGTTGGCTATGGCAACATACTTTGGCAAGAAGAAAACCAAGAGTGTGTTTCCATTAGTTGCAAAAGACTTTGGTAAGATGATGGTAGGCTTAGGTACAAGTGTTGCACTGGTGCTGATGATACATTATATAATTGTACCAAACGGACTTTAACATTTAAAGGTTGTGTTTAACGGCACAGCCTTTTCTCTTGACTTGTGCAGTAGTGATGTTATAATTACAGTATCAGTTATTAAAGTTATCGGGAAAAGAATGAAAATAGGAATAGCAGGGTACGGATTTGTAGGCAAGGCACACGAACTTATATTAAAAGATTATCACGATTTAATTATATACGATCCTGCATTAGGACACTACGGTGATATGCGCCACGCAGATGCAATAATTGTATGTGTCAGTACACCAGAAGGATCGCATGGCGGATGTCATATGGACAATGTATATTGTATCATTGAAGACAATCCAAATGTGCCTATACTAATTAAAAGCACAATTTCAGTAGAAGGTTGGAAAATGTTACAGCATGTATTTCCACTTACTGACATTGCATTTAGTCCTGAGTTCCTACGTGCGGCGCATTGGGAAACAGATGCACAGTTGCAAGATAAGATCTACTTGGGAGGCAAGAACACAGGCTTCTGGTCAGATATATTCATTACAGCATTAGGTAATATTGACATAGACATTGTTAATCCTGAAGCATTAGTATTAGCTAAGTCAGTACGCAATAACTTCTTAGCATTAAAAGTTTCGTTCTTTAATCAGGTATATGATTATTGTAACTCGCAGAACTTAGACTACGAAGCAGTTGCAAAGGTAGTAGGTGACGACCCTCGCATAACAGCAAGCCATACCACAATTTCAGAAGAAAGAGGGTACGGCGGACACTGTTTTCCTAAGGATGTAAAAGCTCTTGTTACTTCTGCCAAACTGTCTGGTAGCCCAATTACACTTTTAGAAGAAGCTCAAAGGTATAATAACTTAGTCCGTAAGAGCTGAATTAATGTTGTCGTGGTATGCAGTAATGTCATGATCAGCAATGCCGTCAAAGCGTCCTGCTTTGATACCAGACCAAGTGCCTTTCCACCAATCTTTAAAACTTGGTTTACCTATTGTATTATCACTGGTTATATAGTGTAGCTCACCGTCATGTTTATAGCCCATTAATGCCAATGGCACTTTAGTTACTATGTCGTTGTTATTTCTCCAACGATGATGTGTTACTCCGAGACTCTTACAATAGCTCTTCCATCCTACTCTTGGCGAACCGTATGTATAAAGCTCTTGTACTGGTTCAACTTCTGGATATAAATGGCAACGACTTGCCATAATAGTTGCCATGGCTGCTCCGAGACTGTGACCACAGAACCAAAGTGCTTTGCCTTTGTTTACTTTGCGATCAATGTCTTCTAATACCATTGGCCAAAGTTCGTCTACTTCTGCTTTGAATCCTTTATGCACTCTACTCACTGTCTCTGCCATTACAGGCACAGCATTTAGATCTGCTTTGATATCGTTAAACTCAGTTGGCTCAGTGCCGCGACAAGCAATAACTAAATCTGTCTTGTTCATAAAACGATATGCTTGTGCGCCTTCTTTATCGTAAAATTCTATTGTTGTAAATCCTAATTTTTTTGCTTGACTTGTTGCATCTTTTTTGTTACTATAAGAAATCTTAGCAAGTTTAGCAAACAACAAGGATCTTTCTTTGAAACTCATATCTGATATTGACATATTTTAACTCCCTCGTCTATGTAAGCATATTTATTCTAACGCTAAATACAATACGGAGTAACCCATGAAAAAAGCAACCAGAAGTTTATTAGAAGAATTAACTGATTTAACGAAACGAGACAGCTCTTTTGATGATCATTTAATTGAATCTAAATGTAATAATTTGATTATCGGATGTATTAACATCTTAGAGAAAATAGGAGAAAGTTATGATCCTGATGTTGCGGCAGACCTCCAACGTAAATTTTTGAATAGTATAAAAGCAGGCGATCCTAAAAAATTTAAAAGATCGATAGAACGAATTATTGAGAGTAAAAAATGAAATTATTTGAAGGCGGTGCAATGCCCGGAGTTGGGCCAATACATATTGATGAGATCAAACCAACTCTTTCTGTGTTAGAAAAGAAGTTAGAGATCGACTTAATTAATAATGTATTAGGTAGTGTCGGTAAAAAAGAATTCAGTGGCGACATTGATGTTGCACTTCAAATAAAGCCGGATGACATTCCGGCATTTGTAGACAAATTAAAAATGATGCCTGAAATACTTGACATGGCTAAAAGTTCTGTTATAATGACAAAAGTTAAAATAGAAAACTTTGATCAAAGTAAGACAACATCAAAGCCAAGAACAGGATATGTACAAATAGACTTTATGCCAGGCGATCCAGGTTGGATGAAAACTTACTATCATTCACCCAGCGACACAGAATCAAAATACAAAGGTGTATTCCGTAATATTATGATTGCAACAATTTGTGCAGTGTATCAACGTAATGATTCAGAAGAAACAATAGATGATGGCCGCCCAGTTGAAAGCGAACGCTGGATGTGGTCACCTACTGATGGCCTTGTACGAATCAAACGTACTCCTGTAGCAAAGAAGAACGGCGAAGGATATACAAAGAAAAACAATAACGAGATTGTACAAGAACCAATTAAGACTGCTGATGCAATAGCTAAAGCATTAGGATTAGATAGCGCAGAAGATTTAAACAGTTACGAAAGTTTAAAAGCAGCAATAGAAAAGAATTATGAACCAGCAATGGTACAGAAAATACTGGACGGATTTGCAAAGAACGGACAAGTACAAGATATTGGTGTTCCTGATGATTTAAAAACAGAAGAATTAGATCGTATTCAAGAACTTGCAGGCATGTCATTGAATAGTGTAAGGATGATTTGCTAATGAGATATGCAGACTTAAAATTAGTAGAATCAAAAATTGTTATTAACGAAGCAGAAGCACGAATTCAACATGCCGAAGACCTTGTGTTTTGGGAAGGTAGTAAAGGTGCAGTACGTGCGATTGAAAGTCTAAAGAAATTAGAACAAGGCGGCCACACTGATGTTACAATCAAGTGGGACGGGTCACCTGCAATTATTTTTGGACGTAACGAAGCAGGAGAGTTTGTTCTTACAGACAAGTCAGGCTTTGGTGCTAAAGGTTATGACGGGAAAGCAACAAGTGCTGACGCCTTGGCGCAGATGTTTATGAATCGTCCTGGGTATGCAAAGAATCCAGAAGGCTACGGCGTGTTAGTTAAAAACATGAAGAACATTTTTGACAAGTACGAAAAGGCAGTACCAAAAAGTTTTAGAGGATATTTTAAAGGCGACTTACTATATTTTAATACGCCTGAAATAATTGACGGAGCGTATACATTTACTCCAAACATTGTAACATACAAAGTAGATGTTAACAGTGAGATTGGTAAACGTATTTCAAAGAGTATCACAGCAGTTGTAGTACACAATATGGAAGACGAACAAGGCAAGACATCAAAGTTACCAAGTGATGTCAAGAATCTTTTCCAAGGCGAAGAAGTGTTTGTAGTTCCTCCCGTAACAGTTACAAAAGCACCGCAAGTAGAAAATGATGAAATAACGACACTGAAATCAATAGTAGCCAAAAATGGCGCAGCTATAGATGACCTACTTGATGTTTCACAACTGACTCAACTTAAACTTAAAAACTTACCACAAATTTTGTATAGTTATACTAACAGTAAAGTTGACACAGGATTAGAAAATATTGGCAGTGATTTTTTTGCTTGGTTAGGTAATACAAAAGAGAGCGAACCAAAAAAGAAACGTATAGCCGAGTATGTACAACAACATAAAAAAGGTTGGCAAGCTATCTGGGACACAGTCTCAGCAATAATGAGAGTCAAAAATGATATAATCAAACAGTTTGACCAACATGACACCGATGTTCGTGCATCAATTGGAGATCACGGCCCGGTTAATTCAAATGCACACGGTGACGGAGGGGAAGGCTATGTGCTTGCTCATCCTGAAGGAGACATTAAACTTGTCTCAAGAGAGTATTTTTCAAAAGCAAACAGAGCAGTGGAGAGATAAATGAAAATTAACGAACTAACAGAAGGTACCTTTGACGACTTTGGTCTTAAAGGTCACGGATCAGAACTTGACAGTGATAATGATGCCCCAGGATTTAAACAAGCAGCAATGTTTGATCAACTGGGTAAAATTTTAGACTCACAAAGTAGTCCAAAGCCAGTAACATCAGTCAAGACAGACGATGGTAAAGAAATAAATGTAACAGCACAACAAGCAAGAATGTTGCGTATGTTTGCAACTACAGATAAAGTAAAGCCAAATGTAAGAACACGCTTTATTCAAGACATTCAAAAGAGTTCAGGGTTACACGATTTTGTTGATATCAAAGACTATCACGAAATGCCAAAATTGTTTATGCAAAAATACTTAGGTTAATATGGATTTTATAAAAGACTTACACGAAGCAAGAATGACCCGCAACTCAGCGGATCAAAGAGCATTGACTTTTACTGATGTGTGTGAAAGATTATATCTACATCTATTAGTTTTAGAAATACTAAGACAGTTTCCAAACAGTAAGTCTTTTGCAAAGATGTATGCACAAAAGACTGTTAAAAATGATTCGTATAAACATTTTAGAATACATGGCACAGACTTATACAATTTGATACATTTTGCTACTGGCGATGAAGATGCTATTAATAAACTTAAGAATCCAGGAGCAGCAAAAAAACAAAGAGCTGCTACACAACTTCCGTCATTAGCACTGAATAGATATCTAAGTGAAATAAAATTAGGCTCTCAAAACAAAGATATGCAAATATTTTTAAGACTTGAAAACTCTCTTAAAATTACAAATACAAGTTATAAAACTGCTCGTAGAAATATACAGTCGATACAAAGGTTATCTTTAGATGAAGTTAAAGAAAACATTACTGTTATATTACTTGCTTGTAGAGCAAAATTAAGAAATAGCGATATTATCAGTGAATTAGAAACATTAGTAGCATCCAGAGACTTTGAAACTGCTTCGGTCAAAGACAATGAACCTAAAATAAGTACACCGGACTTATTGCCTGACACAGCAGTACTTGCAAGATATAGATATATTGTCGGACAACGCAACTTAGTTTTAACCAAACAGTTAATTGATAATGTAAAAGGCGGCAGAGGAGCAACATCGCAACAATTAAAAGCATATGCTCCTGCAATGGAAATAATAGATGATATTGTAAAAGCCGGACCAAGTTATATACAACAACTAAGAAACATACATAAACGAGCAAAAAAAGGCTTATAACACACAATCTTAAGTCAAGATGATAAATACATTTGTAGAAGAATTCACAGAGTGTGAATTTCCATTTTAGATAACAGGAGAAGAAAATGGCAGTAGTATCAAACCCAAACGCAGCAGTAGTTGCAGGTAGTGGCGTAGGCCCAACAACATATATCTATGCAGTAGCAACTGGAACAATCACAGTAGCAGCAGCATGTGATTCAATCACAACAACATACGGCGGAACAATCGCAGCAGTTGAAGGTGTAGCAGACGGCAACCACATTGCAGTACAAGGTGGACCAGGCGGCGCAGAAGCAGTATCTGGTATTTCATTAGTAGCAACATTTGCAGCGTAAATAATTCCTTACCTTAGGAACCGTGATTATCGGCCGAAAGGCAGGCGTCACACTAAAGAGTCACTTTTTAAGTGGCTCTTTTTTTATGGCTTAAATACAGCATGGACAGATTTGTGATAGAAACGTTGGTAGATATTACTTGCACTAATGAGTACAGACCCAGTAATGGACAGCAAAAATATAAACAACAACAAAACTTTGAAACTGTAAATAATACAATAGGTATGCGAACTAACATCACTATTGAACACCTTCCAACGGTAGAACAAAAGAAAGGTAATTTTGGATCTTTCTATAATGGAGACCAAAATGTTTGGACTTATGAGTTTAGTATCGAACAAGTAGAATCATTATCAGTTGAAATGTTGATTGTTGACTTTGATAGTACACCAATAACTACAGAGTTAACTGAAACAGCTTCGATAAAAAACAATCTTTTTATAACAAAAGGCAAGTATAAGAATATACATTTTCGATTATTAGATAAATAATATTATACAACTAAACAAGGCATTAAATTTTTATTAAAGGCAACACGCTTAAAACGACTTCCCTGGAGAATTTATGTCAACCCTTGCAGCAACATCATTAGAAAAAGAAAGTCTCGAAGCACATGTAGATCTATGTGCAGTTCGTTACGAACAACTTGACAATCGTTTAACTAAGGTCGAAGTTAAATTAGATGGCATTGCAGAACAAATGGCCGCAGGACAAAATAGCTTAACAAAAGTTATCATAGGCGCAACTGGAACTATTGTTGCTGGCCTACTATCAACAATCGTAGTAATACTCCTTCAACTATCATAAAGCATAAATACTTTTATGTTACTTAGATCTATATTCATAACCGAATCATTATCCGAAGCAAGAGATATTCCGTTCACACCAAAGAACTTTATGCCTTTGCTAAAAAACATTGACACTTCTAGTAGTCAATGGCGTAGAACTAAACGAGGTAGTATCAACACAGGTGAACTACAATTGTTACAAAGAGTTCTACAATACTTAGATTACAAACCAGGGAAGCCCGATGGGTGGTTTGGAAAGAAAACAGCACGAGCTGTTATGGCATTCCAAAAAGACCACGACTTAAAAGTTGACGGCGATCCGGGCAAAAATACTATTGCTAAGATAATTAGTGTAATTGAAGCAACGATGGAAGGCACTCCAGATAACCCAAGAAAAGTAACACGGTTAATAGTTGGGCAACTGAATGATTATGTGTTTGCTTACAACAGCGACAATTACAATAGACTCAAAGCAACACACGAAGTAGTACAGATTGATGACTACGGTAACAGAGCATCAAGCAATCCTCGTATTTTAATGCCACGTATGCCAATGCAAGGGCAACCGCCAACTAATCCAGAAGGTCCACTTTATACAGGACAAGGCATTCCGATAGAAGCTCCAGAAGCTCCTGCTGCTGATACTGGCGTCGATTCTGATGCTATAAAAAGATCAATTGATTCAGCACCTAATAACACTCCGGATCAACAACAGCGTGGCGGATATGTATCAGTTCCAACTACAACTAATCCAGGTAAACCAACTCAAGAAGTTAGTAACATGATCAAAAAAGCATACAATGACAAAGATTATGAGAAAGCACTTAAAATAATTAATTCATGGGACAGATTAAAAGCAGCCTGGCAGGCAGCAGCAACCGCAAATGGATCAACTCTATACAAAGACTTATTAAAATTAGTAGCACAACAAGAAAGTGTAACTAATGAAGCTATGGCTTGGGCACGTTCTGGAACAAAAGTAGTTCGTAAGTATCGTTGCAGTAGCGGCAGTCGCAAAGGTAGAGTAGTAGCAGATGTAACGCAGTGTTTCAAAGCACCTGATATTAAAAAACGAGCAACACTTAAAAAGACAAAGGCACGTTTAGGATCACGTATGGCACGTAAGTCTAAACGTACTAAAAAGATAAACCCTGCTAGTAGAAGAATACAGGCATTGAATAAATGAGACTAAGAGATTTTAACGAATCAGCAGTTGCAATTTGGAGCAAGTCAGGAACTAAGGCTGTTCGAAAATATAGATGTAGTGCAGGTCAACGCAGAGGACAAGTAGTTACTAGTCCAGCAACTTGTACTAAACCTAAAAATGTAAAAGCTAGTCGGAATCTTAAAACAACTAAACAAAGAAAAAATAATATAATTAAAGTAAAAAGAGCAACAACAATGAGGTCTAATCCTACAAGTCAACGATTGTCAACATTGAACAAAAGTTCTAGAAGAAAATTAAAACCAAAAACAAAAGCGAGAAAGTTATGAAAGTATTTGAAGTAATGGCTCCACAAGAGCTTAATGTAGTTAGAGACGATCCCAAACAAACTACATTAGTTGACCCAAAAACAAAAGTTCAGACTATTATTCCTAAAGATCCAAAGAAGCCAGGAATGATCGCTAAAGACGACAAAGGTAAATTAACCTTAGATACAAAAACAGCAGGGTCAGTTGATAACTCTATTAAGCCAGGGCAAAAGGTTACAGTAGGACCTCGATGAGAATTAATCAACTCATAAATGATTTTATCGTTTTTACAACGAACGAAGAACAAGAACTATTAAATAGTCTTAGTAACGATGTACGACCGTACCAAAGTTTCTCAGAAAGAGATCAATTGGTATTAGAGACATTGAATCGAAAGAGCTTAATAGCAAAAGTATTCACAAAAAATCAGTGTTGGGTGATGAGAAATGGCGAATTATGAAAGTGCAGTTAAGAAGTTACAAGACTTACTAGCTGAAAAAGACTTAGAACAAATTCCACATAAGATTGACGACAAAATAGTTATAGGTTCAGTTGTGATTAAACCTACCAAAGGCGGAAACTATATTGTTATTGATAGAAAAAATAACAGCACAGTTTTGTTCTATTCAAAAATAAGTGCTCTAGCATTTGCTAAGAACATAAAACATTCAGCAGTAGCAAACAAGATTGAATATATTGATTCTTTATTAAGTAAACATGAAATTGATTGTAGATTTTATAAAAACACTATTAAAAAGTCAAAGTCATCAGTTTCGGTAGTAGTTGCAGAACAAAGATATGATGTTAGTAAAATATACGTATCTGAATGCAAACAAAAACTTTACGATTTAATTTTTAATTGATAAATAATAATATATAAACAGTTAGGATTTACTGATGAGAATAACAGAATTCAAAAAGATAACAGCTTCGATGCTTAACGAATCACTTGCTAAAAAGTACGGCAAGAGAATAAACCTTGAGTCATTTACACTTGAACAATTACAAGATGTTAGAAATAAAATTAGAACTAAACTTAGCCAATTTGAAACTAACGAAAGTTACAATGCTGTTCAGAACGAAACATATCAAAAATCCAAACTAATGTTAGACGTTCTTAATGCAGAAATTAGCGAACGTGCTCACGTAGTTGAAGCAGATGACTGTGATGATACTTGTCCTAAGAGTTGCCCAGACTGTGGAGGCACAGGAAAAGCAAAGACTGACGAAGCTGCAAAGCCAGACTTTTTAGATATGGACAAAGACGGCGACAAAAAAGAGCCAATGAAGAAAGCTATCAAAGACAAAAAGAAAAAAGTCAAAGAAG
>Ga0208298_1000854_pt1 | contig 12000 bp, 23 predicted proteins | sample 14BtaG_FD_184088 | JGI IMG/M metagenome (GOLD analysis project Ga0208298, IMG submission 184088) | Marine viral communities from the Subarctic Pacific Ocean - 14B_ETSP_OMZ_AT15311_CsCl metaG (SPAdes) (version 2) | ecosystem: Environmental > Aquatic > Marine > Oceanic | place: Pacific Ocean... | reverse complement strand
ATATGGTAACAAACAATAAGAATAATAATAAAAATAATGAAAATAAGAAGCGGCTGGATGGGTCTCAAATGACTCAAAAAGAGATTGACCTTTCAAAACAAATCGACCAATTCTTGGCGTAATGCAAAACGATACAACGGAAACACAGCGCAAAGTCATTTCGCAAATCATCCACTCGGACATGCCAGCACCTTGGCAAGTGTTGCAGGATTATCAGCACAAAGGAATTGATGCTGACTGTTTCACTGATCCAACATGCACTCGCATTTACTCGGTATTGCTGGACATGCAATCGAGGGACGTTGAGTTCGATGAGATTTGCCTGATGACTGAGTTCGAGACTAGCCCAGAGCTAGACATTGAGGATTTAATGTCATTGACGGATTACGGCACTAGCTCATTCAATCCCTATCACGTCGAGGCGATACTAGAGCAAAAGAGGCTCCGAGGCATTGTCAGAGCTGCACGGCTAGCAATCGAGAATGCAGGACTGGGGACGGAGTCCCATGAGATTGTCACGGAGCTACAAACAGCAGTCACTAAAGTTTCCGAGTCAGTCTCCGATGAAAAAAGCATCGACTCATGTGTGGACGATTTTGTAAGCGGATTATTCGCAGAGCCCGAGACGGGGGACTACATCCAGACAGGGATCAAGGGGCTAGACGAAGACCTCAATGGACACGGCTATGGAAAAAACCAGCTTTGTGTCTTAGCAGCTAGGCCAGGATGCGGCAAAACTGCATTTGCGCTAAACGTAGCTCATAGGGCTGTATCGAAGGGAGTCCCTGTTGGCATCATGTCCTTGGAGATGGAGACCTCGGAGCTGATGGGACGGATGCTTTCGATTGATGGCAAGGTGCAGATGGCAAGGTTCAAGGATGGGGTTGCCAACTCACAAGATCAGCAGCGACTAAAAAAAGCGGTCGAAAATAGCAAAAAGTGGCCGATTTACATAAAGGATGATGCCTATGATTTGAATTACCTAATTGCTTGCGCTAAAAACATGCACAGAAGGCACGATATAAAGCTTTTAGTGGTAGACTACTGTCAGCTAATCAAAAGCCATCTAAAGCTACCTAGAAACGAACAGGTGGCAAATATCAGTAGAGAGCTAAAATTGCTTGCAAAGAGTCTAAAGATTCCCGTACTCTTACTTTGCCAAATGAACCGTGAAATTGCAAAAGAGGATCGAGTACCAAGGGCAACCGATCTGGGTGAGTCTGGAGCATTAGAGAGGGATGCTGACTCGATCACTTTTTTATTCTTAGGCAAAGAGGATGATCCCAATGGCCAAATGGTACGCTACGTTATGTGTAAGCAACGAGCTGGTAAGGGGTACTCTATAGGGCAAACTGCTTTTATTAGACAAATACAATACATGGGAGATATATAATTATGAAAATTTTAGGTTCCAAGGATTTGAAAAGTATTTTTGTCATTGTTAAGATGGAGAGAAATACGGAGTGGTTTGATAATGTTTGGGGGATTGTTCCCGTTGGTGATGATGGAGAAGATGGTGTTTTTGAGCTAGTAGACGAACTTAATAGCGGCGATTTCATGCATGCGTATAAGGCTGTTCGTGGAGATAATTTCACAATGAACGGCGGGACGAATAAGTGGGGAAGTTAAATAACATGGGAGATATATAATTATGAGAAAAATATACCTAGCGCAAATGATGTGGTGTGAGCGAGAAGAGCCTATCATCGCAGGAACAAACAAGCGAAAGCTAATCAGTGAAGCTTTAAAAATACTCAAAGCGGAACATAGCACGGATCCAGTATGCAGGGGGCAAGCGATGTGCTCGCTTCCAATAACAGCGGATGATATTGAGATCATTGAGATACCAATCATGCAATTATGAAACTACACAAAATACAAAGAAACTGGGATCATTTCCCAACACGCAATACCGCCACGGAGGATTCTATGCGGGCTGCTCAACGCAAAGCTCTCTTTGAGCTACTCCGAGATGTAACCGAATACGCAAAGGGGAACCCTTCTTGTCGTGTTAAAAACCTACGATTTGACCCAGCAGGCGAATGGGGCGCAATCGGAGTAGAAATGGAAAACATTCCTCTAGATAACACTGAGAATGAATCATGAAAATCAGACACCTATCAGATAAAAAATACACCATCACAGGCGAAAAAGGCCTTGTGTATCTGGTTGACCTAGAAGCAAATGGTGGCAAAGGTAGCTGCACTTGCCCTGATTTCAAATTTAATATCAAAAATAAATACAAAAAAGGCTTGCATGTGCAACCCTGTAAGCACATTTTATATGTACTAGGCTATCTGGTCTGGAATAAACTAAACAAAAACTAAACATGAAAGAACCAACAATAGAAGAAATAAAAGAACTCGTATTTTTTGAACGAGACGACAATGGCAAGCTACAAGTTGGCATTGTCAACGGCGATATTGGGCTAGTTCGAGGCAATGTTATTGGTGTTTATGGCAATGTTAGCGTTGTTGGCGGCAATGTTAGAATTGTTAGCGGCAATGTTCCTACACCACTGGTCGAGATGGTGAATAAAGCATGTTGCGAATCTGGTATTCACCAATACTGCACAAACATAATGGCCGACGAGCAGCCGTCTAAATATATTATGGCATTTGCCAAAAAACTACTAAACAAAAACTAAACATGCACTACTACACAAAAGGATTAGATCCAGTCCTATTAAAGGACATCACCACACCAGCGAAGGCTCATAAAGCTGATGCTGTACCTAGTGTAACCACCATCCTGAGCTGGATGCCAAATGACTACCTAGACAATAATTGGAAGCCCAAGATGATTGCTGAGTTAGCTCGCAAATATAAGGAGCTAGATATTGATAAACTCAAAGAACTCATGTGGGGCATCAAGCTATGCCCTAAATCTGGAATGATGGTATCATCTGCGACCTTTGGAACTAGAGCACATGCCAGAATGGAACAGCTAGTTGATGGATATATTGATGACGGAATGTTGCCGATGAATGATCCATACGATGTAGCTTGTGAAAAAACATTTGAGTATATTATCAATGAGCTATTTACTCCAGCGCACACCGAGTTGCCTATCGGTAGCGTAAGGCTAAAAACTGCTGGAACTATTGATCTACTGGCATTGGATCGTAATGAGAATTATTGCTTGATCGACTACAAGTTTCGTGAATGTAAAGACAATGAGGGTAAATTCTACGACAAAGACTTAGCGCAACTAGCAATCGAGGCTTGTATGGTAGCTGAGTTGTATGTCCTAGATTATATTCCAGATATTTACACATTTTGCATTGACACCCTTACTGGGACTCTTCACGTTAAAAAGTGGAGTGACAAGATGAAAACAAAAGGAGAAAAAATCTTTATGGCTGAGTACGATAGGTACTGGAGCAGTCCACTACTAGGTAACAAAAACTACTAAACAAATAAAACTATGAAAGAACCAACGATAGAAGAAGTGCTCGAGCTTGTGAGCTTTGAGCGAAATGAAGACGGAAAGCTGCAAATTTTAAATGTTTTAGACCATGTTGGCGGCTATGTTTACGGCAATGTTCGTGATGTTCTCGGCAATGTTCTTGGCGATGTTGGCAATGTTAAGGGCCATGTTCGAGGAAATGTTCTGGGCAATGTCGGCGGCAATGTCGGCAATGTTTGCGGCGATGTTGGCAAGGTGTACGGAAAAATACTAAACAAATAAAACTATGAACGTAATAAGCAACACACTAATATCTATTAAGTCTGATTCAGGCATAGTGATATCTTCATCAATCACAACCGCATTGGATAGTCGTTCTTTTGAAATAACAATAGATGGACACGAACGAGAACTTTCTATTGAAACAGTAGATGAGCTATTGGAGGCACTTCACAAATTAAAAGACCTATCAAACCATGTTAATTAAAACAAGCACATACCCATTCGGCCCTGCAAACAAACTACCTGATGATACCATCGTCCAGAGGGTACAATCTAACGGAAGATTTATCGACGCTTACCGATATGAGCTTATCGAAGGTGATGAGTATTACGCACCTTACAAAAAAGGCAGTGTCAACCTAGTGCAGTACATGGAAGATGAGCGTCTATCTGTATTCTACGAGTACGATGTAGACAACATTGCGATAAGAGCAAGGATCTTACAGGATGGAGCTTATGAAGTGTTCGATACATCACAAGGTGGAGCTGGCATTCATAAGGGATGGCTCACGGAAGCTTTGTTATATCTAAGGGATCAGAAGGATAACGGATGATGCACGAATCAGAAATAAACGCTTGTGCAGCCATGTGGGAGCTAAAGGCTCAGATGGAACGGATGATGGGCAATGCAGCCATTCCAGAATTAGGACGAACCAAATACGGAAAAAGACTTACTGGTGATACAAGAAAAAGGGTTGCAATGCAGTGTAAAGAACTCTACGATTCAGGAGGAACCTTCACATCAATTGCACAAGAACTAAAACTAACAGATAAAACGGTTAAACGATTAATAAAAGAAACAAAATGAATGTACACAAATCAGAAAGATTTCAAAGTGCTTTAACAGAATTAAAGGACTGCTTTAGACACCTCCATGACAACCTAAGCCATGATGAAAGCATCGCAAGAGATGACCTAGCTTGCTGGTGTAAGCTCACGTTCGATGATTGGAGTGATTATTTACCAAAAAACTATGGAGTAGATGTAGGAGAAGTGATAGATGAGTAAAGACTTAGAGATACTAAAAGAAGCTTATACGGAAGTCATTTGGATGGCGATTCGATATGCTCATGGACGACAAACTTTTGCTCCATCGACTGTACGATCCTCAATTGAAAACTTCCAAAAGGTTTTCCCTGATTGGAAGCCAAGGTACGATAGGGCATTGAAAGATGATCGGGAGTTGAGGGAAAGCATGAAAGATCATTTCTCGCTGGGCGGTGATTGGCTTGATGATTTAGTAGAATGAGTAAAGAAATTATAGATACATTAAATAGAGTCTGGAAGGAAGCTTATCCAGATGCAACGGATGCAAGTTACGATGATGACTTTCGCTGTTGCGCTAGGATAAAGTCACTAGCTGATGATCGTAAATGCTGGCTGTCTAATGCTAGGGTACTGCAAAAACAATTAAACAAATTAGAAGAAAGTAAATAACATGGAAAAATTAATACTAGATTGGGCAAAAGAAAAGGGCATCCTAGAAAATGGAACTCCAAATGGGCAGCTATCAAAGCTACAGGAAGAGTTTTTTGAATTGTCTGATGCAATTTTAGATAGAGATGGCGATGGGATTATTGATGGCATTGGAGATATGACAGTTGTACTCATAATTTTAGCTGATATGTTTGGTTTGAGCCATACAGAATGTTTAGCTTATGCTTACAATCAAATTAAAGATCGTAAGGGAAAGATGGAGAATGGAACTTTTGTGAAGGATGCCTAGGAGTTGGTACGTAAAAAAAGTAGAATGGTGGAAGCACCTCAAATGGAGAAAGAGATGCCAAAGCAAACGAGAAAGGCAGAACGCTAAAAAACAAACAAGAGATGCACAAAATTAATTTACCATTAGCAGTTTACCTACCAAGGAAAACTATGCCAGATAAGAAGATGATTATCAATCTTAATAATTATCGCAACTGGAGCTACATCGTATCCAACCAAGTCAAGAAGGCTTATTGTCAAGCCGTAGAGCCACTTGTAAGGGGCTTTATTTTTCATCCAAGGTTATCGCTAGTGTTCACTTACTACAAAGGCTCTAAGCGAATCTCAGACAGATCAAATGTTTTGTGCATTCAGGAGAAGTTTTTTCTTGACGCATTAGTAGAACTAGGATGTATTGAAGATGACAATGATAACTTCATTAAAGAAACAAAATACAACGGAGACAAAATAGATAAACAAAACCCAAGAGTTGAAGTAAGGATAACAGAAGGATTATGAATAAATCAGATAACATAGCGGAGCTTGCTAAAGCTCTATCAAAAGCACAGGCTGATATGTCTGGTGCAAAAAAGAGCAGTAATAACCCTTTCTTCAAAAGCAAATATGCTGACCTGAAGGAAGTTATTGAGTGCGTCAAGGAGCCATTTGCAGATAACGGACTCAGCTTTGTACAGTTCCCCATTAGCAATGATGGGTTTGCTGGAGTAGAGACAGTCATAATGCACTCAAGTGGTGAATGGATTAGCAATGAGTATATGCTAAAGGTATCTAAGAATGATCCTCAAGGCATTGGATCAGCCATTACCTATGCTCGTAGATACGCATTGCAAGCTGCTTGTGGTGTGCCATCCGAGGATGATGATGGTGAGTCAGCTATGGGTAGATCGCCTAAGCAAAAGAAAGCTCCAGAACCTAAGCCAGAACCTACGCAAACTAAGACAGAAGCTATCGAATTGCTAGCTGCTGCTGAGGACTTTAGTAAGCTGGTAGGTGCTTGGAATAAGGTGTCTAAGGATAATAAAAAGAATGAAGATGTACTTGGATTTAAGGAAACCAGAAAGAAAGAATTAGAACAATAAATAATATGAATCAAGAATTTAAGCAATTTTCAAAGAAATATAACACGGAACTAGGATTCCAAGATCGGCCACAAGGATTTCAAGATGCAGTTGCAGCCCTGCAATTATTAGATGATGCCAATAAAAGCGATAACGAGGAGGCTCAAAAGACTGCATCCGATAATCTTGTGAGAGCTATGCGAATGATGGATTTAGAAGAGGTTGACGAAAAAATATATGATCATTTAGGCGTATTAATGAAGGAAGCAGGAAAAATGAGCGACATTCCAGAGTATAAAAAAGCATGGGAATATGAACTCCCAGAAGATAAATCTTAACTTCAAAACAATAAATAATATGAGTGATACAATATCAGGTGAAATCGTAAAGATTGGTGAGGTTCAGGAGTTTTCTTCTGGTTCTCGTAAGGTACAATTTGTTGTTAAAAATAACGAAGGCTACAACGATCAGGAGCAAGTATTTGCTTTTGATTTATTTGCAGGAGCAAGTAAGCCAGAGAAGCTAGACAACTTCTTAAAGTATAATCAAGTTGGCTCCGAAGTAGATGTCAGTTTTAATATTAAATGTAACGAGTACAAGGGCAAGTATTATACAAACCTAGATGCTTGGAAGGTGTTTGGGCAATCGAATGATAGTGCTGATACCGATGATGTGCTAGACGAAGAGCCGCCATTTTAATGGATAATGTAAACCAACCATCACACTACACTTCACATCCTAGCGGTGTGGAGTGTATTGATATAACAAGACACATGAACTTCTGCTTAGGCAATGCAATCAAGTATATCTGGAGAGCTGGTCTTAAAGGGGACTCTATTGAGGACTTGAAGAAAGCTAAGAAATACATTGACTTTGAGCTGGAGACTAGGCAGGATAGATATTAATTATGAAAGATTTTATTGAGGCATATAAAGATGTAGTAAAAAAGAGCAAAGAGCTAGATGAAAACAAAGGTGTAGATGTGTTGCATATACCAAGCGAGTATAAAGGAATCGTAGATAACTTTTACTACGAGGCTCGTAAGCTAGTTCGATGGGGTACAAGTCAGGGATTGTTGAGTAAGCCATGACACAAGACGAAGTTGATTTGTTTATTTTTATTCGGCCTTTTCTTACTGTATGGACAATAACTATAATATTATTCTTTGACTAAAAAAAATTATGAAAACAGAATTAATACAAGCGTTATCAAACTTAAATATAAATAGTGACTCAGCGGAGATTGTCGCTAGTGAGTACATTAGTTATCTTTATTTTACAAAGATATTAGATAATGTTTGTTTATTATCGGTCTTTTTTCTTATTGGACTCCCGTTATACTACTTGGTTAAATTTCTTGTTAAACATTGTGAATAATCATGGAACTTACAGATAAACAAGACGAGGTACTATACCTATACCTAGAACATGGTAGTAAATCTAAGGTAGCCAAGATACTTGGTTGCAATGAATCTAATATTCGGCAATGTCTAAGACGAATAGAAAAGAAAGGTAAAGCACCTTGGCTATCTCCAGCCGTTACCCCAGACCACTTAAAGTTATCTAAGACAACCGTTCAGTACAATAAGGACGGTGAGGTAGTGCAAGAGTGGAAGCGATTGGCTCCACAGGCTCAAGCAATGAGCGACTTTGTTGACAGCCTATGTCAGCGAGTCAAGGGTAAGATTAAGTTACCTAAGTGCAAGGTAACTAAGTTTGACAAAGAGATTCTATCTGAGATTTGCATTTATGATGCTCACATAGGTATGTACGCCGAGGAAGGTGAGACTCTATCCGAGGACTATAATACTGATCTTGCTGTTCAGCGAATGTTCGATACTACTTCATCGTTGCTAGCTCGGATGGGTAACCCAGAGGAACTGATTTTAACCTTTGGTGGTGATATGCTGCACTCAGATACTCGAAACAATCGCACAGAACAAAGCAATCATGCCTTGGATGTAGACTCAAGGTATCACCTAGTGGTAGAGAAAGCTATTGGTGCTTGCTTTGATGTAGTCGCTATGGCATCTCAGGTGGCCAAGAAGGTACGTGTAGTTGTACTTGAAGGTAATCACTCATGGCACTCCGAGGTGTGGCTTTCTAAGCTATTAGAGTACGCTTATATAGGCAATGATAATGTCAGTGTACTTAATCAGCGATCAGCTCGAAAGCACTACATATATGGCAGTAACTTGCTAGTCTGGGCTCATGGTGATGGAGTACCTATGAATAAATGGCAAGGGATTGTATCTACCGAGCTAGCCCATCTATGGGGTATCACCAGGAATCGCCACCTAAAGATGGGACACTTGCACCACAAGCGAGCTAAGAATGCTAAGAGCATCGTGACTACCGATAACCAAGGTGGTTGGGTAGAGAATCATGGACTACTCGTAGAGTACCTACCAGCTCTTACAGCTACGGATGCTTGGCATGCAAGTAAGGGGTTTATTGGTAGCCAGAAGGCTATTACTGGATTCCAGTATCACTACATTCACGGATTAATCTCAAGATTATATCAACCAGTGTGATAATAATAGCTTGACAGATAGTGTTGAGTGTGTTTATATGAACGAGTAATATAGTTGTGTTCATAGCAAAGTCAGTCTCCTGCTGAGAGGCTGGCTTTTTTTTGTCTATTGACTAAATATCTCAGCGTACATCCGAGTTAGTTCTTTTCTAAACTCAGGATCAGCGTCAGCATCTTGCATTAACATCTGGATACCGTTAGAGCCAATAAATATGTTGCGAATGGACTTCTCCATAAACTGCTCGTACTCAGCCCTATTCTTGATCTTCTTAAGTGGGACTGGACTTTTTAAGTGAGAAGCCAGCAAGAGCTTAGAGAAGCGATCCTTAAATGCCCCACCTACGTCACTCATGAATATGCTAATCCTACCTGCCATAGATCCAGCAGCACTAGCCTTACCACGAGGCTCTAGCTCTTTGGTTGAGAATCTTTTTAAGGCACTATTGTAAGTCTTAATTTTGCCTACTGATTCCTTGCCAAAAATCATGTTTAGTGAATTTTCATACTTAGTAATTAAGCTATCCATACTTTCAATGTTCCACAACCTGTAGTCGTACCTTCCTACTTGAGAAGCATCACTATTTCTTCCAGCTTTAGTTACTAGGTTGCCTAGCACCGACTGCTTAAATGCTTCTATCTGGATAGGATTCTCGTTGAGCTTACCCATAAATGCTTTTAAGTCAGCTGGATTGCTCTTTAATAATGCTTCAGAAAAAGAGTCGATAGTTATTTGATTTTCTGGCAATGGTACTTTGCCTTGAGCCATCAACTTAACTATTAGATTCTTGTTTAAGTCATTTAACTCTTTCTTGGCTTTCACCTCTTGTACTGCTATTTTTTCAATTTCATTCTGGGCTTTTTGCTCACTCTCAATCATCAAGCGATTGTAAGTTTCATTAGTAAGCCCCTCAATGTAATCGCTTTGAGAATCTGCTTGCTTTTTTAGATTATTAAAAGTAGCCATCTTTCTCTTCCAGTTTTTTTCACCCCACAAGACTTCAATTAGCTCTCTTTCTTTACTGGAAAAATTTAATGCTTTCTTATCTATTGTTCCAGCAACTAATCCCTTTTCTTCTAAGAAAATTTGTCTTAGCATTTTTTTAGATTCTAATGTATTTCCAGCAAGCTCTAAAAAGTTCTTAGCCTTTTGTGGGCTTTGTAATGCAGCTACAGCAACCTCAGTGCCACCTTTCTTTAACTCAGGTAGCTTTACTCTTTTACCCTCAACCCTAGCAGCAATGGCTTCTCCGTAGCTTTGTCCAGCTTTTGCTTCTATTGCCTTTGCAATATCTGGTTGTTGGTACTGTAAGTCTACGGCCTTAAACTTATCTTCCGCTTTGCTAAATAACTTACCTCCTTTCTCTGATTGCTTAAGTGCCTCATCCCTTAATTCGGATAAGTCAATCGCTAAGTCCTTGTACGAGCCTTGGCTTGCGTTTGTGCCAGTAGAGGAAAATCCAGATTTCTCTCTCACCTTCCTGAGTAATTCATTTAGCTGCCTAAATCCAATCTTAGGATATTCAGTTAAATTCATCATAGGATCATATTTAGGCTTTAATCCAGATAATGCCTTTTCCGCTTGCCCAGATGCACTCAATCCAGTTGGAGATAGTACAGATATAACATCGCTATCCTCACTTAGTATAGCTTTGTTTTTAGACTTAGAAAATATCTTTCGCAATTCAGATACATCAATATATGTATCTTCTAGTTCGCTATATGCTTTGCTGTAAAGCTTGCGAAGTTCTGCTTGTTCGCCAACGTATTTATCAGCAACTGTACTTTGAAATGATCTACCTTGTTTTTCTACGCTAATATGGGTCTTTAGTTGTACGTTTTTTAGTTGGCGTTGAAGTTCTAAATCTGATTGAGTCTTGAATTTATTTTTTATTTCCTGCCTGTCTGGTTTAGATATACCCGACGTAATCGCATCTTTCTGTTTGGAAAAATCATCTAATGCTGATTCAATCTTTATGATGTCGGTAGTGTACATGTCAGTTATGGTTTTATGTGACTTTCTGTTTACAGCTTCAATAACTTCATCTTTAAGTTGCATACCACCATGCACTTCTGACTCTATTAGTTTGCCAGTTGCATCTCGTACATCTTCGTAGAACTTAGCCACTGTGCTATCGGGAAACTTGCTGGCTATTCTTTGAGCGTTTACTATTTGCTCTTCACCTTCCTTTAAGAACCTGGGCATCTCTATCCCTGACAACTTTGACAAGTTTTCAATTTCTTCAGCGGCTAGTCCAGCTCCTTTTTGCCCAACAAATGCTTTAACAAGTCTACCAGTCTTAAATGTAGCAACATCAATAGCTGCGTTTAGTGCCGCTTCCTTGGCATTCCTGATACCGATCTTGTCTATTTCAGTAGGTATATCATTGGCCGAACGAACAAATGTTTCCATTGCTGTTTTAGCTGCACCCTCAACAGTAGATCCTACTGCTGCTCCCGCTAACACTGGCCCTGTTCCAGCTGTAAGTAACCCCGATGGAGATGTTAGGATTGTAGTCGCAAGTCCAGAGGCAATTCCTAGTGCGGTTGGTATTCCTTCACCAGCAAGATCAGCAGTAAAATCAGCTAATTCAATTGTCATTGAGTCAGCCATTCGCCACTTATTTGTGCTTGGCTCCTTATAAAGCAATGATGGATCGCCACCGACATTTAGTGCTTTTACATTCTCGGAACCATACTCATTGTTAAGGTAAGCCCTTCGAGCACTCATGTCGGACAAAACGCTATAGGTCATTCGCTTTCCAACTGGCAATCCCTTTTCATATTCAAATTGATCTTGAGATACACCTAGAGCTTTAGGTATTCTTTCTGAGTACCATTCTTCGCTAGAGTATCTTTCCCTGCGGACTTGGCCTCTTTTTCGTCCTCGGCGAGGTGGCTTTCTTGCGACATTTAGTAATGCGTTCTTCCTCTCTTGAGTCTTTATGTTGTAGGCTTTTAGTAGCGTCTTAACATCATCCTCATTACCAGCAGCGTC
>Ga0208298_1000848_pt1 | contig 12060 bp, 10 predicted proteins | sample 14BtaG_FD_184088 | JGI IMG/M metagenome (GOLD analysis project Ga0208298, IMG submission 184088) | Marine viral communities from the Subarctic Pacific Ocean - 14B_ETSP_OMZ_AT15311_CsCl metaG (SPAdes) (version 2) | ecosystem: Environmental > Aquatic > Marine > Oceanic | place: Pacific Ocean... | reverse complement strand
TTTGTTCTTATGCAACCGAACAAGAAGATTCGGAAGGGGGCTAAGATGACTATGTCAGAATGGTGTGACAAAGAGAACATTTTATGGTATACTATAGAGACACTACAGGAGTTGATTGACCATGTCGCTAACACTAGAGGAAGTTAAGGAACGCCTCTTGAAAACCTTAGACCCAGACGACCTGCTGGAGGCCCTACAGATAACCTCAGAAGAGATGCTGGACAGGTTTGAGGACAAGTTAATCAACAGACTAGACGTGTTTGAACAAGAGCTAGAGGAGGAAGAAAATGAGTATTGATGATGCGACTCCTGCAGAGTGGGACGGGATTTCTATACTGAAGAAGACGAAGAAGGTAGACCCTGTGGAACAGCCTGACCACTACAACAAAGGAGCAATCGAAGCCATCGAAGCAATCAAAGCGTCCATGCCTGAACATGAGTTCAATGGTTATCTCAAGGGTAACGCACTGAAGTACCTCTGGCGCTACGACTACAAAGGTAAACCCATCGAAGACTTACGTAAGTGTAAGTGGTACATCGAACGACTAATTAAGGAATTAAATTAATGGACGCATATCAACAGTACATACACAAGTCACGGTACGCTCGTTACCTACCAGAGGAACAGCGACGGGAGACTTGGGAAGAGACAGTCAACCGGTATCTCAACTACTGGTGTGACCGTGTAGAACTCAATGAGTTTGACCAGTCGGAGATCTTTCAGGCAATTCATGAGCTAGACGTAATGCCTTCCATGCGAGCACTCATGACTGCAGGAGACGCACTTGACCGTGACAATGTAGCAGGGTTTAACTGCTCCTACATGCCTATTGACCACCCTAAAGCATTTGACGAGATGATGTACGTCCTAATGTGTGGCACTGGTGTGGGCTTCAGTGTGGAGCGCCAGTACGTAACTAAATTACCAGAAGTAGCAGAGGAGTTTCATGACACCGACACCGTTATACACGTCGCCGACAGTAAGATTGGATGGGCTAAAGCTTACAGAGAACTTGTTAGCTTGCTCTATTCAGGCCAACTTCCAAAGTGGGACGTGTCTGGAGTACGACCTGCAGGGGCAGCCCTTAAAACTTTCGGAGGTAGAGCAAGTGGTCCAGAACCTCTTGTCGATCTGTTTAAGTTCACCGTTGAGATCTTTCGCGAAGCTGCTGGACGTAAACTTAGTTCCATCGAATGTCACGACCTCTGCTGTAAGATTGCACAGATCGTTGTCGTCGGCGGGGTACGCAGAAGTGCTCTCATCAGTTTATCTAACCTCACTGACGACAGAGTCCGAAGAGCTAAGTCAGGACAATGGTGGCAAGATAACCCTCAGCGTGGACTAGCGAATAACTCAGCGTGTTATACAGAGAAGCCAGACTTTGAGGCATTTTTAAATGAGTGGAAAAGTTTATACGAGTCCCGCTCCGGAGAACGAGGAATGTTCTCTAGAGTCGCAAGTCAAAAGCAAGCTGCAAAGAATGAGCGACGAGATGCTACCTATGATTTTGGAACTAATCCATGCTCAGAGATCATCCTCAGGCCCTACCAGTTCTGCAATCTATCGGAAGTTGTTGTCAGGGCAGGAGATACGCTCGCAGACCTCAAACGAAAAATACGTGTTGCAACTATCCTTGGGACTCTTCAGGCTACGTTAACCGACTTCCGTTACCTCCGCAAGGTGTGGCAGAAGAACACCGAAGAAGAAGCACTTCTTGGTGTGTCACTAACAGGTATCATGGATCACGCTGTGTTGTCAGGGAGGGAAGACCGTGAAAAACTTAAGGATTGGCTCATTGCTCTCAAAGAGGAATCAATTAGTACTAATGCGGAATGGTCTAACAAGCTTGGTATTAATCTTAGCGCTGCCATTACTGCTGTTAAACCTTCCGGTACTGTTAGTCAGTTGGTTGATTCTGCTTCTGGCATCCACCCTAGATATGCGGATCAGTACATTAGACGAGTTAGAGCGGACTCAAGAGACCCCCTCTGTCAAGTCCTTGAGGCAGCAGGAGTGCCCGTAGAGGACGACGTAATGTCACCCACTACCAAGGTATTCTCCTTCCCCATAAAGTCTCCTGACGGGGCTGTGGTGGCCTCTGAGATGGGTGCTATGGAGCAGTTAGAGCTATGGGAGATCTATCAGGACTTCTGGTGTGAACACAAGCCGTCAATGACGTGTTACTATCGTGACCATGAGTTCCTAGAGGTGGGCCAGTGGTTGTACAACAAGTTCGACAAGATCAGTGGCGTAAGCTTCCTGCCTTACTCAGAGCATACGTACCAACAGGCTCCTTATGAACCTATTGATCTAGAGACGTATGAGAAGTTGAAGGAGGAGTTTCCAGAGACGATTGATTGGAACATCTCTGAGAACTCTGACATGACCGAAGGGTCACAACAGTTGGCTTGTACAGGTAATAACTGCGAGTTGTAAACAAAAGGGGGCCTTAGTGCCCCCGTATTTACTTAGGTGAAACTATGAACATCAAACGTGATATTGAAGTACGCATAAGAGTACTTGAGAACAAGCTACACAAGTCCATACCTGCTGCTCGCAACAACGAGATTAGAGGTGAGATCATGGGTCTGAAGTGGGTGCTAGAGCGTATCTAGTCTTCTTCTTCCTCTTTGGACACTAAGACACCAGTAAACATACCAGTGCGTCCTATGTTACCTAACGCTTCTTTGTAATCAGCACGAGTCGGGTCTCCTTTGTACTCTACCATAACCCTTTGCTGGTACTGTTGGTTGCTTTCTTTTGGTCTCTTTGGAATGCCTGTGATCTCTTCTATCTTAGCAACACTAGGTTCTACTTTTGGTGTACGCGGGGCAGAAGCTTTACCCTTGGTTCCAATCTTGAAGGACTCCATAGGAACCACATTAATCAACGACGTGCCGCCCACAGGGTCCATACCAAATAGGTCATGACCATCAGAAATCAACGTGTACACGCTGTTTGTGTTTGTGTCAATAGCGATGAAGTCATTGACACCACCTAAGTCCTGAGCAGTAGATCTGTGAGACGCAGAGTAAGAATAGACGCCGTCTTCTACTTCGTTAACTTCTAACTTCTTTTGTCCGTCAAAGTAGTCCAAGATCTTCTGCTGTCGCTCGTTAGGATTCTTCGCAAGCTTGGCCTTAAAATAGTCTTGCATAAACCTAGCTTTTTCTACAGCCCCTGATGTGGTGTTCAGGACGTTCTTAGGTAGAACCCCTTTAAACACTGCTTCTCTAACCTTCAGGGCGTCCGAAGCGTTGCCTACAGTACGGATCATGCCGTAGAAGTTCTTGTCGTCCATGTCTGGAAACGCTTTTCTCGCAAGGTCTATCGTGGGCTTACTCGAAAGCAATACGAGAGAAGGAGTAGCAGTTCCACCACCTAAGGCTTCCGCCTGTAGCTTTTCCCCTGACTCCTGACGACGAACAACAAGTTGTGTACCTCCGGGAGTCGTAGGCGTGTCATGTACTTTGTACAAATGATTCATGGCCCTGTCTAGGATTACGTCTGGTACGTCTGTTGTGCCTTTGACCGCTTGCCTAGCCCGTGGTTTATCAGCCATGTCAAAAGCGTCGTCCACGTATCGCTGCATTTCAACTGAACTGCCCACCACGGTGTCACGGTCAGGGGTCATGCGTCTCTTCTGTTGTGCGTCGATAAAGGCGCTTTCTCTTATGCTGCCGTCCCGTACGGACGCTTTAGGGTCGGTAACGTATTCCTGTCTTCTGCCTCTGCCTGTGCCCATAACTCTTGTTTTAGCTATAGCCTGCGGCATAAACATTTCGTACATAGTGTTTGGAATTGCGCCTATAGCAGGACCAGCGACTGCCTGTAGTTTACTAGCCACATCTGGAGATCGGTAGAATCCTTCGAGACGCGTAGGTAGGTTCTCTGCCAAAGTGTTCATAGCGTCCCCAAAAAGCCTACCAGAGCCTTTAAGCCCTGTTAGTTCTGCTACGTTACCTACTGCTTGCGCTTGTCTTGGGTATTCAGCAGCAAGTTGCTTTACGCTTTCTGGGGTTATAGCAGAGACCGCCTGTCCTATAGTTTCCGTCGGTAATACTGAACGAGCAGCGCCCGTGACAGGAGAAGTCAACATACGAGCCATGCCCGTGAGTTCGTTAAGAGTCCCGTAACCAATGTCCTCTGCGGTTTCTCCTGACAACAAAGCATCTCTAGGTCTAAAAAGTTCTTCCTGAGAAGCTTGGTACTGCTCAAGACCCCCGCGAAAGTCCTCTGCAATGTTGCCAGCAACGGTTGTTACGGGACTAGCTATGCCTCTGCCTACGAGTCTTCCAGCTTCTCTGGCCTTGGGGCCTACCCTAGAAGCCCCTTTGCGTATTGCTGCGTACTCTTGTCGTTTCTTCTGAAAGTCACTCACTCTCTTCTTCCTTAATGTCTTCACGAGTCTGGTCAAGGAGATCCACAATAAGGATACGGTCCATCTCTAGTTCTTTCAGGGCAGTGCCTTTGGTAAGAGGAATGGCTTTGTCAATAGCAGAAAGCATAGACGCATAAATCTTTGCAGCATTACGTGCCTTAAGTGTCTGTATTCCAACATACGCTGTAGCACCCAAAGCACCAACACCTAGAGCAGGTAAAGCACCTCCTAAGGCTCCTGTGGCTGCAGTTCCTGTAGCTCCCAAAGCTAGAACAGTGTTGGGCAAAAGGTCTACAGACTGTAAGTTACGCACTGCACGACTAACCACGTCTCTACCTTCTGCGTTACGCTTAGGTAGCATGTCCTCCATCGCTGTAAGGCCGTGGAACTGCTTAGTCAACAGGTTGTGCAGCTGGTCTCCACGGGTGTTGGCCTTTAGTGTGTCGTTAAGCACACCACGGATTTTTCTAGCAGCAATACTGCGGGCTTTTGGCGTTCCGCTGAAGTCGTTGATTAGGTCATCAAACTTACGTCGAACCTCCAGTACGCCTAGAAGGTCTGAACCTCTGGTCTGTACAGACTCAAGGACAATTTCTGACAACTCAGCAAGCTGCTTTTGTATGTCCCCGCTTGCTATACGAATAAGGTCGTCACTTAAGACTTCCTTGACTGCCCCTTGCATGTCCTTTAAAAACTTGTCCGAATCAATGGCCTTGTTTTGAGCCGTTATGATCTTATCAGTCGTCTGTTTAGCTGCTTCTACTTCCTTTTGTACTTGCCTATAGTTATAGTGATACGATCGGTTGGGCTTTATTCCCTTCATGTTGGTAACTGTGTCAATGACTAAGTTATCAAACTCTTGAGGTTCCCACGTTGCTGTACGTAAGACGCCTTTTTCTTCAAACACGTCTCGCATCTCAGGAGTCACAGGCTCCAGTAGAAGTGTAACACCGTCCTTCTTGTTTTCCCTGACAAGTTCTGCAGCTTTCTTTTTTGCGCCTCTTTTAGCTATGTCTAGTCTAGGGATGTCTGGTCTAGGGCTAAACAAAAGACCTACATCTACGGCGGACTCAAATCGTTCTGCGGCCTCAGGCATACGTTGTTTAAACGCTTGGTAGCCCGCGTCACCCAGAGAAGCTGCCTGAGATGCTAGTCGGAAGGTGTCCGTGTCTTTAATCCTGTCGTAGACTGCTTCTGCTCCTTCCTTGACTGCGTTAGGAATCCAAGAGCTAATATAGGTAGACAAAGTTGCACCGCCTGCTCTAGCTGCTTGAGAGCCTCCAATGAGGGCTAACTCCGGTGCCTGATAAAGTTGCCGTAGCAGACTTGGGTCGTCTCCCATAACGTTTTGTGCTCTACGAGACACCTCAGGACCAAACTGCTCTATTTCCTGCTTAAGTGTTTCTCGTGCAGCCATCTCAGGTCCAAACATATCACTAACAGGAGGAGTAGTAGTAGGAGCGCCATAAAGGTCTGCAGCAGCTTGAGCTAACTCCTGTGCTGCTGCTTGATCCCCTGCTGCTAAAGCAGACTTAATAGCCTGCTGATACTGCTGTTGTGTAATCTGCATAAATGCCTCTTACTGTTGTGTTGCTTGTTGTAAGTATGCGTTAGCTTCAGGAGACAAGCCCGGAACAGGCTCAAAAGTACCTGTAGGGGTGACTTCAGGTTCAACCCTTTCTGGAGGCATGTCAACCAGAGGGAAGAAGGCCATGGCTGACTTTTCTTTTCCTGTTAGTTCACCTTCTACAGTACCTCTGAGGTTGTTGTAGTTGTTAATGGTTCTGACGTTTTGCTTTCTAATGGTAGTCAAAAGTCTACGCATAGTTTCAGGACTCATTCCAATGTCGCCTGCTACTACTTTTTCTGCAAACTCTCTATCCTTGTCTGACAAACCTGTACCAGCACCTAAGTTGGTGATGTAGTCAGCAACACGTGCGCCTGCTAGTGAAGCGTACTCTTCCGTGTTTTCAATTTGATCTGCAGCTGATATGTCAATGCCTGCTACACGTGCTGCCCTAGCAACGTCCATTCTAAACGTAGCCCCATATCCTGTAAACATGTTGTCGATGTTGTCTAGGGATGTATCAATGGACTCAATAGAAGTTACGGCCTTGTTTGCAGCCTCACGTCCAGACGACAGATTATCTACGCCCTCACCCATGATCTTTTCTGCCATTGTGCTACCAATGTTTTCAATCTTTTGAACTTCGGGCGGAGCCTTACGTAGACCCATTTGTTGAGCAGAGACCCACTTGTTGTTTTCTCTGTCATACACCTGTCCTCCCTCTGTACGAAAAGGAAGTACTTTTCCTTTCTGCAAGAAAAACTCAATGTCACCACCACGTTGCCCTGTGATAACATCGTTAAACACTTGGTCAGGGGCTTGAGCCAGTCCTAGCTCTTTAAACAGTTTGTCACTAATGCCTCGCTGCCTAGCCAACTGCTTACGTTGGGCTGGTGTTTGCGTTGGCATGTTCTTGAGGCGGTAGTCAAGCATAGTACCTACAAGGTCCCCAAGTTCCTTAGTGTCAGTCACGTTCTCAATCTGAGACGCTATATTGTCAAGACCAAGGTTTTCAGCCTGAGTTTTAATCTGTGTTTTTCGGTTGGCTAAGGCTGTTGCGTTTGCTTCCTGAGCAGCTAAGTCTCTAGCCGCAGTAGCAAGTTTAACTGCGTTTTCCATGTCTCCTTGAGATTGGTAAAATTGAGCCAAACCTTGAAGACCTTGGACAGTACTAGGGTCTAAACCTGCTAACTGCTTCCTTCGTTCTTCTTCTAGTTTTCTGGCTCTAGCAGCAGCAGGCATAGCGCCTATTTGTTGAGCAGTGGTAAACAGTCCTTTACCAAAAGAAGGCTGCGCCATTTGCTGTAAAAATTGTTTTCCAAATGTAGCCATAATTAACCTCCTGTAACTGCTTCAATAAAAGTAGCAAATGGGTTAGTTGCTGTTGATGATCTAGCACCAAACAAACCTGATAACAAACCAGTACCTGCTTCACCCATAAGGTTAGCCTGTCCAAGACTTGACGCAAGTAGTGCATCAATACCAGAAGCAGTAGCCTCACCAAACAACCCTGTGCCGTACAACTGAGCTTGTTGTGCAGCACCTGCAGCAGTTTGACCGGGAGCCAGTGCAGCTAACATTTGTTGTTGAGGTAAGTAACTACCCATCAAGTACTGTTGTCCTAACGCAGATAGTCCCGCTTGCTCTTGACGTGCTTGCTGTGCTGCACCTAAACGAGCCTGAGATAACTGTTGCGCTTGCGCTTTCTGCATTGCCAGTGCTTCAGGAGTACCGCCAAACTCTGCTGTACGTACACCAAGACGACCCTGTGCGGCTAGTCTTTCTTCAAGACCTAACTGTTGAGCACGTTGTTTTGGAGCTAAAGCTTCTGAGATTTGACCGTAGATCTCATCTTCACGTAGTCTAGGATCAGCCTGAGCTTGAGCAAAGAAGTCACCAGCCCCACCAAACATACGCTGTTGGAAAGCCCGTTCTTCAGGTGACATAGCCATTGTGTACTGACCATCAGGACCAGCCATAAACTGACCGCCTGTAGCAGTAGTAACAGTGTATGGTCTAAAGGCCGCTTGCTCCATCTGAGTTGTAGCTAAGTCTTGACCCAGTCCTAGTCCTCGTTCACCTATACCACCTAAGCGGTTATAAGCGTTCAAAAGAAGACCAAGACCAGCTAGACCTTGACCACCTCCGCCGCCTAGGAAGCCACCTATTCCTGATAAAATACGAGAAAGAGGATTACCTTCTTCTCCTCCTGATAAGTCCACGCCTAAGCCTTCAAGAGTTTCACGGTATTGCTCAACATCTTCCATAGGATTAAACGTACCGTAGTTAGTTTCGTTTGGGTCTTGTATAGACATTACTATATTTCTCCAGTCTTAAACTGTTTTGCCTAGTAAGGCTTGTATATTAATTTCTTGCAAAGATAACTCTGCACCGTTGATATCTGATTCTACGCCTACAACAATTGTAGATCCGTTACCTGTTGCATTTAAACCTTTACGAATAATTTGAGAACTTTCTCCAGCGTATTCTGATATTACTGCATTATTTACTAAGTTATCAGGGTCATTAAACTCTGCGAATACTGCGTTAGCAACTGGATTATCAGGATCGTTAAACTCTGCTACTTGTCCTGATTCAGGTATACGGAAAGTTATAGTTTTATATGTAGTACTAAAGTCGTAAGAGTACTTAATAAAAGCATCAGCGTTGCTTGGTCCTATAATAGTAGGTTTTATTTTCTTAATAAATTTTAAACGAGATGGATCACCAAAAGTTAAACTAGGACTGTAATACTTAAAACGGTAGGAATCAGTATTGTCTTGATAGCCTTTGTATTCACTGATACCATCAACAGTTCCTATATACAACGTACCATCTTCAAGACGTTCATAGGCAGTAAAAACAGACGAAGGCCATCTTGTTACTCTAAGAGAACCGTCTTCTAAAGGAGACCTTAAATCAAAACAAAAAGTAGTTTTTCTTCCTACAAAAGAAAGTAAGTAAAAGCTTTCTTCAGGACTATAAATACATCTGAAAGACAGAGATTCTTTTTGTAGTTCATTAATAATGTCTTTTGTTATTGTATTAGACAATGTCCTCATAGGCATTGACTTTTCTTGTACGGTTCTACCAAAACTTCTTAGGCCGCTATGAGACAAAAACAACACATCAGTTCCTGTATGATGCACAGTATCACGGTCAACACAACCTACACCTGCTACAGTATCAACCAGTGACATAGTAGCTGGTGCTTGCGCTCCTTGGTAAACAACAATGCTGTGCCTACCGAAGATAATAAGTAATCCGTTATGTGCCGCTAAAGCTACAATCTCGTCATAACCGTCAGGCCATACTTTAGATATGTCAATGCTACCACTAGTGCCGCCTGTCCATTCATGACCAATCAACAGATCAGACCAGTAAACAGTAGAGTCATTTAAATTAACAGCCCATAAACGACCATAAGCAGCTAGTACTTCGTCAGCAAAAGGAATACCTGATAATCCTCCAGCAACAGTAGACATCTTTTGTAGAGATGTGCCGTTGTATACAAGAGGTTCGTGTCCGTCTTGGAAAAAATAAAGGTTGTCGTTAAAGTCTACTATCTTCCAGTTATCATCAGTAATGTTATACGTTTGTGGAAGATTGGCAGACTCGTCTACTAAAGTAGTAGTACCACTAAATATTTTATTGTCGCCTACAGAAAAAACAACAAAAGTTTCGTCAGTCTTTTTAAATTGCTTTATAGACCTAAGGGGTTTGTTGGCTGATAGGCTACCTTTGTTTGTAGTGACAACTTCATATCCTTTACGAGAAGCAATACGACCACGCTTATCAATAACGGCGTTGTCTGCTACTTCTGCAAACGAAGGGTCTTGAGCAATAGGAGAGTCTTCAGTATTAATACCTTTGAAGGCTGGTGCTACAAGATTGATACTGCTTAATTGTTGTGCCATATTAGATAGTCCTAAAGATCATCTCTTCTGGGTGCTTTGCTGCATCAATAGCAATAGCGTCGGACAAGTACTTATCAGCAATAGTAAAGTATTCAGCAGTAGAAGTACCACCTGTCTCACCACGTTCACGAGCAAGCAACGCTACAGCCATGTGAATCACAGGCTTTGAAGGAACCTTTAACACATCAGTGTTATCAGTCAGTTCTGCTTGTCGCTTAATAACATCAAACCTAAGTGTCTGAGATGCATTAGGACGAGGACTAACAAGTACCTGAGTGTCGCCGTTATCATCTAAACCATCAAAGGTGTAGTATCTAGGTGCGCCTTCTGTTATGTCATTAAGATATAGTTGCTCGTTAAACCAGTCTTTTGTTTGATAAGCTAAGTAACAGTTCTCAGTATCGTTTAAAGCTGACATTACTTTTACGTTGTCACCACACCCTGCCAAAGAGTGTTGATTATCGCCAGTAGAAACATTAATACTAATAGTAGTACGTAAAGCAGACCAGTCGGTTGACTCCTCTACCATTACTTTAGCGTCGTTAATGAAGTCACCAACCATCTTTGCATAAGTAGATTCTGTAACACTTGTTACTTCTTCTTCACGCAAACGACGCAGCACGTTGTTCATTATGTTTAGGTATGTCATTTCAAGTACTCACTGAATAAACTACTTATAATAGGTGCATTAGGAACAACAGCCTTAGGCAAAGCTACAGGGGTGTACTGAAGTCTTCGCATAAAAGGAGTAAAGTCACCTGTAGGTCTTTGTACTCCAACACCAGTAGCCGAAGTAGCGCCACCGCTCCCAACACCAGCTAGGATGTCTTCAGTTTCTCCGTCGTTAAGACCACCACCATAGTCGGTTCTTTGACCGGGTTCATCAAAGACTGAGTCAATACCCTCGTCATCTCCTAAGAGTAAATCAACATCGCCTAACAAGTCACCTGCCGTTACTTCTTGAGCATCATCTACTGCTCCTCCTATTACTCCTTGTATACCTCCTACCGGATCTTCAGCAATGTCACCAATAACTCCCGGTAGGTTTCCTGCTAATATATCCTCTAGAACCTCTTCTACGGTCCCTATAACCATGTTAGGAGAAGAAGAAGGTAAGCCCGGTATGCCCGGAATAAACACCGTACCAGAGCCTATAGGAGCGCCTGTGGGGAGATTTACGCCTACACCAGCACCAATGTACTCATCAAAGATGGACTGAGGTGTGATCTCTGGTGCGTTTTCCGCTATCCAATCTAGTACTTGTTCAACAGTGCTTCTGTCGTCTTCTTCGTCTGTATCACCCCCAGATATAGCAGCTAGTGCAGCATCAAGAGCATCCTGTACTGTTGTTACTACGCCTTCAGTAACTGTGTCTACTGCTCCTTCTACTACATCAGTAATAGGTGTAGGGGGATCTTCTTGACTAGCTAACCATTGATCCCAACCACCAGCATTTTCTATCTGCTGTGCAACTTCTCTTAGCTCATCAGGCGTTGATGTTGGACCAAAGTCTCCTCTGATTGCTGCAATAGCCTCAGCAGACACGCCTTCAGGTATTCCTTGCTCACCAATAATAGTGTCGTAGAGAACTTGAAAGATACTATCTTCTCCTTCAATATCTTCTCTTGGTCTCATGTCATCTTCAGGAAGAATTTCCATATTACGATCAGAAGCACGAGCAGCAGTCATAGCAGCATCCTGAGCAGGATTACGAGTATCCATCATTCCAAACGCAGAAGGGTCTGCTCTAACAATACCACGCTCAAAAGCTGTAGGTGCAGACACACCACGAGGGTTTGCTTCTCTTATAAACCTTTCAGTATAATGATAACGAGGATCATCAAGTATAGACATAGTTATTTTTTCCAGTTAGCCAGACCACGAAGGCCAAACGAGGCCGCTACAGCAGCACCAAGGAAACCTTTGTACCACTCAGGCATAGCTTCTAAGGCAGCAAACCCGTCCATAACAATAGGAACCATACTAGGGAAGAACGCTAGTACACACGGTATTGAAAACAACAGTGTAAACCATTCGTCTTTCCAAGAGTTAGCTGCATTGTTAGCATGGATGTTTTCCCAGTTACCGTCCTGCTGTATAGCTACCATCTTAGCTTCATGGACAGCTTTCTTCTCTTCAGCTTTACGTTGGAAGTAACCACCAACAAGATCTGCTACTGGACCAATAAGAGTTT
>Ga0208298_1000846_pt1 | contig 12075 bp, 3 predicted proteins | sample 14BtaG_FD_184088 | JGI IMG/M metagenome (GOLD analysis project Ga0208298, IMG submission 184088) | Marine viral communities from the Subarctic Pacific Ocean - 14B_ETSP_OMZ_AT15311_CsCl metaG (SPAdes) (version 2) | ecosystem: Environmental > Aquatic > Marine > Oceanic | place: Pacific Ocean... | reverse complement strand
TTAAAAACACCTACCGGCCAGTGGAGCAAGGTATTGTTGCTGACGCTATGGCATTTGATACAGATGCCTACAGAAACCAGTTAGCTACAAAAGCTGCAGCTGACTCGGGAATTGCATTTAATCGAACGAGACAAGCCAACGAAAGAGCTATGGCGAGTATGGGAGTGAATCCTAACTCAGGTAGATTCCAAGGAATGGCAAATCAAACAGGACTTATGCAGGCAGCGAACAGAGCTGGTGCAATGACCGGTGCTAGAGAACGAGCACAACAAACAGGATACGCTAGAAAACTTGACGCAGCTGGACTTGGTAGAGGACTATCAGGTGCATCAACCGCAGCATACGGTAGTGCTATGAACGCAGGTAACTCAGCTGCTGGTAATTATGGTATGGCTGGAAATGCGTACATGATGGGTATGGGGCAAGGGGCAAACACTATTGGCTCTGGTCTTGGTATGCAGCTGGGAGGGCTAGGTGATGTTCTTAACTCACAAACTAAGATGGCTGTAAACGCAGCGGACAATAGTTTCCTAGGTAACGTCGGCGGTATTATGGGTGGCGTTGCTAGTATGGGTAAAGCTTTTCCTGGAATGGGAGCTGGTATTAGTACTGCAATGAAAGGAATTGGCTTTATGTCTGATAGACGTCTTAAAGATAACATCGAATTTGCTGGTGTTGATGATGTCACAGGGTTAAACCTTTATGACTTTAACTACAAATGGAATCCTAAACGCTTTAGAGGTGTAATGGCTCAAGAGGTTAAGGAGATGTACCCAGAAGCAGTGTATGACTCTGGCGCAGGTTGGATGGGAGTTTATTACGATATGCTAGGCATTCAAATGAAGGAGATACACTAATGGCACGTAAATCAGCATGGCAACAGTTTGCCGATAATTTTGACTCTACTTACAAAACATTTAACACGATGTTTTCTGACATTGAAGAAGGTAAGATTATGTCAGAAGAGCCTGAAGAACTGCAGTCAGGGATAGGCCCAGGGCCGAGAAGTCAGTACCAAGCTAGCTATGGTGGTCAAATTTACAATGAAAAAATTACTCCTGAAAAACTTAGAGGTTTAAGAAACCAAAGACTGATTGATAACATGAACAAGTGGGGTGACACTGAAGGTGCCATGAAAATGCAGCTAGACCAAGCTACGCTTAGAAACCAAAACGCTGCTGCAGATTTAGCAGAAGGCCAGTTACAAGATAGAATAGCAAATGCAGGCCTGCAAAACAAGGCTTTACTAGCCAGTATTGGTTTAACAGAAGCACAGATTGAAGAATATAAAAAACTATTACCTCATAAACAAACTGAGTACATTCTTAACGCTATTGCAAAACGTTCTGACAACAGAGTCAAACTAAGAACAGAAGACGACAAAGTTTCCAAATCGGCGTCTGATGCAAGCACTGCTGAATCAAATGCAAGTGCCGCTAAATCCGCCGCTTCCGTAGCTGCAATGGAAGAAAAAGACATGAAAGATACTAGTTATCTTAGACGGCAAGAGCAAAGAACAGCTTACCTAGCGGCAATAGAAGAAAACAAAGCTAAAAAAATAGGCAGTAAAGTTGCGTTAAGTGAGAACAATCAAAAGCTTGCTGTTAACGACATGATGGCAGAGTTTAGAGACCTGGCTGCTAATGATACATTTGTAGATGCGGATGGCAATGCAGATAATCAAGCTGCTAAAGATTGGATAGTTGGGAAGTTATACAATATCAACCCTACTCTTGCTGATGACATGCAGGAAAACTACAACAGTAACGAAGTGGCTGTTATTACTCATAGCAGTACAATGTTTAAAACTAAAGCAATGGACGCTTATACAAACGGTGGTGTTCAAGGTTTATCAGAAGCAATAAATAATCTTAACGGTGTAGATGATACGCGCTTTGAAATAGACGAAGAAAGCGGTGATGCTACTATATGGGCTGTAGACTCCAAGACTGGAAAAGACATTAGAAAAATTGTTTATGGAAACCCAAAACCTGGAGGTACATTTGAGATGAATCTCCAACAAGTATTAGACCCTGCTGCCTCAATGGAAATATCTAAAGCTTATCATGACGACTTAAAAGTTCAAGCCGATATACTGTTGAAAGAAGCTGAAGCAGAGTACACAAAGGAAATGACAGCGAAAGTTAAAGCTGAAGGTATAGCTGCTGGAAAAGAGAAAAAAGAGTTTGACAAAGAAGACTTTTTAATAAGACTGCTTATAGACGACCCAGAAAACGAATTAGCATGGCAAGGGTTAGTAGGGATGGAGCTAACTGCAGACGAAGTAAGAACTAAAATTAGAGAAGAAAAAGTACGTATACAGTCACAGCCTAAAGATGAAAACCTTGATGATGGTCTTAGTGGCGAAGATAGTCCTGCGCCTGACCCTGACCCTGAAGATGATGAGGTTGTTGCAGCAATTCCTGAAGATAGCTACGAAGTTACTCTAGCAAGTGCGAAAAAACTTGTTGCTGCAGGCCCACCAGCTGAAGGATTAGCACCAGCCGCTTACGAACGTTATGACGAAGCAGTAAAACTAGTAGAATCACTTAGTAACGCAGAAAATGTTCAGTTAGAAATTGACAAAGTCCAAGCTAGTATAGATAAAACTTTACAAGGCCCTCAACGAATTGGTAAGAAAAACAAGCGAAAAGAGCTTGAGGCTAAAAAAGTTGAATTAGAAAAAATACTAAAATCGTTTAGCGGTCTAAAACAAGGAGGGTAAGTCATGGCGTACACGCTGCAGGAGATGAAGAGTCAGTATCCGAGCTCTTTTGCCGGACTGAATGATGTAGATGCGATTTATAAAATTGCAGAAATGACTGGCGAAGACCCTCAAGAACTTGCAGAAGAGTACGGTGTTATAGCAACAAACCAAGGTGATTTCTCACGAGGTATATCTAGCTCAGTAGACTCTATGCAAGCCGGTCTTTACGGCCTGGCTTCTTGGGCTGCAGGTTCAAGTCCTAAAGAAGGTAGTGTGCTTTCTAAGGTGCGCGACTGGGGTTACGAAGGGTTTAAACGTAACATGGGCGAAGTACAACTTCGCAGTAAAGCCACTGACAATATCGAGAATGCTCAGACCTTTGGTGACTACGTTGACGCCACTCAGTACTGGGCAGGATATGCTATTCCTCAAATTGCAGAAGCACTAATAGGTAGTAAAGGTGCTGGTTTCCTAACAAGGAAAACTTTAGAACGCGGTGTTGAAAAAGCCATAGTCAAGAAATACGGCAAAGATCTAAACCCAGGTGCTAGAGCTGCAATCATGAACTCCAAAGCAGTCAAAGCTCAACTTGACAGAATACCAGGGGCAGTTAAAACAGGAGAGTATGCAGGTATATACGGACAAGCTGTTGGCACTGAATTAGGACATACATACGGCGGAGCAATAGACGAGAAAATTGCTGAAGGCGGAACTATAGACGATGTAGACTACGGACGTGCTACTAAGTTTGGTCTTGCCGCTGGTGCCGCTGAAGGTTTAACTGACACGCTTACTCTAGGTCTTGCTAGATTAGGGCCTAAAGGTTCTAAGATGCGTAATTTATTAGGTAAAGACGGTGCTCTCACAAGTACAAGCCGTACTATAAATGCTACATCAAGAGGTCTTATAGGCGGTACTTTAGAAGCTGGTACTGAAGCAGTACAAACAGGTCTTGAGGAAATGGGAGCTGGAGCTACTTTTGAGGAAGCTAATTTCCGAGACCCTACTTCTGCTTTCGCTGGTTTTGTTGGTGGCGGTATGATGGGCACAGTTGGTGGTGCTACTGTTAAAAAGAAAACTCCCCAAGAAGTATTAGACGAAGCTGCAGAAACTACAGCTGCAGAAGAACAAGCTGCAGAAGATAGAGAAGCCGCTGGCACAGCAGAAGCTGAAGAAGCTGCTAGAGTAAACGCTGAAGAAGCTGAACTAGAAAGAATAGAAGAGCTAAGAGACGTGCACTCCCAAACTTTTCCAAGCCTTAAAGCTTGGAACGCAGAACAAAAACTAGAAAAAGATATAGCTTTAAAAGCTCAACTACAAAACCCTAACTCCGAGTTATCAATTGAGTTTAAAGCATGGCGTAAAGAAAACCAGGTCTACTTAAGCAATGATGACGCAGAAAACAAAAAAATTGTAGAGAAGTTCTTAAAAGACCGTGCCGGTAGCGAAAGTGCTCAGGACGTAAGAAACGCTCACACACAAGCTCTAGATGCTCACGCTGCCTTACAAGAAGAAAAAGCAAAGAGGCCTCCAGAAGTTCAAGGCACAATTGATGAAAGTATTGCTGGCTGGATAGAAAGACGCCGCATAGCTCTTGCAGAAAATAACACCCAAGAAGTATTAGCTATTGAAGAAGAAGTTGCTGAATTAGATTCCCAAATTCCATTAGTTTTAGCAGAGTGGCAAGAAAACAAGCGCCTTATAGATGACTTTGACACAGCGCTAAATGAAGAAACTACAGACACAACAGACACCACCGAAGCCTCTGCAATAGATGAAGACACAACTGTAGAAGAAGAGACTCCTCCAGTAGTAGAGACTCCTCCAGTAGAAGAAACACCTCCAGTAGTAGAGACTCCTCCAGTAGAAGAAGCTGCAGAGGAGGAAGTAGGTCCTCCTGTAACTGTAAATCCATTCCAAAAAACTAGAAAAATAAAAGGCAAAGAAACAGTAACTAAAAAATGGCAAAGGTTTGATGCCGCTGTCAAAGAATTTGGTCAAGACTTTGAAACACAATACGAAAACTTAAGAACAGCAATATTTAAGGGTTCTTCAGATACAACATACCAAAATAAATTAGATGAGGCTAGGCAGTTAAAAGAAGATAGAGAAATTGTCGGAGGTATTTTTGGTAAAGAAATGAGAGTGATGGGTCAGGTTGGGCTTGAAGGGGATTGGCAATCTAAAACAATTAAGTTATTACTAGACGCTGCCAATAGAGGTTCTTTAGAAGAATACTTATATTACGAAAACGGCAAGTGGAAATTTGCTATGACGGATATAGCCAAAGCTATAACTGGCAAAAAGAAAGACTTTAGTGAAAACGACCGTAAAGCTGTAGAAAAAGCTTTGAACGCTTATAGGCGTAAGCAAACTAAGTACGGTGATATGTCCGAAACTAGAGAAACAGTCGGAGAGTTTTTGCATAGAACATTACGGAAGATGCAAAAGGTAAGGCAAACACCTCAAGAAGAATCTATAGATGCTACCGAACAAGCTTTAGACGAAGTTAGAAAAGACCCTGCTACTTCTGGAATAAACATTATAGACCGACCAAGCGATACTAAAGTTAGTGGCAAGCCTGAATTTACCCAACGAAGTGATAGCGAAATTAAAGCTGGAAATAAAGAACCTGTTATTAGCCCTCAAAAAACAATTAATAACAAGCTTAAGTCTCTAAAAACTAGAGTTCCCATTTTAAAACGTGCTGCAACTAACGCAGAAAAAAAGAAACTGCCAGATGCGAAAAAGAAAAGGGAAAGAGCAAATAAAGCAGAAGAAGAACTACAAGGGTTAATTAGATACCAAGCTACAAATAAATTTGAGAAACAACGAGAAGAACTTGTAAAAAAACAAAACAGCGCACGAACCTTACTTAAGAAGGCTAAAGCAAACCTTAGTAAAGCTAGGCAGAAAGGAGCTAAAAAATCTATACTTACAAAATTGGAAGCTGAAGTAAGTACTAGACAGAACGCGTTTAACATTGCAAAAAAAGCAAAAGAAGTACTTAAGTCTCCAGAAGCCAAAGAACAACTCAAAGTTCAACGCCGAAAAAATTTAGAAGATAAAAAAGAAGGGCTATTGCCAGAGGGAGAGCCTACTCCAGAATTTTTAGTGCAACAAAAAAAGGGAGATGAAAAAGCAGTAAATCAAGCTAAACAAATTTTAGCCAACAAAGGAGCTAAAGATGACGTTGCTGGCGAGTGGGACACAATAAAATCTAATGATATAAAATCATTTGACGACTTAGACACAACTTACCAATATGAGTGGGTAGCTACAATTTCTACTGCCATAAACGAACAAAACTACGGTAATTTAGAAACTTTACAAAAGGCTATTGAGAGGAGGATAAGAAATGAAAAAAGTGACAGTGTCGCAGAGACTAAAACTAAAGAAGTGGGTACAGGATCAAGCGCCGAGAGTACAACAAAAAAAGGATCAGGGACTACCACTGACACCAGCAGAAAAAAAGATACTAAGCCAAGCAAAAAAATAACTAGAAAGTCTGTTGAAGACTACGCTAAAACTGTTATTGGTAGGACGTGGAGACAAACAGATAAAATAATTCTTACCCATTTAAAAAATAAAGACTACGCAAAAGCTGTTAAGTACATTGCAAAAAAAGAAACTATTGAGGTTGAAAAGAAATCACAACAACCTACTCTCCAACAAATAGCTGAATCGCTCCGAAAGCCTAAAAAAGAAGATAGAGCAACTAGAAAATCTATCGAAACTATGTTCAGGAATTTACTTGGGCAGAAAGTTTACAACAGAGTTGCAACGCGAGTAACCGTTTTTGATACTGTAGCAGAAGCAGAAAAAGCTCTAAACAAAGACATGAAGGACACCAGGGGTAGTGTTCTTGTGCAAGTAGGAGTTGGTAGCGACTTAGACCCAAATCAAATGGATGGCGTCAGCAACTACAGGGAAAGAGGTAAGTCCAGAGAAAATGACAAAATGTATTTTGTTTTGGAAAACATACCAAAAGGAGAAGAGCTTGCAGTGTTTATGCACGAAATTGGCTCTCATATAGGTTTAGACAACATATTATCGCCAAGTGAACAAACTGCCCTTGTTGCAAAAATTAGAGAGTGGGCTAACCAAAGAATGAACCCCAATAAGTATATCGAGCAAGAAGCTGCAACGAGAGCAGTTGACAAAGTAGCTTTCCTAAAGAGCAAAGGTAGGTTATCAAAAGATTTTGCAGTGAACCCGCTATCGCAAATTGCTACTAGAGACTCTACTAACGAAGCACAAGAAACAATAGCTTACTTTATTACAGAAGTAATTAATTTGTCGCAAGACCCTACAACAACGCTTTTTACTGATTCCAAAATAAAATTACCTAAAAATGCAAAGAAGTTTGGGCAAAACAGTTTTCTTGGAAGAATTCTAAACAAATTTAGAAACGCTTTTAGAGAACTTATTGGGTACCAAAAAGGAGAAACAGATAACTTAACTGCTCAAAATATTATAGATATGGCTTTTGGCGCAGCTAGGATAGAACTTGAAACTGGGGGGTATGAAAGATTTAACAGGGAAGAACAACTTAGTAGCCTTGATGTTGGCGTAAAAAGTAGGTTCGGACATTATAGAAGCACTATGGCGTTTATGGAAACGCAAAGAGACCAAGTTAGCCCTGAAGATGTAAAAGACTTTTACGAGACAAATGTAGGCACTGGTTTGGGTCAAACATCTACTTCAGCACCTCTCAATAAAGCAAACGACAAACTAAAGTTCTCAGTCAATGACTATTGGCAAAAGAAAATAGATGATTATGTTGCTAAAAAACTTCCAAAAAATAGCAAAAGAAAATATATAGTTCCAAACGGAGAGTTTTTGGAAGCGTCAAAATGGAGTGAGTTCCAGAGAGAGCAAGGCAGAAGAGAAAAAGCAATGCGAGCTGGACTTAAAAGTATAGTAGAACAGCGACAGAGAGAAGCGCAAAAACACGCAGACTCTATAAATGACTCTGACACAATCCAAACAGTTACTAAAAATGAGCTTAGTGTTCCCGAGAAAAAAGAAAGTAAGCAAGAAGTAGAAAGGTTTAGAAATTGGTTACGTAAAAACACTAACTCAACTGTAGTTCAGATGTTTGATAATATTTCATCGGTGTTTACTTTTAGTAGTAACGCAACTAAGTTTGTACATCAGTTAATAAATGAAGTAGCTAAAAGAATGCCCGCTGCTAAAAGATGGTACGACAATGTTTTGTTGGCAGAAAAAACACGTAACAGGATTAAGCAACACGTAGAAGAAATTGTTGTACTTGCTCGTGATTTACCAAAAGCAAAACTAACACAAGTAAATAAATTTATTGAGAAGTCTACTGTTGAGCAACTATGGGGCTACAACCCATACAATGAATCTGATGAAAGACACAGTAAAGTTAAGGTTGATCCTTTCATGCAGAAATCTTTTGCAAAACTAGACGATAAACAAAAAGAAATAGTTACTGAAGTATTTGCTCATGGAGAAGCAATGCGGGTTCGTAAACAAGCTATTAGTGAAGTGTTAGGAGTAGATGTTGCTTTCTTTGGAGCGGCAGGGTTAACTGGGCCGTATGCTCCTCTAAGACGCTTTGGTAATTACATAGCTGAGTTTAAATCCCAAGATTTGTTAGATGCAGAAGCGGCTTACAAAGAAACAGACAGTAACTCTAACTTAAGAAAACTAGAAGAAATAAAAGCCAAAGAAGAAAACTATCGCATAACTTTTCACGGAACTCCAGGTGCGGCAAGAAAAGATGTAGATGAGAATGGAGATAAGTACGCTAGTGCTAAGTCTATGCCGAAAAGTAAAAACGTAGTAGAGTCTCGTTCCCCTGAGTACAAGGTACTACAAAAAGTATTAGTTAATTTAAACGCTACTGGTTTAGACCCTACATCTGTTGAGTATAAAGCTATTGAAAAAATGGTTAGTGAGATGTACTTTGACTCTCTAGACGAAGACAACGCCAGGAGGTCGCAAATGAAACGTAAGGGTTTTGCTGGTTATGACGGCGATATGTTAAAGTCCTTTCAAGTAAATGCCACAGCTGAAGCTAACTTGATTGCTAATATGGAACATGGTCAGTCTATATACACTGAATTGGCGGCAGCTAAAATTGCGTCAAAAAATGACGCTAAACTAGAACGCGTGTACAACATGATGGTGTCTCACCATACAGCCGACTTGGATAACAAACAAGGGGTGTTAACTGCTATACAAGATAGACTAGCTGCTGTAAATACTGTGTACATGCTAACTTCAAGTATCGGATACCATGTAACTAACGCAACTCAGGTAATGATGGTTACTATTCCTAAGTTAGTAGGTGACTTTGGGCTTGGAAACTATAGCAAGGCTATAGGTCTTTATGTTAAAGGTTTAGGAATTGCGTCGGACATAGTAGAGTTTAACTTTAAAAAGTTTAAGTTCCAAACAAAAATAGACCTGAACAAGCTGACTAAAGAACAAATGAAGTACAAACCGTTGCTAGAAGAGCTACAGTTAAGGCAGTTGCTTGATGTTGGTATAGAACAAGACCTAGCTGAGTATGGAAAAACGGACACAGGTTTTGATTTAGTTGATAAAGGTAATAAGGCAGCAAGTACTTTCTCACACAGACTATACCAAGTGGCACGTTTGGTTGAAGCCTATAACCGTGTGTCTACTGCTACAGCAGCTTTTGAAATGGCAGAAGCTAATAAAAGTGCAGTAAAACGAATGGGGTATGAAGCAGATGGGTCTGTTCAGTATGCAATTAGTATGGTCGAGGACACGCAAGGTAACTTCTCCTCAATAGACGCGCCGTTAGTTCTTAAAAAAGCTCCTAAACTAATGGGTCAGTACCGTAAGTATCAAATTATGATGGCTTGGGCTTACACAAATGCAGCCAAAAAATCGTTTAGCGGTGCTTCAGCTCAAGAAAAAGCTGCGGGTAGAAGAACACTAGGAATGTTACTTGGCCATGCAGGGTTATTCTCTGGAGCTGCTGGTATTCCTTTCTCACACCTTATAGCTCCATTGTTTATGGGTATAGGAGAGGGCGAAGAACCAGAAGATTTAGAAAGATGGATACAAGAAAATGTGCAGGATAAAACTCTTGCCTCTATGATAAGTAGAGGTCTACCTTCCGTGTTTGGAATAGACATGTCAACTAAGTTAAGCCAGGCTAAGATTTTCTCTCCAACTCCTTATACAGATTTTGAGATGTCGGAAGATGCACTTAAAGCTGCGTTCTTCGAGCTTGTTGCCGGCCCGTCAGCAGCGACGGCGTCTAATGTTATTAGGTCTTACAACTACGCCAAAGAAGGTAACGCTTGGCGTTCTATTGAATACGCACTACCTAAAGGTATAAGAACTGCAATGGAATCTTACAGGCTTAGCACTGAAGGTTACTCTTTAAGAAATGGAGACATTGTTGCCTCTCCTGATGACTTTAGCGGTTGGCAGTTGGCAATAAACGCACTAGGAATACCTGCAACAGACCTTAACCAGTTAAAATGGAGAAGGGGTGAACAGTATGAATTAAATAAATACTTCTCAGAGCAGCAGTCGAAGATAAGAAAAGAATACGTAAAGGCTAAAAAAGACGGAGATAGAGCAGCAGCTAGGGAAGCAATGGCTGATTGGAAAGCATTACAAAAAGCTAAAGATAGAGTAAGGCCTTTCTTTAATGACTCTAGAGGTGCTCTTAGAAAAACCCCTATATCTAGTTTACTTAAAGCTCCTACTAGGCAACAAGAAAGAGAAGAAGAATATAGGCAACAATTAAGGTACTAGTCGCTCGCCCGGTACTGGCTTAAAGTACCACAAGACCCAGAGTTTTCCCTCTTTTTCTCTGGGTCTTACCCTTCGAGAACCGTCTCTGTCTCTACTCCGTCTTCTGTTTTAACTAAGTGCAACGGCGCACTGTCACCAAACAACTTGCTATACTTAAACTCATAACATCTTGCCTGTCCACTTGGAACTGTTGAACCAGAGCCAATGTAGCACTTAATACTAGGTGAACCATCAGCAGCATAGATTATGTACCCGCCTTTATCTAGCTCATCCTTCATCGTCGTTGGTGCGACTCCGTGATCCTTACACCAGTCGTTGACGGTTTTAGCCGTGATGTATACTTTCTTGTCGTCTATACATACTCGTCCTACAGCGGGCGCTCTTAGAATCTCCATCGGCGTCTCTTTCGTCTTGGCTCTAGCATCGTTAAAGTGTTTAGTAATGATGAGCCTGCCTGGCAATGTAGAGATGAACTGAGCGATATGCTCTCCAATGTCCGTATTAGTTTCCTTACGGCTCTCACGCATACGCTCTACTTCTGTCATCGCCCATTTCTTCATACCTTTTAGGTCAAACATAATTAAGCCAAGCTTCTCAGCTATCTTGCCGGCTACCAAAGCAGTAACAATAGTATCTCTATAGAAACGCTCTTTGTTATCCTCGTTGGACTCTGGGTTAAACTTACCCCTTGCCGCCGTAATCTGTCTGCGTACCCACTCATGGTTCTTAATAATGAACCTAATAAATGGCCTGCATGCTTCTCCGTACACATTGTCCATGTGGTTTTCAATGAATGACTGTGTTATGTCGGGGAATGTTTCAGTTCTAAAGTTCTCTGGTAGTTGTACCTCAAAGAATCGCAACTGCGTCGCTTCAACGCGATAGCCTGCTGGTAGCTTGCTTATACTTTCGTGTAGTGAATCGTTGGAAGTTATAAAACTATTCTTAAACCATTGGCCGCCTACTGTAGCAAACTTACCATTAGAACCAAGTCTCTCCTTGTCTCTACCGTTGGCTAGTGCGTATCCAGTTCGCGTCAGTTCATCTGGCTGCCTACCCGAAAACTCATCGAGAAGCATAGGTAGTGAACCCATTATAGCTATTCGTTTGATTGCAGCGTTGAGTGTAGAACCTTGCTCTCCTGTTTGGCGTTCCATAAACTCTGGGTTGCCATAGAATCCACAAGCTATCTTCGCCGCCGTCGATTTACCGGTACCGCCGTGTCCTGTGAAGGCGAGAGGTAGTCCATGCCAGTTAGATGAACCCATTAATTCTACCAGAACAGAACCCATAGAATGGCATAATGCAAATTGAAATGGCTCTGCCCCTGGCCTGTTGTATAAAGTATCTATGTTGCCAATCCAATCTTCTATAGTTCCAGATGTACCGAAGTCCATAGCAATATCCCCAGGCATGTCTGGGTCGCAGAGTACTTCTTCCTCATCCTTAAGCTTTATCATCTTAGTTCCTATGACGAAACCTTTCCTGTCGTCTGTCCAACCAAATTGACTATATGTTTTTGTTTCTATCTTCCATGCTTGTAATGTTTCAATCAAACCTTCTGCAAATTCAGCCATATCGTTCCTCGCTTTTTG
>Ga0208298_1000845_pt1 | contig 12084 bp, 16 predicted proteins | sample 14BtaG_FD_184088 | JGI IMG/M metagenome (GOLD analysis project Ga0208298, IMG submission 184088) | Marine viral communities from the Subarctic Pacific Ocean - 14B_ETSP_OMZ_AT15311_CsCl metaG (SPAdes) (version 2) | ecosystem: Environmental > Aquatic > Marine > Oceanic | place: Pacific Ocean... | reverse complement strand
CCATCCGCTGCACTAGTATATAAATAAAAATTAATTAAACCTTTAACTTTTTGGAATCCTATTGGTTTTGTTTTCGCCTTATGTTGTAGCATAAAACGATCAATATATTTTATTCCGTTTTTGTCAGTATTCCTAAATTTTAAAATACTTAAAAAATTAGTTTGCCAGAAATCATCATTGCGTAAATTTTTAGTGACATTGTAAACATCGCGTAAATTATATTTATCAATTCTCTGTAATTTATCTAGGCAATCCAACCAACGTTTTTTTTGTAATTCCGTTTTAGGTTTATACTGAATTGGAAATAATTCTACAAAATGCGGAAACGCCTTTAAAACGGTTGAATTGTATTGTGGCGTTTTTGATTTTGTGGGTATTTCTTCTTTTAGTATTTCTTTAGTTATATAGTTAGTATTAGTATTACTTTGTTGCGGATTTACCGGGCCCGGTTTTACCGCCGCGGTTTTTCCCGTTGCGGTTTTTTCCGCTGCGGTGGTCTTTACCTTCTTAGGTTTGTCATTTAGATAATAATTGTAACCGGCAAATTTTCCGTTTTTTCTTATCTCTTTTCGCACTAAAAACCCTGATTTTATTAGTTCTTTTAAACGTGTATTAATGGCATCTTTGCCGTCTTTAAAATGCCCGCATATAAATTGAACTGTCATTTCTGTTTTTGCCTCGTGTGAAAAAAGCCAACAATATAACCCAGTTGCAGATGCTGAAATTCCTTTGTGCCTAAATATAGTATTTGGAACAATGGTAAACCTTGCAAACTTTTTTGGTTTATATATTTTATTTATTTCCATAGTGTAAAAAATAACCCTATTAAATCAGCGGTTGCGGGCGCATCATCAATAGGGCATTGAAAAAAGTTAGTGTTGCCGCAACTCAACTTCACAAATGTAAAACAATATTTTATAAAATATGATTATATTTTACGTTATCACAAAAAGAACGCAAATCATCAAATATTTTTTTTAGTTCAGCAATGTCAATTTCTGTATCTTCATATTTAAACCATAGTAATTCAATTAATAAATCAAATTCAACCCTTGTTGAACTCCCAACGTAATGATAGGTTACTGCAATTTTATCTGAATCAGATTGTGTCCATCTTATTTTTTGATTTGTATCGTCAAAATAAACTCCTTTATATTTCATTTTTTTAATTTTTAAATTTCATTATTAAAATATTTGTTTATAGTGTCAATACAATCGTCAAAGTTATTATGCCAATTAACCGCCCAATTACAGTTTTCAAGCCATTTAAGCCACTTTATTTGATTTGGTGTGGGTTTGTTATATTTGTATTTTAATTCTATCGCTAAACCGCTTCTATTTGCATTTGGTGTAAAAATTAATAAATCGGGGATTCCGGGTTTAGCGCCGAGATATTTCATTTTGTATTGTTCAAATGGCGTTCTTTTACCTTCGTTCATTGGATGGGTGTAAATCGTTCCGGGATATTGCATTTCGATGTAATTCATAACGGCCCGCTGAAGCTGATCTTCACCCTTTAAATATTTTTGATATGGATTTGATTTTGCCATTTTTATATTTCATTGTCCAAAACGCCTATAATATTTCTAATTTCAGAGCGTTCAAACTCTCCCGTAAAGGTATTATCTTTTGAAACAATTGTTAACTTATAATGATCTTTTTTTGTTTTAACGATTTTAATATCTAATTTCATTTTTTTAATTTTTTAATTTCTTTCTTTAACATATCGTTTTCAATAATCATTGAATTGTATTTATATAGCATTGTTTCGGCAGTAAGTTTGGGCCTTTTAAATTCGTTTAATACAATAGTTTTTAAACTCTCAAATTGCGAATTAAAAATATCATCATACTTCAACCAATAATCAATATTTTTTAAAGTATGTAGAACTGAAGCGTGATCGCGACCAACGGCAGCGCCAATTTTAGACAATGAAATTTTTGTTGTGTTTCGTGCCAACCAAAAAAATGCACCGCGGGCCATTACTAAATTTCGTTCCCTTGAATTTTGTTTTATATCAATTTCAAAATGTTCAGTAACCTTGTCAACTAAATCATTTAATTTTTTATTTACATCTATCATAATACTAAACTACCATCATTATTAAATTCGTTCCAAATAAAACCAGATATTATTCCGGTTTCAACATATATTTTCCAATCGTTAAAAGCGCGTTGCCAACCTTTACGCCCGCGATCAATCATTTCATCACTTAATCCGTAAACCTCAACAGAAAACGGCCAATTAGTTTCAACCGCTACAAACCGAAAGTTTTCAGCCGGAACGCCCAACATATCGGAATAAAAGGCGCATTGTAAATGGTAACCATATTTGTAAACATCGCGACGGAATGCCGATGGTGAATTGTCTTGGCACGTTTTAACATCTGAAATAAAATTTTCAACGCGGTTTAAAACATCAGGGCGAATCCTAACATCAACATCATCGTGCTTTTTATAGTGTGACAATTCAATTTCGCCTTGACAATATTTTTGCGCTAAATCGTGATTCCTAAAATTATCTAATATTTTTGTGATTTTATTATGTTCGTCAAAACCTAATAATAATTTGCCTTCAGCTTTTTTTGATTCTATTTCAAACGCTTCTTTTCCGGCCTTTGTGCGGCGGTCAATCTTTGGCATAACGTGGTAATCTTTATAATAAAGTTCGGGTTCTAACATAGCGCAATGAACCGCAGAACCTAATGCCATTGCAGCCGATTCAAATGGCTTTTGCTTTAAGAAATGATAAACTGATTTCTTATATATAGATTTTAGTCCTGATGCGCTAATTCCGGGCGATGAATGATAAACTTCATTCGTGTCAAATTTTGTTTTCATAATTACGCCTCATTTATAATATAATTATTTTGTTCTTCAACAATATGTTTTAATTTATTGTTTTCCTTTTCTAGTGCTTCAACTCTGAATTGAAGAAATTTAATAGTGTCAATGTTCATAGTGTTTAAATTAATAGTTTATTGCTTTATTGCTATACCCAAAAATATATTTTATTTCACTTATAAACAAATAATTAACAACTAATTTTTAAAATAATATAAAAAAAAAGCGATCCCCGAAGGAACCGCCATTTGTTTTGAATGTCATTTATTAATTAAAACGGTAAATCATCACCGCCTTCAGCAACCGCGGCCGCTTCTTGTTTAACATATACATCACTTAATTTTAAAGAAAAGAACTTTCCTTTTGCGCCTTCTTTTACCCAAGCCGCAATTTGTTGTTCCGTTCCATCTTGCAATTTAATCGTTCCTGAATATTCAGGTTGATTGTCTGAAGTTTTGTTTGTGTTTTTAAACAAACTTCCGTTTCCGTTTTGGTGTTCATACTTTGTACTCATCATTTATTTATTTTAAATTAAACTTACTTACTATTTTTTCCCTATACTCTTTTTTCATTTTAAAGGTATTTAAAACCTTTTCCGCTTGATCTTTGCTAGCTTTTAACGTGGCGTTCAATTGCGCCTCTGTAAGCCACTTTTTATCATCTTTAACGCTTGATTGATTCTTAACGGCGTTTTGTACTTCATTAGCCGATGCGATTGATGTATCGATTCCAATGCCTAAATATCCCAAGGCGCGGCCCAATGCTGAAGTGAACCCGTTTTCAACAAATGATGTTTTATTGATATAACTTGAATCTCTGTATTCTTGTGAATGTGCCGTTGCAACAAAATGACCTTCACTATTGCAGATGGTTACTTTAAATATTGCTTCTTTGTCATCAATTGAAACAATAGTTTCGTTGATTTGCCATCCTTTAAACTCTGGTTGACTTCTAAAATAAATTAGTCGTTCATTAACTGTAATATAATCTTTTCCTTTAATGTTAATTGTTTTCATTCTTTTATTATTTTGTTAAAAATTAAAATTCCTAATAAATCAAAATCCGACTTATGCAAAGTAATTATTTCGCCAATAGTAAATGTTTCAGAATTTTTTAAACGTGATTTTAACGTCGGCATTGTGCAATCTAATAACTCGCAAACGTCGTATCGTTTTAAATTAAGGCGCTTCATTTCCGCCTTGAAGTGTGTTTCAAACATATATTTAAGTTTTAATTTAATACAAAAATAAAAAAAAACTTTCAATAAAAAAAAGTTTAAAGTAAAAAAACCGCCGCAAATCAATAAAGACAAACGACGGCTGACAAACAAAACAAAAAAAATTCTTTAACTAATTGTGTTTATTATAGTAACATCATCATCGTCATTTGGAATGTGTGCCTTTATTTTATATTCAGCATTTTTTACGTTGTAAGTCATTCGGTCAATGATGCTTGTTTGCAAATCATAATCAGTTGCTGACCAATTAAACCAAATTTTATTACTAAATGCTAATGGTTTGATTTCTAAGTTTCTAAATGTGCCCTCATATCTTAAAACAAATTCACGATAATCATTTGCAATGTTTTGATTTTCTAAATCATACAAAGTTTTAAATTTATTAGGCGTTTGAAACGTTCCGTAATTATCGCGAGACCTTACAAACGCATCAATTCGGTTTGTAAATACTGTATTGTAACGTTTAAATTCTTTTTTATATGTGTTAAAATTACCATCATTTATGGCACTTACTAAAGATAATGAACTTGCGGCCTCTAATTCAGTATTTAAAACCTCTAAATTATCAAAATACGTTGTTTCATAAAAGGTGTTTTGTGTTGTTGTGTTTTGGATAATTACACTTAAAATAGTAGCACTAGGATTAACCCAAGTAATACCATCATTAGTAAAATCAATTTTTAATGTTTCAAACTGATTAAATTCGGTATGTGTTATTGAATTGTTTTGTAACGTTTGATAAACCCAAATTTTATCGTCAAAATTCCATTCGTGATAATTACCCGGTGACCCTTGGAGTTCAACTCTAATTCTAAACTGAATATTTGCGGGTGGCGCCGTTGCGTTATCTTGTATATCGCATTTAATAAAATACTTACAGTTTAATTTGTAGTTGACAATTTTTTCAAAATCACTAATAACAACATCATCTGGACTAAACACATTTGATTGGCCTGTTAATGGAGCTGATGAACTTAATTTCATTGATTTATTGCCTTGTGCCACAACTTCATTTGTTGCTATTTCAGCGTAATTATTAAAAACAGTATAACCACTTAATCCATATTCAAACCCAGCGTTGAAACCCGCTTGTGTAAAGTTAGCATCTATTGATTCAGTTTTTACACTTGCCAAAGGTTGTATAAATTCCTTAGTTAAATTCTTTTTTAAAGGCGTTAAATTTAAAGGTATTTTTGAAAGAAAAGATTCTTTTGTTTCGGACTGAAAAACTCCGCTTGAATTATAATTATATACTTTTAAATCCTCGTTGTTTTTTATATTTAAAACGTTTGTGATTTGCTGCCTTATATTTATAGGCACAACACCAGTATTTTGCAATTGATTATATATACTATCTTTTACATCAACATCAAAAATATTAGTAGCTTCTACTATATACCATTTATTATTTGATTGATAAATCCGCATATTGTAGGTTTTTAATAAATCTTCTAATTGATCTTTTGCATTAGGAATTTCGTAACCATCAACCAATTCATTGAATCCAGGCGATATTGAAACAGTATTTGGAAAATAACTATTAGTTGGATTGCCCGCAATTTTTACCGCGCTTATATCATTTATAAAACATAAATTCAAATCTAAATCAAGATGTGCCAAAATTGTTGATATTCTTTCTGCATCTGATAAATAAACTGGGCTTGATGGTGTGTAATTAGTACTTAAAGGCGCTTCAAAATTGTCAAGTGTACCTAAACCATCATAAGCGTTAAAAGTTACGTTAAATGGCTTTGGTTGCAGTTTTTCAATAAATCTATCAACTACTAGAAAGCCACTCCAATAAGTTTCATATTCACTTGTTGCATTGTTTAAAATAGAATTTACACAATTTAATGATTCAATAGTTCCGCCATCAGCCATAACACGATCAGCATATCCTTCTGAATCTTCTTTTATATATGAAACAACAACTTTATATTCACGCTCGTCAAATTTGTAAAAATCATCATACGCAACGGAATCTGTAACCATTAAATTTAAGGTACATTTTGAACCTATAATTGGCCGATAAAAATCATCTGATGCTTGCCATTGAATAACAACTGGGCTTTGAGTTCCTACCATTGGCAAAACGCTTCCGGTATAATCTTTTTTTAATATTTCAACTTTTTTTCCACGCTCTAAAACATCGGAAAATTCTAATCTATATTTAACGCCGTATGCCATTATTTATTTTTTATGAAATTCTGTCGCTTGTTTCAGTCGCTCTTTCAATTGCAATCAATAAATCTTGGCCTTCCAATCTTATTTGACCGCCAACGTTTACGTTTGTTGCAGCGCCTGAACCTCCAATCATATTTTGCAACTTATTTAATGGCGCTATAACTTCAGGATTTTGTCGTGCGCCGGGATATTCACCTACAAGGCCCATTGTTGGCCCGCTAACAATACCACCATTAGCAAATGCAGTAGCACCACCGCCGCCACTTCCAATTTTACCGGCTTGAGATTTTGCAAACGATCCCAATGCAACAAGTGCAATACCAGCCGCAATTGCAACCCCCGGACTTAAAGATTCAAGCGCCTTTTTTATAGCTTTAACACCAATTCCAATGCTTATGGCTAATTTACCCATTTGTACGGCCATATTACCTATTGTACCCAGTACAACTTTTGACAAATTTTGCGCTAAATTACCGCCGCCGGCTAGTGCTTTTCCTAATGATTCACCAATTCCAACTGCCAAATCATTTAATCCGCCAGTTATTATTTGACCAATTCCAATACTAAATTCAAGGGCATTTGCCATTGCAATTGCTCTTTGTTCTGCCAATACGGCTTCTTGTTGTGACATTACTTCTGGTATTCTTAAGGTGTCAGCTTCAATTGCATCTGATATTGGTGTTATACCGCTAACATCTAAACCGCCTCCAATAGCACCAACTTTACGACGACCACCGCCGCCACCTCCGCCGCCGCTTACACCGCCACCGCCGCCAATAGTTCCGCCAACCGCTACTTCCGCTCCTAATGCTGAACTTCCTTGCGTTGTGTCAGTTACAGAATCACCGCTAACAACTTCCGCACCAATTTTTATTTTAGCTATTTTTTTTGAATTTATAGCATTATTAAAATTGTCAACAACTGAACCGCCTAATTCTCTTGCATCTTGTTTAATTCCATTAAATGCACTTGAAATATTTGAAGATAATGCTTTACCAATTCCAGAAAAACCGGATTTTATTTTCTCCTTATCCAATGTTAAAACACCCATTATAATATCGCCCAAACTTCCAAAAATGCCCATTGCCGCTTTTCCAAACGCTTTGAAAATTTTTAAAATAGCTTTAAAAACAAATTTTCCAACGGCTAAAAAGTTTTTGAATTGCATTATTATAGCATTAACTGCAATATTTATTGGTAATGAATTATTATATAATTCTATAAAGTAGTTTCCAACTTTAATAAGAGCGTTTTTAATACCCGCCCAATTTTTATAAATTATAACTGCAATCGCAGTCAATCCGGCAATTACTAAACCAACCGGCCCCATCATTAAGGTAAACGCCGCACCAATTGCGGGCGCTAATGTTAAAAGCGTTCCTAAAACAGCAATAACTGGCCCTATTGCCGCAACAATACCAACAAAGGCAATAATAATTTTTTGCATTCTTGGTGATAATGCTTGAAATTTTTCTGATAAACCAGTAAAAAATGCGCCAATTTTTTGAACCGCGGGTGCAACCGCCGTCAATATAACTTGTCCAACTTCTAACAATGATGATTTCATTGCGTTTAGTCCTTGAGTCATTTTAAAAGATGCTGATTGCGATGTTTTTGCAAATGCTTCATCAGTTGCGCCCAATGATTTAGTTAAAGAATCAAATATTTGTTTATTAGATTCAACACCCGCACCCGTTAAATCTAAAACTCCTTTTAATGCTCTTAGATTAGGGAATATTTCTTTTATATCAATTCCAGTGCCTTTTAATCTATTTTTTAAATCTAATAAAGTTGGTAATAAACCTTGTGTTTCTAAATTTCTTGCAACCTCTTGTTGTGAAGTTCCTAATCTTAATAAAGTTTCTTCTGCATTTTTGGTCGGGCCTTTTATTGATGCTAAAATTGCATTTAATTGTGTTGCCCCTTCTGCTGCATTTGTTCCCGTTCTTGACATTGCCGCCATTGCTGCTGCAACTTGGTCAAAAGAAACACCCATATTAGATGCCAAAGGAATCACGCCACCCATAGCACCGGCCAATGCTGAAGCTTCAAGTTTACCTTCACGAACCGCAGCCGTTAAAATATCTGTTGCGCCTGAAGCTGATAAATTTTCAGTTCCATAAGCATTCATTGCTGATGTTGATAAATCTGCAATTGTTTTTGTTTCACCTAATCCAACCGCAGATGCCTTTAAAGACATATTTAAAACATCCATTGCTTCAGAACCCCTTAATCCGGCTGAAGTAATAAAGAACAACGCTTCAGCGGCTTCATTGGCGCTTTTACCGGTATCAACTGCCATTTTCTTTGCAGTTTCACCCATTTCAGCCACCTTGTCCGCAGAAACGCCAACAAGCGCTTGTATAGAAGTCATTGACTTGTCAAAGTCGAAAGCCATTTTAGCGGCAGCCGCACCAACGGCAACTAAAGGCAAAGTCAAAGAAGTTGTCATTGACTTACCGACAGATTTCATTTTTCCGCCAAATGCTTGAAGTTTTCCTGATGCTGATGAAAGGGCGTTTGACAGTTTTGAACTGTCTCCGGTGATATTTACTTTTAAATTTTGATCGGCCATAATGTGTTTACTAATTCAAACAAAAATACAAAAAAAAAGACGCTTTTATTTTAACGTCTTTTTGTTGGTCATTGATTGGTATTTTTTCATAAATTCATCCATTCCTTCGCGGGTTGATTTGGGTTGATCACGTTTCTTTTTTCGTTGCTTATCAATAGACAATTCAAATAATTGTTCAGGTTTTAACATTTGCGATTTCTTCTGGCAATTTACATTATAAATCATTGTTGAAATGTATCGCGCTTGTTCCCATTGAAGACCAACATTATTGTGATAATATTCAGCCAATAAACCATTTTCCCGCCAAGTTTGCCGCCAAAAATCATCAGGCAAAATTCCAATTTGCCCAATATAATAATCGGTTAAAGTTTCAAAGTTTATTGTTTCTTTGACGGCTTCGGCTTTGCCGTAGTTTTTTGACTGCCTTCTAATGAATTTCCAAGAATCTTTGATTGCATCATTGCTTCAACAATCTCGTTAATCTTTTCAGCGCTTATATCATCAAGCCACGTTCCGGCACTATAAATGTTGTAATCAACATCATTACCGCTTTCTAAGTCGTTTGCAAGTGCCGCAGAATAAATCAATGCTCGAAGTCCATTAAGTGAAATGCCTGATTCAAATACAGTTCCAATGTCTTGAAGTGATACGCCCATTTGTTCGGTAAATTCCGCCCAAAAGTTCATTGAAAAATGTAATGTCTTTTTTTTGCCGTCAACGGTTATATCAATATAACCTCTTTTTTTGTTTGTCATTTTAAAAGATTTGATTAATAAAAACAAAAAGCCATCGCCTAAATATAGACGGCGGCTTTTTTATGTAAAAAAACTAATGTTGGTTAGTTAGTTGATTTTGTAATTGCGCCGGTGATTGTAAGTGATCCGCTATAAGTCACGGCAGCTTCCATTTCAGCAGACATTTCAACACTTGATAAAAATGCTTCAGCAGTATAAACCGCATCACCAGTTTCAGCAGTTCCGAAAACACAAGTTAATTGAGTTCTAGCCAAAAGATAATCAGCCATTTCAATTGCATTTGCACCATCATCATAAGCAATTAAACCTTCAAAAGATATTTCGCCGCCTTTTACGCCTCCAATATATTCAGAAAATCCGTTTGAATCTTTTGTTGTTGCTTCAGGTGTGTCCATTGATAAAGACATTGAACAACTTGTTGTGTGACCAACTGCCGCACCTTCAACAGTCAAGATTAAGTTAGTTCCGTTAAATACTCCGGTTGTAGCCATTATGTATAAATTTTAATGTTATTTAATTTTTTGTAAATATACGAATTATTATTTATTATTAAATTCTAATCATTCAACATTGCAAAGTTGTGATTCAGCCATTTTTTCAAATGAACTGTATGAAGTCAATTTTTCAATTTCTAAATTTTGTAAACTTGAATTATAATAATGTACTTGATTTATTTCACCGAAAAAATTCCAACTATTTTGATTATTTTCGTTAAATGCAAAAGCGTTTAAATCAATTGGTGTTTCTCCGCTTGTAACTGTATGAACTAAAAAACCATTTACATAAAATTTAAAACTGTCAACCTCCCAAGAAATAGCAATTTTATTTCGAACATCATAATCAACATCAGTTGTGATTTCAGCAACAATATTTCCGTTGGCCCTAGCAATAAATAAATAAAATTGTGAGTTGTTTGTTTTCTTACTAATAACAACGGCGTTAGAAGTTGAACTGTCTGAAATTGATATGCGCCCTAGTGTTCTATCTTTGAAAGATTTTTGTAAATCAACAAACATTGTTGAACCATAAGATAAAACGCCATCACAAAGAAATGAATTTAATATGTCTGTTGTGCCTTGTAAGTTTTCAAAATAGGTTGATCGTAATCGTAAAGGATTTAATAAATCACTTTGATAATTTCCATTGAATAAAACCGAATTACCGCCATCTTTACAAACATCCTTCAACCTAGTTTGTGCCGATGTTGTTGTTTTTATATACGATGTTAAATTGTCATTTTCACATTGCGCACCCCAAATAAAAACGCTTGAATCACTTGCCGAATCTGTTGAATCAACTTGTCCAGTTAAACTTCTTGGCGAAAATAATGTTGTTAATGTTGCGGCTTCATCAGTTTCAAAAGATACATCTAAACGATACCAGTCATTTGCATACTTTTTAAAAGATGCGCCTATAAAGGAAAAATTGTTTCCAGATTCTAAAGATGTAAATGTTTCAGTACTAAATTCAAACAAAGAATCAACCCTATTTGGATAAGTACCTTGTGCCCTTATTGCAAAGAAATCGCCAACATTTTTTTTTACAAATACCGACAAAGTCATTATTAGTGAATCTTCTTCTTCTTTTGTAAAAGTTTTGTTGACGTATGATGCAGCCGTTGAATTTCTTGTTATAGTGTCCGCTGATGCATCACCACTTGGCGACATCGTTGTGTTTGTTGCCGCAGTAATATTTAGTTTTGTCCAATTGTTAAAATTTTCGGAATCAGTTAAATTATTAATTTTCTGTTCTTCCAATAATAAAACTGGGCAACTTCCGCTTGTATAATCTAAACGTGGAATATTTGCATCAACTGTTTCAATAAACCCGGCGTTATTTAGGCGCGTTGCAAATGAGGCCCTTGTGAATGTTGTAAAATCACCATCACCGTTGGCGGGTAAAACTGAATAAACTTTTCCGGCTTTGTACCCACTTGGAATCATTGCCAAAGTTGGATTCGCCATAAAATTATATTTTGTGCGCTAAATAATCAATTCCAAAAAATGAATGAACGCCGTTTGTTTCTAAATCAACGCTTGCTGATTTCCAACCATAAGGATGATCAATTGATATAACTTCTGGAGTTATTACCATTCCATCTTCATCAAGAATTGCTTCTTCTTCAATTGTTGTTATTTCTTTTTCATTCCAGGCAACATCTAAATGATAGTTTTCACTTAATACGGCTTCTTTGATAATCTCACCATCTTCATCAAGTTCAGGTTGTTCTAAGACAATATGACCTAGTTTAACAATAGAATGTGAATGTGTTGGGTATTCGTTACCATCTTCATCAGTTGAAACGCCTAATGCCTTTATTTTAGCATCTGCGGTTGATTTGTCTTTAAATTCGTACTTACCTATTTTCATTGTATATTAATTTATATTGTTACTCTCGTTGTTATTATAGGTGTAATTGTTACACTTGTGTTAATGCTGCTAATTCACTATCGCTTAATGCGGTGTTGTATAAATTTGCTTGTATAAATT
>Ga0208298_1000839_pt1 | contig 12128 bp, 20 predicted proteins | sample 14BtaG_FD_184088 | JGI IMG/M metagenome (GOLD analysis project Ga0208298, IMG submission 184088) | Marine viral communities from the Subarctic Pacific Ocean - 14B_ETSP_OMZ_AT15311_CsCl metaG (SPAdes) (version 2) | ecosystem: Environmental > Aquatic > Marine > Oceanic | place: Pacific Ocean... | reverse complement strand
TCCCTGTTCTGTATTTTGCCGCTATAGCTCAATTGGCAGAGCGTACCCTTCATACGGGTGAGGTTCGGGGTTCGACTCCCTGTGGCGGTATTAATAAATTATGTCCCCGTAGTGAAATGGATATCACGAAACACTACGAATGTTTTATTGTTGGTTCGAATCCAGCCGGGGATATTGGGAAATAAATTGTCCCAAAAAAAGTTTGAAAAAACTTGACCCAAAGTATTGTATCGAAAATCAAATACTCTATAATAGGGTCTGACAAGTGAATAACTGATCGCGGAGTAGAGCAGCTTGGTAGCTCGTCAGGTTCATATCCTGAAGGTCACAGGTTCGAATCCTGTCTCCGCTATTGACACACGATTCAAAATCGTTTATAATAGGTCAACCAACCCTGATAGTGTGTCTTCTTAGGTCGGTGGTGTTAATGGCTAACACGGTGGATTCCAAACCCACAAATCTCAGTTCGAATCTGAGCCGACTTGTTTGTACAACTATAAATTCACTGAAATGGCTATACTGGAAGTCAAGTAAGTGTCGGGACTAGTTGTACATTTTGGGAGTGTTGGGCAATGGTCGCCCCGCTGACTGTAAATCAGCCGCCACTGGCATTGTAGGTTCGAATCCTATCACTCCCACTTTTCTATTTTTTATGTCCTCTAACGTGAAAGGTTATATTATGGGACAAGGTACTGTGAAGCGTCGTTGGTTTGTTGCAGAGGCTAAGACTGGTTACATCATGGATGGAACCAGCGAGCGTGGCTACGGTTGCAAGGAAATTGCGACCGAGTTCCGCGCGGAAGTTGATGATGCAAATCGTCGTAAGGGTAAGTTCACTCCCGCTGAGCTTATCTACGGCTACGCTGTTGATGCCTAAGTGATAAGTATTTCACGCAAAGACGTATCAACGAAAGTTGGTGCGTCTTTTTTAATGACCCAAACATTGCTACATTACTGGTGGGTTCCTGCTACAATCTTTTACTATTGTGTGACTTCGTGGTTGACAGTTCTAGTAAAGGATGAACAGGGGTGGAAGTATTTCATCATACTCCAAGCGGCTCAGTTGCTTAGCCTATGGGCAATTGTTGCCAAGTTCTCACGCAACATTGTTTTCGATGGAATGTTGTTTGATGTATTGATCCTTGCTAGCTTTTATGTTATGATGTTTTCGTTGGGACAAATGGAAGGGTTCACTAGCAAGCAATGGACTGGATGTGCGTTCTGTGTTCTAGGTTTGCTGATGATCAAGAAGGTGTTTTAATGAAAAGACTGAAGTACTGGTGGTGTAGAGCGTTTCATCATAAGCATCACGAAATGGTGTGGAAAGCGAAACCACTGAAAAGGTCGAGTTGTCGATTGTGTCAGCATTCATGGGTAGATGGAGCAAAGTGATAATATGGCTAAACAGACTAAAGTGATTGTGGGTAAACCAGACTTAAACGGAACATGTACTATTTGCTTTGATGCTCCTACGTCCGGATACCGAACATTCCTCAACACAGACCCTGCTATGGTAGCATCTGTTGTGGTTTCCGATGCGGAATTTAAGATCAACGATTGCTACAAGATCGCTGCATTAGAGTTTCACCTACAAGATTATTTCCATGATATTAAGTCTCGCAAAGACATCACCAAAGCACACACTAGTATTGAAAAAGATCATCGTCGGCTAAACGCGAAGCTAAATAAACTGAGAAAAGCAATTGATGTGATGCAAAAGAACATCGACACAAGAGTAGAGGCAGTAAGCAAAGCACTTACCGAAGCCGAGAAGCAGATGTCAAAAGTTGAAATCAAGAAAATTAGTGTCCATGAAAAGTATGACAAGCATTCATGAAATACAACAGGTGCTTTGGGTAGAGACTCCGCATGGTGATGGGCAGGCATTATTTCTCATCGACTACGGACCACATGAAAACACAATATACGTAGTGGCACTGCTAGACACAAAACAGATAAAGCACTACAACAGTAATCAAATAAAAATTTGTAGAAACAACACACTAGAGATAGAATAGTGTATAAATAAGAATACTACGGGGCTATAGTGAAATGGGATCACGCTACCCTTGCACGGTTGAATTCAGGGTTCGAATCCCTGTAGCTCCATTTTTTTCACAACTTTACTATGAGTTATATCTATGGCAAACGCTAGCACAATTAAGGTTCTACAACTACGAATTGAAGCCGATCTTCTTGAGGCACTTGAGGATTTTCAGCAAGACCCATCTGAGGCAACACTAGCAACACTGGCAAATGTTAAGTCACGGCGTGACCTACTCACAAACATGATTGAAGAACAGAACAAGCAAAACGAAGCGGCACAAAAGACAGCAGAATGAAACGACTAATGACAACAACAGTATTGGATAAGATTCTCGACGGAAAGATTCAGATCAGTGATCTTGGTCTGTCTGTCGATGAACAAATACAGCTAGGCAAAGAACTTGAGCAGAGAAAAGCTACCCGTGAAGAAAACGGTGTAGTTGATAATCGTGTGTTCCTACAAGAAGTAGGCAGTGAGTTTGATATTAATAATTGTGATTTTAATGCATCGGTACTGACGGAGACACAAAAATAAGTCTCTAAGCGAATAGCTCCTTTATTCAGTCAGACCCGATGTGTTGAAGAAACCATCGGGTCTGTTTTTTATACCCCCTTTGGGGGATATACATGGAATTTATTTCTGGTATAATGTAAATATGAATGAGGTCACTCTAATCGGAAAATCTCACAAAGGAAAAGATCGCGTCAAGCGGTTTGGTGAGGTTTGGCAAGTTTTGGAAATTGGTTCATTTGATGGTACGCCATCGATGCTACTTCGAAGTAAAGAAAAAACTGATCGCGGTAGCACTCGTAATTTTCGATGGGTTGCGTTAGAGAATGACAAAGATTTTGATGTACTGGATTGATTTAAAATGAACTACACTGTAATTGATAACAAGTTTAACGTGTTCGGTACTCCTGATATGGGAGCGGTCGAGCAGATGCGCACGTGTCTGTCTGATGATCGAGCAATCACTGGCGCATTAATGGGTGATCATCACTTAGGATATGCTATGCCTATCGGCGGCGTGATCGGCTACGATTCGCACGTTTCACCATCGGGCGTTGGATATGATATTGCGTGCGGTAACAAGGCAGTGCGGCTTGATGCTTCGGCAGAGGATGTAATCGCAAACATCGATACCATCATGGATGATGTGTTCAAGCAGATTTCGTTTGGTGTTGGGCGTGAAAACGCAAAGCACGTAGACCACGAATTGTTTGAATCTGATACGTGGGATTTGATTGATTCTCTGGATATCAACATTGGTAAGTGTCGGGACTTAAAGCGGCTTGCTCGTACTCAGTTGGGTACTGTTGGGTCTGGAAACCACTACGTGGATATCTTTGTAGATGAGCAGGATCGTGTTTGGGTTGGCGTACACTTCGGTTCTCGCGGACTTGGACATAAGCTAGCTACCCACTTTGTTAAGGCAGGTGGGGGTAAGGATGGTATCAACGTCGAGCCTGTCCTGCTGCATGAGGATTCTGAATTAGGTGAGCAGTACATTAAGTGTATGGAGCTTGCTGGTCAGTATGCGTATGCTGGTCGTGATTGGGTTTGTGAAAAGGTTGCGTCGATCATCGGTGCTAACATTGTGGAAGAGGTTCATAACCACCACAACTTTGCATGGAAGGAAACCCATAACGGTCGTGACTTGTGGGTAGTCCGTAAGGGTGCTACTCCTGCACGTGATGGGCAGTTAGGTTTTGTCGGTGGTTCGATGGGCGATAACTCTGTTATCTTGTCGGGTACTGATGAAAACACTTCTGATCTAACCATCGGTTCTACCGTTCACGGTGCTGGTCGTGTGATGTCTCGTACTCAGGCGGCAGGTAAGAAGCGGTGGAAGAAGGGTAAGATGATCGTGAAGTCGGAAGGTGAAATTTCTGATGACATGATGCAGTCGTGGATTCGTGAAAAGGGTGTTACGCTTCGCGGCGGTGGCACCGACGAATCTCCGCATTGCTATCGTCGGTTGGATGAAGTGCTAGAAACTCAGGGTAAGACCGTTCGTGTTCTTAACACTTTGACCCCGCTCGGCGTGGCAATGGCTGGTGCCGATACGTTCGACCCGTACAAGGATTGATATCTACCCCCTTTGGGGGATATTGAAAAAATCTCAGAAATAACCCCTAAAGGGGATAGACAAAAATGAATTTTATGGGATAATACTCTTGTTGGGTTGGGGGTCTGGTGGGGGAAGTTTCCCCGGTTAAAAGAGGCAAAGGATACGCCTCTGCCATCCGACTCGACTTTGACAAGTGAATAGTTTGACGTTTACTGTTTTTCGCGCCCGAGTCTTGGGTATGATTCCTTAGCGGGGATCATGGCGACAATCGATGTTAAAGGGTAGCCCCCGTTCGATTGTTCAGCACATTGGGTAGCACCTAATGGGTAGCAGCTTCGCTAGCTCCTACGGTTCGAATCCGCTGGTGGGCGCGAAAAACACTAGACAAGTTTACTGTGTTTTCTGCCTTGGTTCTTGGATGTCGTGGAATAAAGCGGCAGGGCAATGTACCCATCGAAGGTGCATTCCGGTCTGATGAAGCGATCATGAGCGTGGAATCGATAGAGGTAACAGGGTGATCAACTGTTACAGGTTAGAAACCCCGGTGGGGCAGAAAGCACACTAGACAAAAAAATCTCAGAAATAACCCCTAAAGGGGATAGACAAAAATGAATTTTATGGGATAATACTCTTGTTGGGTTGGGGATGACAGTTCCCGGTTCCTGACTTTGCGGGTTCGTGTGACCACCCTGCGGCTCGATGATTGGTAAAACTTACAATATACGTGAGTGTGACGATCATCAAAAGAAAAATTGGGTCACTCAGGTAAGTAGCTCAACGGTAGAGCGTGGCAACTACAAAACTCATTCCTGATCAGTTTGAGTATGTGTAAGTCCGATGCGGGTTCGAATCCCGCCTTACCCCTTGCAAAAGCAATTGGATGGAAAGAGTAAAACAGTTGATGGTGTAGCATAACCGGATAATGCACTTCCTTGTCACGGAAAAGATTGCGGGTTCGAATCCCGTCACCGTCGTTAGAGCAGTTTTCAGGTGTATACTGCCAAAACAAAAAACACTACGCATCGATGATCCGATCATCGCCACTGACGCTAACGGATTCGACCGAGGTACCCGGACGAATGAAAAGCCGACATAAGACGTTTTAGGAATGAATCGGTTAGATGATTGGTTCACCATAGTGTAAAGGTAGCACGCCTCATGCAATAGAGGGGAAGTACGGGTTCGATCCCCGTTGGATGGATTTACGGCGAAAGCAGAAACCGAAGTTTATAACCGTTGATGGACTAGTCATCCGTAGGCAGAAGTAGGTAGTATGTGATTCCTAGCCACCCATCGATTCCTTGACCGGGGTTGGTGGAGTTTAGAAAATCAGCAGAATAACCCTTAAAGGGGATAGACAAACAATAAATTTTATGGGATAATACTAGTGTACTGGTTTTGGAAAGGAACCTGATGAAAAACATGATTGGATGGAAAGTCTATTCTCCTAGCGGAAAACTTTTAGATATCGTGTATTTTCATCGTGAGGTAGATGCGGACTTTGTAAAGGGTTCTCTGATTGACCACGACGGTTACCCTGCTAACATCATTGTCATATAACCCTAAAAGGGGATAGACAAAAATGAATTTTATGGGATAATATTAGTGTTGAGTCGATAACCCATAAGGACACTAAATGACAGAATTAGATATTGAAATCGTTAAAATCGTTGCCCGATTTGGATACCAGCACGCAGTTGGTTGGGTGATGCAGGAATGTGATGTTTCGTTTGGTACTGCTTGTGCCGGTGTGAATGACGCGATGGACAATTCACGAAACCGGGTACAATGAATTAGTCAGTAAAAACTTATGGGTCCGTGGCAGACAGGTAATGCAACGAGCTTTTAACTCGTACTATGTGGGATCGATACCCACCGGACCCACTTTTAACGCAGGTTTCGTGTGTTCCACGTGCAAAAACACACAACTATTCCCCGGTAGATCAACGGTAGATCGTCCGACTGTTAATCGGCAGGTTGTAGGTTCGAATCCTACTCGGGGAGCTTAAAAACGCAGCTATCGTATAATGGTCATTACTTCGGCTTGCCAAGTCGATAATCCCGGTTCAAATCCGGGTAGCTGCTTTAACAGAAAGGTATAAATTATGAAAACTGCGACAATGTTATACGAAATGACTGGTATGAACGGTAGAGCGAATTTGTATCGCCTATCCGAAGCACTGGAATCTTGGGAAGGAAACAAGTATGAGTATGTTGTTGTTTCCGCAGTAGACGTTCCATTTTCGGGTCCAGAGACTTACATCTTTGGTGCTGATGAAAATGGTGGAATCACTGACTGGATGGAATTGCCCGGTTCATTCCGTGGCGACCTAGACCACGAAGAAGCATTGAAAGGTGCTGGATACACAGTAGAATAAATATTTGCCGCCATCGTCTAATTGGTTCAGGATATCGCATTTTCACTGCGATGATACGGGTTCAAATCCCGTTGGCGGTACTTTGACTTTTCCCCTATTGATAAAGGAACTTTTGTTATGAACATTGATGCACCCCGAACGGCACGTAAGATTAAGCGAGAGATTAAGGGTTCACGCCCCAAGATCATCGGACTTAGTATTGCAACATGTGTGATTGCACCGCTTCCCTATGTTGGTGTTCCGGTTGCACTGGCTACAGGATTGTTTGCTTTCTGGTTAGTTGCCAAGGGTATGCTGGCAATTCACAACTTCGAAGACCAACTTACAGAAGCAGAAATGTCTGATGAAGAAATTGCGAATGTCCTGCCTAGCTACCAACCAGTCATTGTAAACGCTGCTACTTGTGTTGGATTCCTTGTTGCTGCTGCGATTATCGCAAGTAAGTTTGCTGGTACTGTCCGTGATCTGGTCGGTGACATGGGACTGATCTAAATACGAATTTAAGCTAGAAGACTCTTGACCCCGACAAGTGAATAGACTAAGATAGTAGTTTGTTGTAGGTGTAGTTCAATGGTAGAGCGGCAGATTTCCAATCTGCAAGTTGCGGGTTCGAATCCCGCCACCTACTTTATTTGGTAATTTGCAATGTTCGACTTTATGAAAACAGAATTTATACTTGCGGTAATGATTTACGTGTTAGTGTTTATGTAAAGACAGGATCGTAGCTCAATCGGCAGAGCTTCGCTCGGTTGCCCGAATGGTTAAGGGTCTGGTCTGCAAAACCATGATTTGTGAGTTCGATTCTCACACCGAGCTTTATGAAAAATTATTTACCCACGTTAAATTGTTTGTTATGGACTGTTTCAAACCTTTGGTTATACCTTGTGTATGGTCATACCATCTCGTTGGTTGGGTTTGTTGTTTGTGGTATACTTGGTTGTATATGTTACCACCTCGACCGTGAACATATCAAACTGGACAAGCAAATTAAAGAGTTAGACGATCAGATTTCCGCTTATGTATGTGATAGCGATTAAGATCAATACTAATAACTCCGTGGCAGACTGGTAATGCTACTGTCTCTTAAACAGTCCCATGTGGGTTCGAATCCCACCGATCCTATTACATGTCACCGTAGCATAACGGATAATGCATCGGTCTTCTAAACCGAGTTATGAAAGTTCGAATCTTTCCGGTGATACTTATGAGAAAGTATTCTATCATGAACAAAGATGTACCAGCGACCATTGGAGACATTGAAGAATATGATCTTTCGGTCTACGTTGATGAAGATGGATGTTTAGTTTGGATGAGCCGAACAGGACAACCGGTGTGGATGAATAAATTAGCTGACGTTGGTTCTGCTATGGATTATGATACTCGTATTGTAAGACGATTAAAGGATGCGAGTATACCCGACATAAAGAAGTTGTTTTATGACTAAGAATGCAAACGGTAAAGGGTCAACGCAAAGACCCGTAGACAAAGACAAGTTTGATAAGAACTACGATGCGATCTTTCGTAAAAAGAAGAAGCAGAGTAAGAAACCAAAAGGCTAGGTAGCTCAGTCTGGTAGTAGCAGTGGTTTGAAGTACCACGTGTCGCAGGTTCAAATCCTGTCCTAGCCATTGACCTATGGTGTAATCGGCAGCACAAGAGGTTTTGATCCTCTCAGTCTAGGTTCAAGTCCTAGTAGGTCAATTCACTTTTTCACACAGGAGTTTCGATTATGGCAAGAGGTAAAAAGTCATCAAACACTTCACGCAAAGCACGACGCGACAAGTCGTGGGAACGATGCAACAAGATTGGTGGCAAGAAAGACAAGAATGTTGAGAAGTCATCAAAGGGCAAGTTCAAGTCACGTGCTGAACTGTATGCCGCAGGTGGTCATCCTCAGTCAAGTCGATGATCGTTGTTGGGGCGGTAGCTCAGTGGTCAGAGCCGGTTGCTCATAACAATCTCGTCCAAGGTTCGAATCCTTGTCGCCCTATTTTCCAACAATTCCATAAATCCACCTACGCGATTTATGGGTAGCGATTCCCCGTTCCATTATGGGCTACCTAAAATGTGGTGTAGAAATGTGCTAGGATATACAGACAGGGAATTGTCATTGAACAAGCGGCGCGCTGTTAGGTTGTTCATTCGGTATACAAGGTTACTTCTCCACGGCATGTAATGGGTCAATTGTTGGAATACAGGATCGTAGCTTAGCGGCAAAAGCACTCCGCTGATAACGGAGAGATCGTCGGTTCGAATCCGACCGGTCCTATTCAAAACAGCTAAATACTGGAAGATGAACCACAGAGGATGTGGACCCGCCTGCTAAGCGGCGTGAGGTAGAAATGCCTTGGGTTTCGATTGCTCCGTCTTCCGCTTATGAAAAAAGAAGATTGTCCAAAATGTAATGGCACTGGTTACATCATGTTCAACAAGTGTGATTTGTGCCGACCGACTCCACCAGAAAAGGAACAAAAAAATGACAAGACTGCCACTGAGCGTGATCAACAACATCCCAAGCGGGGACTCTTGTAAAGTTCATGATGATTTTGTCTGCAAGTATTGGGCAGAAGGAAACGAGCAGGGAATCTCATACTGCGTAGTCCAACAGAAACCCCTGCGAGATTACGAAAAGACTTGTGGAATCAATAAATAAATTTATACTCCCGTAGCTCAACGGCTAGAGCAGAGTCCTTACAAGACTAAGGTTGTTGGTTCGAATCCGACCGGGAGTACTTCAAACCGCGCTTTAACAGGCGTGGTTTTTTATTTCCCTAAATAAGTATATCCGATTAATGATATCTAAATGGAGTTATTATGGCATCGCCACACCCTGCTGAGTACTACACTGTTGAGGCTTTACACGATTACAACGTGGATGTTCCCAATCATGAAATTTATCTGATGGGGGAAGAGTCTCAAGGCGACGATGAAGGAAACGAACCGGGAGTTGAGTATATAATGGCATCCCGGTTTATTCGTAATATGAGATTTCTAACTACGAAAACTCCTAAAAAGAATTTATTAATTCATATGAAATCGTGTGGTGGGTCGTGGGAAGAAGGGTTAGCCATATACGACACTATTAAATTTTCCCCTGCTAAAACCACGATCTTAAACTACACGCACGCAAGATCGATGACCAGTATAATCTTTCAGGCAGCGACCAAGCGTGTTATGATGCCGCATTCCCATTTCATGTTCCACGGCGGGACGACTGTATTTTCAGGAACATACAAACAAGCATTGGCAACAGCAGAGTTTTCACGAAAACATGAAATGGATTGGATGCTGGATATGTATGTTTGCCGTATGAAGCAGGGCGGTAAGTTCTCTAGCTGGACCGAGGCAAAAATCAAGAATATGCTCATCAAAGAGATGGATAAGAAAGAAGACGTATACCTGACCGCAGAGGAAACTGTTGAGTGGGGATTGGCAGATGAAATCTTTGATGGTAATTGGGGCAAGATAAAGAAATGAAACGATTCAAGCACCACATCAAAGAAGCACTAGACAAGCCGTATCCGGTTAAACTTGTCAACACTGATGTTGGTGGATACTATTACGAGTTCAAAACAGATCAGGGTGTAACCTATGTCATCAGCATTGCGTCTACTAGTAGCCCGTGGGAAGAGCATGACCCCGAAACTGCTGTGTGGGAAATAGAATTTGAAAACTATGATAGACAAACACACCTCACGAAATCCGGTGATGAGTTTAGAGTGTTTGCATCAGTTGCATCAGCAGTGAAGTCATTCATGCAAAAAGAAAAACCAAACCATGTCATGTTTCGTGGTGCGAAGGGCGGAAAAGACGGAGATCGACGAGGGTTGTATGGGAAATTTGTTAAGAAATTGGGGCGAGTATACAACATGAAGATGTCAACGCTCAGTGGGAATAAAAATACGGCAACATTTCGACTGGACAAGAAATGAAACGATTCAAGCAACACATCAAAGAAGCATTTAACAAACCGTATTCGTGGAAGAAAGACCGATGGGCAGGTGTGCATACTCGGTATATCTTTAAAACCGATGACGGGCGAACCGGTTCGGTTACAATGGAATCTCCTGATGATGAAGTTGCCGATGTTGATTTTGAAATAAATAGCTCCACGGTGATCACCGGTGGTGGCGACCAGTTTCGTATCTTTGCGACCGTGGGTGCTGCGCTTGACGATTATATCAAATCGACTCCGACGCTGTGGGCAATCAACTTTGAATCGTTCAAGGATGATACTCAGGTACGTGATGGTGGGCGCGACACACGCAAGTCTCTATATAGTCTCATGGCTAAAAAACTCGCCAAGAAATATAAGATGCGACTGACTACTAGCGGATATGGTAGTCATATGAAATTCACCCTTATTAACGACAAGAAAGAGCCGGGCAAATGAAATCATTCAAACAACATATCAACGAAAAACGCATCAAGCTGATGTACATCAAAGACGTTTCTGGTACAGGAAACTACACCGGCAAGTCTGGAATGGTCGATGGGCTTTTGAACCCATCTTCTAGAGCAGAAATTATTTCATTCGCAAAGAAAAACGAAGACCATTGTAGAATCTTCATAACACCCGACAAGCGTGTGTTGTGTTGGGGCGGTCCATCCTCTCTACAGAATATGATCATACACGGAGAAGTTGCCGCAGGAGAAGGATTTGATTGGAAAAAATCAGTCCGTGGTTTGTTTTCTCTTTCTGGTGATGATGAGCCAATCTGGATGGTCGAGTTGGAGAATATTGACAAGAACAAAAAACTTCTTGCTCGACTTTCAAAAGGATTCAAAGAGTTGATGGACGATCCCGATGTCTATGTTGATGAGTACGAGGATATGTGGTAAAATGAAACGATTTAAGCACTATCTACAGGAAGCAATGGATACGCCGTATTCATTTGAGAAGATCAGTGGTAGCCCAAACAAATCAATGGTCTACACCTTCACAACACAGGACGATGATGAAGGCAAGGTCTATATGCAACACTCTCTCGATCCCGATATCGGGACTGAGGTGATCTTCACAATCAATGATAAGATAAAATCTACAAACTATGGCGACCCATTTCGTATATTTGCAACAGTATCTGCGGCAATTGATGACTATCTGAAGAAATCATCAAATGTTAGTCGTATTGTGTTTAGTGGAACTAAGCTAGGCGACCCCCAAAACAAACGAGTAAAACTCTACGGAAGACTAGCAAAGAAGCTGGCAAAGAAATACAGGATGAAGCTCGATGTCCGAGATCACGACACAGACACCGATTTCTATCTAATCAAAGAAGAGTGGGTAACCGATGTCCAGTTCGGTATCAACAAGTATTCAGATGTCTTCAAGAATCCCACCAGTCGGGAGATGACAGACTTTCTTAAAAACTTGACCGACGATGCGAACATTGCTGGTATCCACTACAAGAATGATATCTATATCTTTGAAGGCGAACATGCGAACGTAATCACCAAGCTCGATCTACCCCGTGATCCCCGCAACTCATTCCGTTGGCGAGCAACACACCACAACGGCAAGATGATATTTCTTGATCTGAGTGGTGCGTATTCATACACTGAGTATGCTGAAATGCCATCGGTAAGACAGAAGATGGTTGAGCGACTTGCCGACGTATACAATCACAAA
>Ga0208298_1000833_pt1 | contig 12174 bp, 6 predicted proteins | sample 14BtaG_FD_184088 | JGI IMG/M metagenome (GOLD analysis project Ga0208298, IMG submission 184088) | Marine viral communities from the Subarctic Pacific Ocean - 14B_ETSP_OMZ_AT15311_CsCl metaG (SPAdes) (version 2) | ecosystem: Environmental > Aquatic > Marine > Oceanic | place: Pacific Ocean... | reverse complement strand
GCGGCAATAGTAAATAGTTGTGTCCCATCATTGCGAACAGACAAAATGTTGTGGTTGCTTAATGATGATCGTGTCGCATTAAGCGGATCGGCACTGTTTGCGGGAATGCTACCACTATTCAAATCAATTGCGCCGTGATTGTTAGTCAGGACATCGTTCGAAACAAGACCCAAGAAAGAAAATCCGGGTCGCCCGTCATCATTATTATACCCATATACCTGCGGTATAAAAATGCCCGAACTGGTGGTGAGGTTTCCCAAGCCGAATTTGGAATATGTTGATTCGCCAGTAGTTGCCTCTATGATATTTTCGCGTGCCGAACTTGCTGCTGGTGTAAACACTGCTACGGACGATTGCGGATTTGTCGTACCAATACCGACGTTACCATTATCCAATAGTGTCACTCTTTGTGAACCACCAGTCCACAATTGTATATCATTTTCACCAGTTCCGCTACCAGAGTTTTTAATCGCAAAATGGTGATCGGAGTTGCCATCGGCGTCTTGCTGATAATCAATGGTAAGATCAAGGTCATCGATGAAGACGTACAGTTTTTGGTCTGTGTCTCGACCAAATTCAAACGTATTGGTAACTCCACCTGAAAATAATTGAGTGGATGCGGCAGTGTTTGTATAATTGCCCGACGAGTCGATCCGCATGTATTCAGTGCCGCCTATTTTCCATACATGATCTAGTTCGCTGTTATAGTTGGTGTATTGACTGGTAAAGTCAATCTCCAAGAATCCGTTAGCATCGGTTCGCTCAAGTTTGAATATATCACCAGCGCCGCTGCCCGTTGCGTGCAACTTCGCGCCCGGCGATGCCGTACCGATACCAAGATTACCCACGCTTGTGATGTCGTTGCTTTGTGCGTCGAGATTACCACCAAGCTGCGGTGTGGTATCGTCAGACAGTTCAGTTATTTCATTTTTGTTTGTAGGTGTAGCAACGCCAGAAGCATTACCAAGCCACAAGAAATCTTGAGGAAGGTTTGGTATATCGTTAGAACGACCCGAACCAATAACAATGAAACTACCAACAGAAGCATGGGAACGACCTACCATACCCATGTTCTGAATCAGGCTAGTACCAGTAGGTTTTGTGTCAGTCAAAACACCAGATGTTCCGACGTATAGCGTGTCGCCACTTGTGTAGGAAGACGTATCGACCTTCTCGATGATGCCAGCCAGAGTTATATAACCTTCACCGCCTGCCGTAATGTCTTCTTCGACAATACCAATCGCATTCATTGTTGATGCAGAGGAACTATCCGCATACTCAATCGTTGGTTTGCCGCTGGAATGAGAACCAGTAACATGAACCGCTCGACCCTTCAAGAGTGTACCAGCAGTATCATTCTTAACTTCTATCTTACTGGTTGTAGGTATTACTTCAAGAGAAACAGTACCGGTGGAGTCATCATAGGTAAGAACGTAGTCATCTTCATTGGAAGTGACTGCCATATCCCCATCGAATACCAGTGTACCAAGAACCACATTACCAGTACCATCAGGTATTAGACTGATGTTACCATTCGATGCAGAAACAATAGAATTGCCGTTGACATCGAGATTACCACCAAGCTGCGGAGTAGTGTCATCAACAACATCTTGTAGGGCAGATGCAACTGTAGGATTGTTTGATACTTCTGTATCGAAATCAGTAATGTCTGAAGCGGTATGTGTATGGACAGCATCTGCTTTACCATCAATCGCTGAAGTGTTTGTAGCAATGTTACCAGTGTTTGTAGAAATGTTACCAGTGTTAGTTGAGATGTCGCTAGTGTTTGTAGAAATGTTACCAGTGTTAGTTGAGATGTCGCTAGTGTTTGTAGAAATGTTACCAGTGTTAGTTGAGATGTCGCTAGTGTTAGCTGCTACACTGGCATTATTACTAACTTCTGTATCAAAGTCGGTGATGTCTGAAGCGGTATGTGTATGGACAGCATCTGCTTTACCATCAAGTTGAGTCTGAATATCACTGGTTACACCTGATAGATAGGTAAATTCTGTTGGTGTAACGCTGCCAATGTTGAACCCGTTGAGATCAAGATTGCCGCCAAGCTGCGGAGTAGTATCGTCAATGAGATCGCTCATACCATTGCTTGCTGGTATGGTAAACGATAACTGCCCATTTCCATCGGTCTGCAAGATTTGTCCTGCTGAACCGTCAGATGTGGGTGCTATTAGTAGCTCACCGTCGCCAGTAATCAGAAACTTAGATACGAAACTAGGCATTTAGTTCTTTTGCTTTCTCGTTGAACATGTCTTTTGCTTTCACCAACTAAACAACCACTTCCGCGCCCGGTGGACCGTCTGTGTCCTTTGTAGCTTCCGGATAAACATGAACATTACCTTGAACGACTCTTGTTACAGAATCATCACTTGTATTTATTAGCTCTACATCATAAACATATCGCTGAGCAGTCAATTCTTTTGTCTGTGATGAAGTCAATGAAATATTAACCACACCATTTACTGCATCGGTTATTAGTGTGGTTAAATTTATATCTGCATTCGCATCTGCATATTCAGCACGAATCTGTCCACGGCTAGAGTATCCACTAATATCGATCACTGTATTAGACGCATCTTTCAGCACAAAATTGTGTGAAAATGTTGAGCCTTGATCGATTTGTATGTTATACTTGGTTGCCATTTAGTATCATCTCTTTCAGTTCAGCTACTTGTTTTTCCAGAGCAGCTACACGGGTTTCTAAAGTAACTGACCGGCGCATCTTCGCTCTTTCCATCTGGATGCGATCTCGCTCTCTCATGTCTGTGTTGAGAAGTGCCTTACTCTCTGTGTCACGAACTAGCCCTCTTTTTTCTGTTTCGACTATCATTATAGAACCGCAATTGCTCTCATGTCTTGGATTGTAGGAACCTTTGATGTGTTGGTTGATCGCATAACGATCTTAATACCGTATGTCTGGAAATCATCATATTCACCATACACTGTTGTAGTATCCAAGTTGATATCTGTCGCGGTCGATCTAAATTCGTATTCACGAATCTGGTTATCGTTTTGTGTTTTGGTTAGCGATCCGCCAACAGGCTCTAGAAGAACCCACGGACGATCTTCGTATGGTGTTGCGTCTTCTGCTGCCAGTACACGATAGTATACGTCTACCTCGGCTTCTTTAGGGACTGCCGCAGTTAGATATACCTTCAAGTCTTTGGCTTCGAATGAATCATCAAGTGTAACTCGGCGGGAAATATATCTAGCTGTTGCTCCTGATGACAGGTTCGCAGTAGCACCTGTTTCTCCGGTTGTGGAGTTGTTGATGATGTTTTCAACTGCCATGATTGAGTATCGAGTTTCATCTAGGATAGGTGAAATCGCAGCATCACTTGTTGACAATGTGGATTTAACAGTCATGTCGCCCGTCGAAATCAATTCCTGCTGTGTAGACTGGAATAGGTTTTGGTTGGGTAGCATCGTCGCATATGATCCTAATGCACCGCCGTTAGGCGTTGTTGCATATGTGTGTGAAATCGGAGCCGATGAGAACTGGATGTTGTTGGTCATGATATGACATACATCAAAATTAACATCTGGTGATTGTGCTTCACTCTGGAATACAACTTCTGCTGGTGTTGTTGTCGAGAATGTGCATCGGTTTAGTCGGAACGTAAGATCGGTTGCCTGATCTGCTGTCCACGTGGATGCGTTTTGTGACTTGAAGAACGAGCCAGCGTATGGTTGTTCGGTGATTCGGTTGTTAGACCCGATCTGTGTCTGTCCTATTTCTGCAATGTATGCACAGTATTTGTCGGAGTTCGATCGCGCGATAACATGGTATTCGCCCGGTGCAAGATATACAAATGATGGGAATTCAAATCGTGTGTATGACGATGAATCTGCCGGGTCTGGATTATCCGATGTGTTGACTTCCGATGGTTTCTTTGTCACTACAGAGAAAGGAATCAGCTTCGATGACGATGGATAACCATTCACTGATGGACGTAAATCGATAGTGACTGGTAGGTTGTCATCCTTTGTCTTGAAGAACAAGTCAACCGATGCCAAGAAAATACCGTTCGGGAAGTTTGCCGGATCGACGAGGAATGACTGTGCAATCGGATCGTTCCATCCTGCTGCCTTTCGCACACCAGATGTTCGTTCGTTCAGCGATGCACGAACAACTGCGGAATTGGGGTGTCCGCGAAGCTGGTTCCCGGTTGATAGTCCCTGTGGACCCGATGCCAAGTTACCAATAACCTTTGTCGATCTTTCAATCGGACCCTTAACAACACGGGAGTCTGTAACCTCTGTCCGTTTTATAATAGGACGTTTGGTTGTGACGATAGTTTCGTCCCGTTCCTCAATCAATCCCTTAGATGTGTAGATTGCTTCTGCGGTAGATAGCGAGTCCGCAACAAGGTTGTGTGGGTTGTCGATCAGTCGGAACAGTTTTGATCCTGCTGTGAATACACCACCCGGTAGGTTAAACGTAACCGTAACCTCGCCTGCTGAATCGGTTTGAATTGTAGACGGCGAACAATACGATGATGCATCATCATCACCAAAGAACGCATACATGACTGTGTTTGGTTTCAGTCCTGATGCTGTTGCGGTGATTGTCTTCGCTCGCATGAACGGAATGATCTTAACATTTACGACTTTACTACCTTTGGTTTCTTGTACAGTTTCTACGTCGTATGAAGTCTTGATTCCCTTACGAGTTTGTCGTTTGATAGATTGTGTCGTAGAGTCTTCTAATACTTTATATGTATTATGATACCAACGCCCACTGCTACCCCAATCCCCATGCACGTTATTGTTCACGGTTCGTACTCGACCAGAAAGGCGGCGAGAAGTTTCAAACGATTCGCCTGCCCAAATGGTTTCCCAATCATTCCATTCAGTACCGTAACCGGTGCTGCTGGTTGAGTTGTTGATTTTTTCCCAAGCATCTGCCGAACCTTCATAGTTGACTTGTACTTTGGGGCGAGTTGTAGTATCAACCCACGTATCCGAATCTGGTGTGAGTGTCATATCACCCAACCATGATGTCAGGTTGAACGGGTTCACCGAGATGCATGTGGATGCAAGCGGTTGCTCTACAAACGGTGTGGTTGTAGACGTTGGGTTCAATGTAATCTGATCACCTTTTCGTAGCTCACCAGTAGATGAACCAGAGTTGTAATCCAGCGATACGTTCTCAGCAACAAAAGATGGTCGTAGCGATCCTTGCACGAAATCCATTGAACACGCATACCCACGGTCATTTACTTGACCGATCTGGTGACCATTGAATGAATCAACGAGAATACCGTTCTTGAATCGCTCTGCGCCGTTTACGTCTTTAACGGTCAATTCTGATGCTTCTTTCTCTAGAAGCGATAGTGACGTATAGTATTCAAGATTTGAGATTCGTTGTTGTAGAGTCCCGATGTCTCGCATCGTGTATCGTCGGTTATCGACATACTTCAGGTCAACGCTTTCAGCATCGCCAGAATGCGGCGTGAGTGATGCTGTGTACAGAGTCATTGCGTCATCACGGTCTGCTGGCGGGACAACGGCAGTACCAGAAATACCTTCAATAACATCAAACTCAAGAGCAGACGTTAGAACGATTTTATCAATTCGGGATTCATAAATTCCGTATGATGTGGTGAATGTTCTGTACGTGTCATCATACGGACACACAACCTTAGCATAATCAATCGTTGCAGGCGACGATGAACTTGATGACGATCCATCGTACTGGTTGTCTTTCACCGGTCGGAAGTCTACGCAGTCACGAAGCTCGTAAATATCACCGGTTGATGGTGATGTAAAGTTAGGAATAGATGTGTAATCGACTGATGAGTATGAATTATATGTAAGCGGACCATCACCGGAATGAGTGTAGTAGTCAACTGTAACGGTAAACGGACCAGTCACGGACGAACCGGGGGCTAGTTTCAGTTTAGCGTAATCGTATACATTATCACGCTGACCAGTATCGAGGATAAAGGATGAGGTTACATCAGCATCACTATTACCAGCATCTAGAACCGTTGTAACCGAAGTAACATCGGCTATACCTAGTTCTAGTTCATTTGATGCATTTAGAGACAAGTCGATAGGAATGAGATAATCATCGACAAGCGTTTTGGTTCGGCTGATCGCTGACGATTGTACGACTGCGATGATAGAGATCGAATCACCGTTGTGTGATGAGTCGGTGAATGTAACAGTAAGTGTATCACCTGTTCGGTCTACTTGTGTTACGTCTGATGAAATATCAGTACCGTCTGTATCGTTGACAACAATGTAGTTCTGACGTAGGTTTGATGATGTTGTGCCGCCAGCGAACGGGTAGTATAGATCGCCTGCGTTTGGCATAGTGAATGATGCCGTTGTAGTCGATACGGTCTGACCGGTTTGATATAGTCGGTAGTAGAATGTTACTGACGATAGGTTTTGTTGAACCGGCGCGGATGGAAGATTGAAGATCGATCCGCCTGTTGACCGCAGCGATTTACTGAACAGTTTGGTCGTGCCGTCGCTGTTCGTGCCATTGGTGTTGTCGATGTATGCGTATGATCCAGTTGACGATCCGATTAGGATTTCAACATCGCCAAGCGATTGACCAGAATTGACTACAACATCATACACGTATACTCGATAATATGAGTTTGTGGTATCGTATAGAACATGCTTGACAGTAGCAGAACCAATGCCGCCTGTTGAAGAAGACGATGAGGATGTGCTGTCAGATGCGTGTAGTGTGAGAGTTTCCTGCTCATTAATGTCGAACACACCATCGATTGAATCGACAATAAAGTAGCTACCGTATTCGCATACTACCGTATCACCCGCAATGCTAGATGTTTGTCTCGATTTTTTGATAGGAACGAATTCTGGCGAGATCGTTTCAAACTCATGACCGAATACGTATGCTTTACCGGGATCGAGAACCACATCAAAGTGTTCAATTGACGCTTGTGTTGCGAATCCTGCGGTATCGCCCGCATCATTTACTACATAGTCGCCCGCTACAAAACTATCGCCAGTGACTTGATCCACGACCAACTCATCGGTAGATGCGTCCCACGACACAACGATACCGATTGCCGATGCTCCACCGGATGATGATGATGATGATCCAGTACCGGCTGATACATACTCACCAGCGGTGAATGATGTACCGACTACGAACGATGGGATCGTTAGTGTGCGTCGTTTCTTTGATTCTCGTACTGATGCGCGGAACGGACGTACAGTATAGTTGCCTGATTCGTCGAATGTTCGTCGAGCAAGAGTTTCTTCGATTTCCGAATAGATTGGATACTTAACTTGCTTCTTAACAACACCCTCGGTGATACGGATGAGTTCTACAAAATCTTCGTCGGATAGGTTTGCAATCGTAGAAGTACCTTCTACATAACTCTTTTCGGTGAGTACAGGATCAAACTTGAGTCGTTGTGCGCCCGGTGCTGCAAAGTTTGGCGATCCGTTTGCCGGGTCGCCGAGCGATGTGTCTTCGCCAATGTCTACAACAGATTTCGTGTTGGTCAACCCTACACGTGTTGTTGGCACGGGGCTATACTGACGAACGCCTGTGCCTGATTGAGTTGTTGGTGCGTATGACTGCTTATCTACCAACACAAAGAACCCGTCAACAAAGAAGATTCCTTGGTCGATTGAGATTAGGTATGCATCGCCAAAACCGTCTTCTCCTAGTGTGGTCGCCTGTGCTGCGGTAATAACAGCAACTTGCGACCCACCTGAAGACGATGATGATGAAGCGATAGCTGATGTGGTTAGTTCTGATTCAGCAACAAAGCTAGTGGTAGTACCGTCTAAAGATGTGGTAGTGTATTGGATGAACAGAACCGGATATGGGTCATCATCGGTTACGGTTTCATCAACATGAACGACGCGAGCCTGCACACCTGTGCTGTATTCGCTCAGTGTGCTGCCGATTAATGATGTATATGATGATACGTTATTGTATGTAGCATTTGGGTCGAGTCTTACATATGAGATGTTATTGTTGACAGTCGTAAGCCCACCGGCAACAGGCGATCCGTTTTCGAAGATGTGCGAGCCGAAACGGTCGATCTGCGTCTGTAGCATCGTCTGAACTTGTGTAAGCTCACGTGCTTGCAGTGCGCGACCGGGGGTAAACAGCATTTGTAGATACTTCTTTGTCTCGTCCCAATCGTTGAAGAATGGTGCTGCGGAAGTTAGACCGCCATCGTTGTAGTTGCCTTCGATTGTCATTGTTGTTCTCTTAGAATGTTAGTACGAAACGGATTCTGTCTCTTTGTGCCGGATCGCGGGTTACTGTCGAGATGTTATCGATCATGATGATCTCGCCTGACCCCGGTTCTAGGTCTGGATTTGTGATTGTTGTTATTGTGTGTGCTGGAGTTGAATTGATGGATTCTGCACTTTCAAATGTACCATCAACATTTGCCAGTTTTAGCACACCCGCTGATGCTGTGGTTGCTGTCCACTCTACAACAAGACCTGTCGCACCCGATGAATCGCCTGTGATCACCGTGTCTTCTGTGTATGTACCCGATGTCAGACCTGATCCACTGTCATCTATATTTAGTGTCACTGTCTGGTCATATACGTCACCGGTTGCAATTGTTTTTGATCCGTATGTTGTTGGGTTTACAACCAAACCAATCTGATGAAAGTCTGCGTCTGCTGCGATTCGATCTTGCTCTGTTCCGTCGAAGTCTGCAACAACCATGATCGAGTTTGCAGCAAGTTCATTCACCGGATCATACCCGTGACCCCACTTAGGTGAGATGATTGCTTTTGCTGCTGCGCCTGATCCACCGCCACCGGAAAGTGTAACTTCTGCGTTTGTATAACCCGATCCACCGTTGATAATAATGATTTCTATTACTGTGTTGTCTTCTTCTGTGCAGCTTGGTGCTGCGGAGCTTGATGAGCTTGACAATGCCGCTGAGCTTGATGAGCTTGAAGTATCAGCACACTCAAACCCTGAGCTTGATGATGATCCCATTGCAGACGAAGATGATGCGGTCAGACCCTTGACAATAGCGATTGCTGTTGCACCTGATCCATCACCAGTGATTGTTACGGTTGGTACTGATGTATAACCCGATCCGACTGCCGTTACTTTGATGTGTTCGATTGCACCATCAACACCCGCAGCAGCAACAGATGCTTGAAGCGATCCTTCGCCACCAGTGCGAGATACAGGTGTCCATGTACCATCGTAAAATTTATTGTCAGTGTAATCACTGATCACGTACATGAACTTCCAACGGTAGTTATCGGCTAAGTTGTCCGGAATAGTTGTGCTGGTACCAACAGATGGCATAGGGTCTACGGTTGATTGGTCCCCGGTACACACACCAAACGATCCGTCGTTGATGCACTTATATACTGCCATATCACTTCCGGTTGTGGGTGTCACAAAATACGAAAGCGTAGAATCGGCAGTTGCCATTTCTACATCATGCTCATACATATCGTAATAAGTTCCGGATGACCACGTGGTAACGGGCAATACGTGAGACACATCAGCCAGCGTAATTTTCTTAAGTGCATAGATACCATCCCATGTTTCGATGTCTTCTGCACGTGTCTCTAGTGGACTACCAGATGATGACGATGCGTATGGGGTAACTCGACCGATGAACGCATAGATAGAGTCGTTTCCGAATCTTGCTCTGAACGCATCTGCTGTATTGATTGCTTGTAAACGGGATTTAGTAATTGCCATTGGTTATTTGCCTTCTATCGTGAGATTTGCCCAGTATCCCATCGGGCAATTTTGACTTTCATCTCTTGCTTTTTTGGTCAGCACACACCCGCACGTAGGGAGCTTGCCAGTGATCGAATCTTTGAATTGTCCGCATGTATGTAATGCGCCATTCTTGAATACGGCATGGTTACCGGGACAGTTCGTACATGTATTTAGTCGCTCTTTATACATCTCATCGGAAACTCTGCCTTTTCTTAGGATTTGAGTTTTGACTACGGACTTCGCTGCGGTGGTAATTGCTTTGGTAGCGTTTTTGACTTGCTCTGTTTTTGTGGGTTCTTTTGGTGGGGGTTCGTATGGAATTTTACCAAACTCCACCCCGTCTAAAATATGATCCAGTGGAATGTCTGCAACCGCACTGAGCGAATCATTAACACCCACGGCAACACGAACTTGATTATCATTCAATTCAGCACTGCCAAAAAATAGATTAGAAATTACATGGCTTACGTGATACCCTCCACTCAAGGCATTCATATTATATGCCCAACACTGATCTTGGGAAATCTCTACAGTATTGGTTTTCATATCCAAACGGTATATGTTCGCAAAATAACTACGCCTTCCTGCTCTACCATTAACAATCATATGCCCAAACCCATACAAGTATCCGTCTTTAGCAAACATGGTGGAACCATTGTGAAATTTATTGTTGAAGCCAGTCGCTTCCACATAGTGATCTTCGAATCTCCAAGAAGAGCTATCAACTCGTTTGAGAATTTTGAGTGGAGACAATGAATACAAGCAATAAACCTCATTTTCATGCTCAAAAAGAATCCAGTTCTTTTCCAATGGTGCAGACTTGTCATATACAATTGCGGTGGGCGGTTCTATCTCTGGATAAAGTTTCATTACGTGTGGAGTGATAGATTTGTTGACTTTATCATTTGCGTTGAATGTAATATATACGCCCCCATCAATTGCGATAAGTTTTGGCGACCCCAAAAAAACGGAAGACGAGAGATACGTGTCCAAATCCATGTGTGGTGTATCACCAATCCGCGACCGAATAGTGAAATATTTGGTCCCATCGTCATCGTGCTTCCTGATACAACTTGCAAAAATATCAACCCCATCATGTCGCACATATGCACTGTTAGACATAGACAAGCATGATGCGTCTTTGAATTGATTGATGTCGTTGGTGATTGTTTGATTAGTGTATGGTTCCAGTAATTTAATTTGTTTCATAATTTATACTCCACATGTTGCTGTTGCATCACCGCTATGGGCAACTGCCGTGTTAAAGAAAGGGTCTTCCCCAAGGCAATCACCGCTATCAATAGAATTGCTAAATGATTCTTCTATACAATCTTTACCATCATCTGTTGTTGATGTCACTGCGGCATAAAAAATATCAAAGTTTCTACCAAAGCCACTGTCAGTATAAATGTCAAGTGTCCATGTGTTAGCCCCGGTCTTTGTCAGTTCAATGACCACATCCTCTTGCCCGTTGGCGGCAGGACCGCTACAGTCGGTATTTTCAAAATAACCGCCGTCAAACGCATTTGCTTCGGTATAAGTCCATTGACATGCCGAGCCTGTTGGGTTATTTCCTACTTGCTGTAGCGTGAATTGATCATTAATATCAAACCCCCCAACCCAAGAACCACCCGCTGATTGTTCGCAACCACTCAACACACCATCATCAATTGTAATACATTCACATAATGTAACACCAGTGATATCTATGGTCATGGTATCATTTCTTGGTCCGGTTCCTACAGTGTCGCAGTGGTCGCATGTGTGTCCATCGTCGGCACAAGCCTCACCGCATTCACCATCGCAATCGCCACCATCATCACCGGTAATACACGTACCACCATCGTTACAGCAGGTGTTAGTACCATCGTCTACTGCAACAGTGCCAGTTCCAGAAACGCTGGCAAAAGCAGCGTTAGGAATAAAGAATCCCCCGACCCACCCATCAATATCACCACCACAACAATCTTCACCGGAGATAGTTGCGGCGATGTTGGTCGCATACATCGACCCCGAAGTGTCAACTCTTACAACCCAACCCGTCGCATCATATGTCACAACAACATCGACTATGCACCCACCAGCATTGATTGAGCGTTTCCATGTTATATTCGTCCCGTCGCAAGAATCATAGGGGATGTTAGAAAATGACATCGCAGACCAAGCAGCGGGCAGAGAAGCACATACACCAGAAGCCCAAGTAACGGTGGGTTTACTGACCGTAACAGTGCTATCTTCACTGAAACAACAATCACCATATGGTCCGCAGCAATCTGCTGGCGGGCTTGATGAACTGCTAGAGCTACTAAAACTTGAACTACTCGATGAACTGCTAGAGCTACTAAAACTTGAACTACTCGATGAACTAGATGAACTGCTAGAACTTGAACTACTCGATGAACTAGATGAACTGCTAGAACTTGAACTACTCGATGAACTAGATG
>Ga0208298_1000830_pt1 | contig 12205 bp, 11 predicted proteins | sample 14BtaG_FD_184088 | JGI IMG/M metagenome (GOLD analysis project Ga0208298, IMG submission 184088) | Marine viral communities from the Subarctic Pacific Ocean - 14B_ETSP_OMZ_AT15311_CsCl metaG (SPAdes) (version 2) | ecosystem: Environmental > Aquatic > Marine > Oceanic | place: Pacific Ocean... | reverse complement strand
GCTTATGCGGCTTTATCGTCAAACAAGACTATTGAAACTGGTGACGTGTTTCGTGTGCCATCAGGTGACCTAGACATTACACTTAACTAATTAAGTAAATGGCTTTTGAGTATGGTGAATCGTATTACGGTTTACGGTCATTCGGCTCAAGTGCAGGTGATGTAAAGGATGCTTCTGCTACAGTAACTGCTACTTCAGGTGCTAATGGTGTAAATTGGATTACCACAATGGGTGGTGATGCTTCTACGACTGTTACATCTAGTGCCACTTGTAGTGGTGAAGTAGTTATTATTGAAGATACTTCTTCTCGTCTTTATGGCGATTGGCTGTATGGTGTTGGTGTATTTGATGGTGATGACAACTTACAAACAGTAGTCACAGCAACGTCAAGTGCAACAGCAGTAGGTGCTAGAGTAAGAATAGCAACTTCTAGTACAACTGTTAACTCAGGCATGACTGTCGGTGTTAGACGTGTACCTGAAGGTTCTGCACTTATTGATGGTGCTTCAACTACTACTGTTACTACAACTGGTAATGGTGCAAGAGTAAGAACAGGTTCAGCTACATCGACTACAACATCTAGCATAACTGAAAGTGTGATGCGTGTTCGCACAAGTCCACAAACAGCTAACGCAGTAGCAACAGTTTCTGTGAGTGGTGTGTTTATGATTAGTGCATCAGCGACTGTTAGCGTTGCATCAACAAGCGCCGCGATATGTAATCGTGTTAGATTTGGTTCAGGTGTACCAACAGCAGTAGCCAGTATTACCGTACTCGGATTTGCTACAAGAGGTGGTATTGCGTCAACGAGTAGCACTCATACAAACGAGGTAACTGTTGCTAGTGTGAGTGGTGCTAATAAATACTTTATAAATGGCGTACAACAAGAAGCACAATTCTTAGTTGAAGGCAACACGTATGTGTTTAATTACCCATCAGGACATCCATTAAGATTTTCTATAACCTCTAATGGTACTCACGCAAGTGGAACAGAATATACAACAGGTGTAACTCATAACTCATCAACGCAGTCTACAATAGTTGTAGCAGATGGAACGCCTGACTTATATTACTATTGTTCTTTGCATTCAGGAATGGGTGGCACAGCAACAACACCAAACAATTCTACAAACTCAAGCACAGCAAGTGACTCAGAGAAAATATTTCAAGGTCATGCAGTTACACAACCTGAGTCAAGTATTACAGCAACGTGCAACAGAGTACAACGTGTTGGTGGTATAGTATCATCAACATCAGGAACAGCTACAATTGGTAGAGAGAAATGGGAGTTAATAACTAATAACTCTGTAACTTGGACACAAATAGCGGCTTAATATGGCATTAATACCTTTAGACTTACCACCGGGGCAATACAGAAACGGTACTGATTTTGATGCTTCTAACAGATGGAGAGATGCAAGTCTTGTTAGATGGCTTGATGGCTCTTTACGACCAGTAGGTGGATGGACTAGTAGAAAAACAAGTGCCTTTGCATCAGCACCTAGAGCAATGATTTCTTGGCTTGACAATTCAAGCGATTCATATTTAGCAGGTGGCACATACAACAAACTTTATTATGTAAATCCTTCAAGCACAGTTTACGATATAACACCATCAGGACTAACATCAGGTAATTTAAATGGCTCACTAAATCTTGGTTATGGTGGTGGATTTTATGGTGCAGGTAACTGGAGTTCAGCACCAACAAGCTCAGGTGTTTACCAAGAAGCTACGACTTGGTCATTAGATACATGGGGTGAATACCTTATGGCATGTTCATCTAAAGATGGCAAAATATACGAATGGCAACTAAACACAGGTGTTGTCGCACAAGTAGTTGCTAATGCACCAGTTGATAATAAAGGCTTAGTTGTTACAGAAGAACGATTTGTGTTTGCACTTGGTGCAGGTGGCAATCCTAGAAAAATAGCATGGTGTGACCAAGAAAACAATACGTCATGGACAGCATCAGCAACAAACCAAGCAGGTGACTTTGAGTTACAGACAGTTGGTCAAATTATGTGTGGATTACGCATGAGAGGTAGAACATTAATTCTTACAGACAATGATGCACACGTTGCACAATATTCAGGCTCACCTTTTGTATATGGTTTTGAAAGAGTTGGTACAGCTTGTGGAGTAGCATCAAGAAAAGGAGCTGTAGCAATTGATGAAGGTGCATTTTGGATGGGTAAAGGTGGTTTCTTTACTTTTGATGGTTCAGTTGCAAGTGAAATACCTTGTGAAGTATCTGACTATGTATTTGATGATATGAACCCTGCACAAATAACTAAAGTATACGCTGTACACAACTCACAACATGGTGAAATATGGTGGTTTTATCCATCAAGTGCATCAACGGAGAACGACAGATATGTGGCATTAGACTATAAAGAAGGTCATTGGACAACTGGTGAATTAGACAGAACAGCAGGTGTTGACCAAGGTGTATTTAAAAACCCTATATGGGCAGATGCTAGTGGTAATCTATACAATCAAGAAACAGGTTACACACATGGCACAACAAAACCTTACGCTGAGTCAGGCTCAATTAGTTTAGGCAATGGTGATAGCATAATGAAAGTTACACAGCTTATACCTGACGAAAAAACACAAGGACAGGTAGAAGTTACATTTAAGACACGTTTCTATCCTAATGATACTGAGACCTCACATGGTGCATTCACTCTTGTAAATCCTACAGATGTTCGCTTTCAAGGTAGACAAGTGCGTATCAAAGTACAAGGCACAGGAAATGAAAACTGGCGTTCAGGTGTTATGCGTATAGAAGCTAATGCAGGAGGTAGACGATGAGTGTTGCAAATCCACCACCACCATTAGGAAATGATTGGAAACCTTGGGGTGAAAGACTTAATGCGTTTATAACCACTACAAGAAACAAATTACAATTTTATAATTCAGATAGTAAAGCTACACAAGATGGCATTATTATGTGGGATGAAGCACAGGATTGCCCTGTAGTTTCTAAAAACGGAGCTTGGATTAGGATAAAATTAGACCCATGAATATACAAGAAGAATTAATGCGTGGTAAGGCTTGGATAGAGTCAGCACTAAAAAAAGGTGGTGAAACGCATGACTTTAAAGATATTGTAGATGGTGTGTTAAGTGGACACATGCAACTATGGATGGGTGCAAACGGATGTGCAGTAACTGAAGTAATCGTGTATCCTAATAAGAAAGTGCTTCATGTATTCTTAGCAGGTGGTGATAAAGGCTATGGAATTAAACAAATTACGGACATGCATGATGATGCAATGGCATGGGGTAAAGAACAAGGCTGTGATGGGATGACAGTAGCAGGACGTAAAGGTTGGAAAAAAGTCCTTCAGTCTAAAGGTTGGACAGAACAGTTCACAACATTATTAAAGGAGTTTTGACATGAGTGGTGGCGGTGGAAAAGGTGGTAGCAAAACGCAAGAGACAACGATTCCTGCTTGGATTCGTGACCCTGCAATAAGAAATTTACAACGTGCTGAAGATGTACAAAGAATTGAGTACATGCCATATTATGGAGCAGAAGTTGCGGCTTTCAATCCAATGCAAAATGCGGCTATGAATAACAACATAGCGACAGCACAAGCTTTTGGTTTACTTGACCCTAATAGTACATTAACAGCTACAACAGGTATGCCAACACCAACAGATTTTGATGGTTTTAGTGGATATAGTTCACAACCTATGTATGAAACAGCTTTAGCAGAACTTAAAGCTAAACAACCTGATGCTGTAGCTCAGTACGATGCATTGTTTGGTGCTGATGTACCAACTACACAATCGACAGGTCAAGGTGGTTTTAAAGGTAGTGCTAATTTTAGCTTTGGTGGTGGCGGCAATCAAGGCATAGATGCTAACACAATGATGGCTAGTGGTTCACCAAATGGTAGAGGTTACACACCAAGCAACCCAAATTATCGAGGTGGTGGTGGTGCGGCACGAGCAAGACAAATAGCTAGAGAAAACCCTGCAATGGATGACACAGCAGATATAGAAGCAGGTATGCGTGGAGGTTTAAGCAGTAGATTAGATAGTAAAGGTGCTACACCTGCACGTACTAGTGGTGGCAGTTTTTATGGAAATCCAAACATGGGAAAGTAAGTGGGGGTACAAATGATGCCCCAGTACAATTTATAGAGTCAGCAGGAGATGCACCGAATTTAGAGACAAAATATAATGCAAATCCACATAGCAACGTTTTTTACGATAGTTATTACCGAAACATTAGATAGGAGATAAAGATGGCGAACCAAGGATTGCCCGGAGGTCAAACAACACCACCAAATATTAATAGCCTTGCGGCTCAAGGTATACAAGGTGCAGGTATGGGAACTGCGGCAGGAATGGCTTACGCACCTAGTCAGGTAAACGTAGCAGGACAAAGTGCAACAGTAACACCACAAACTCTCGCTAGTACAGATTTAAATCCTTACATGAACCCATATAATGATGCAGTAATTAAAGCTAATGAAGCTGACATATTACGTGGTGCTAATATTGGTATGGGTCAATTGCAAGGTCAAGCACAAGCCGCAAATGCATATGGTGGTAGTAGGCATGGTGTTGCAATGGGTGACATAGGTAGAGAGACACTAAGTCAATTAGCAAAATCATCAGCAGGTTTAAGACAGGCAGGGTATGGCAATGCACAACAAGCGGCATTACAAGATATTGGCAATAACTTTCAAGGTCAACTAGCTAATCAACAAGCCGGAATGGGTGACATATCTAATCAACTACAAGCTAGTTTAGCAAATCAATCAGCAGGACTACAAGGTGCTAACCAAAGATTAGGAGCGGCAGGTCAATTAGCTGATATATCTAACTTAGGTTTTGGTATGGGTCAAACTGTTAATAACAACTTAGCACAACAAGGTGCTATGCAACAAGCATTACAACAAGCAGTATTTGATGCGGCACAAGCTAAGTATCAAGGATATGTTAATCATCCTGCTCAAGGTCTTAGTTATTTAAATGCCGCTTTAGGAGTCACTCCAACAACACCACAGACTACAACAACAACTAAACAACCGGGTCTGTTTGATTACCTATCACTAGGAGCTAGTGGTTACACAGGAGGCTAAAAAATGAGTTTAGGTTTAGGTCAAATATTAGGAATGGGGTTATTGAGCCAGTTTATGGGCGGTGGTAAAGGACTTTTAAATGCTAAAGAACCTCAACAACCTACGCAAACAGCAAGTAACAATACTAATCAAGGTTTTGGTGGTGTAGGGGGAATAGTGAGTGGTGTAAGCAATCAATTATTTCAAGGAATGAGCCAAGAACAAGTAGCACGTCTTGGTATTGGTTTTAACTCTATGCGTTTAGAGCCTGATGCTAATTTAGCAAAATCATTTCAATCAACTATAGATACATCTGCTAAAGCTAAAAATTTAAATGGTACTGTCCAAGCACTTATAAAAATGGGTAAACCAAACTTAGCAGGATTTGTTGAAAGTGGTGCTATGGATGGTACAGAAGCTATGAAATTAGCAATTAAGGACATTGACCAAGTTAATGACTCTAAAGGTGTTATGGCAATGCTTCAATCTAAAGTTGCTCAATATCCTGCGTTTAACGATTTAATAACATATCTTAAAGTTGCTCCTGAAAAAGCTACTGAAATATCAGCATTAGCAATGAAAGAAATGGGAGTTGGTGTTACAGATTTCACAATAAGTTCTAGTCCAATACAAGTTGACCAAGAAACAGGGCAACAATACAAAATTGTTACAGACCCTAATAAGCCTGTTGGTAAAAGAATATTTAGAGTTGATGTTGATGGTGCAAAAGGTCTTACAGATAAAGAAAAAGAAGAAATGCGAGTTGGTGTTGAGGATAAAGCTGAAGACGTTAGACGAGCTAGAGATTATAGTGCAAAAGCATTTGAAGAAGGTCGTGGAGCTGTTCTTTCTATTGAACAATACAATCAAGCTTTAGATTTATTAATTGACAGACATACTGGTGAATTAAACGCTGATACAGTTACAGGTTGGTTTCAAAACCAACTTATGCCTAATATGACAGCCGAACAAGCACAGTTAGGAAGCATTGCTAACATGATGGGTATTAGTGTAATTAACATGGCTACATTTGGCGCTTTATCTGAAAGAGAAATGGCTATGGCTATGGCTACAAATTTAGATAGAGATTTAACTGGTGACCAATTAGTTAGACAAATTAAAATGCAAATTGAAGCTCGAACTAAATTAGCAAACGAGTTATTTGGAGTTGCTTCAGATTTAAATAGATTAGGCTCTCATAGTGAATGGCAAGTTGGTTACATGGAAGACCAAAAACTTGGCTTTGATTCTAGATTTAATGCTTTACCTAAAGATATTGCAAATGACATACAACAAAGTTTTAGTGGTATGGTTGACGAGTTTGGCAGACCTATTGATGGTGCAGGTTTGTGGTTTGGTAAAAACATTAACGAAAGAATGCAGTTTTTAGCTTTGTATGATGATATGACAGAAAACAAGTTTTATAAAATACTTGGTAAAACCAACACAACACAAAATGCATGGAAAAAATATAGAGGTAACTAATGGCTTTAAATGAACAGCAAAAATTATTGTTGATGGGAAATGGCACAGAAACTGATGTTGAAAATATTTCTAATGCATCATCTATAAATGCTGAACAAATAGCTATATTGCAAGGTAACAAAACGTTTGTAGATGAAAGCACATCAGCACCTGTAAAAAAAGAAAAAGGAAGAATGTTTGCACAAGGTCTAACTTTTGGTTTTGCAGATGAAATAGAGGGTTTTTTGAGTTCTAGAATTAATGATGGAGTTACATACGAACAAGCAAGAGATGAGGCACGTGAAAAAATAGCATTGTATGCTCAAGCTCATCCGGGCGAAGCTTTATCTTTAGAACTTGCAGGGTCTGTAGCACCAACTATATTGTCTGTTTTTGGTGGACTACCTGCTTGGAAAGCCTCTGTTGGTAATTTGTTTAGAATGTCTCGTAGTATATTTAAATCAGGCTCAAAAGGAGCAAAACAATCTTTAGGCACAAGTATGAACCGAGCAGGTATAAGTACAGGTGTTTACAGCGTAGGTGTAAGTGACGATGAATTATCATTAAAAGACCCCGGCTCAATTTTAGATATGGGCAAAGATTTTGGACAAGGTTATGTATTAGGCGCACCAATTGCAGGAGCTTTTGGTTTAGCAGGTAATGTGGCTAGTAAAATGTCAACAGGTTCAATAGAGGGAATAGCAGATACTGTGTTAAAAATATTTGCAAAGTTTGATAAAAAGAAAAACACAAAAATAGAAAAAGGAGTGAGACAGGAATTAGCTAAATTAGAAAGTAAAACTGGTTTATCTAATGATGAAATTATTCAAGAAATTGCAAATGGCGGCATAATATCTGAAAATATTTCTCTCAACAGCTATATAAAAAATTTAGTGGCAGACCATGGAATAGCTAAAAAGAATTTAGAAACAACAGTTAAAGGTGCTGAGAAAAAAATTAATTTACAAACTGGAGAGACTATTTCAGAACGTATTCCGGGTAGACCTGAAATAACAAGAACAGATTTAAAAGATACAATGCAAAAATCAATTGATAGAGGCGGCATAGAAGAAAATCTTATTAAATTATACAAAAAAACAGATGATGAATTTACATTAGACGAAACTGCAAAATATAATTCAATATTTAAAAACCCAAAAAACAATAGAGAATTAGATGGTGAGATGACTGATACACTATTAGAGTCTATAAGAAAATTTGATGGTGGAGCAGATACAATAAATAAAATGAATGCAGGGTCTGACATCAAGAAAAAATTGTTTTATGAATTAGATGATGATGGTCTACCAGTATTAACTAGACAACCAACAATACATGATGCGGAAATTGTATATAGGTCGTTAAGAAATGAAAAAGATAGACTTTTTAGAGCAGGTGAAAAAGATTTATATCAAGTAGCTAAATCTAACATGGCTAATTTAAAATCTAAGTTAGATAAATTTACGCCTGAACTTAAAGCAATTAGAAAAGGTGCATCAGATTTACGTACTACAAGAGAAGCTTATATTGTAGGACAAAGAATTTTAGGTAGAAATCCATTAGAAGTAGAAGACTTTGTAAATGAAATTAAAGATGTTCCGGGAGCAATGCAAAGTTTGCGTGATGGTATGTTAGTATCATTCCAAGGTAATCAAACTATAGGAAAAATCAGAGAATTAGCAGAAGGCGATAAAAATCTAAATAAAATACTAAAAATGGTGTTTCCTGAAGAAAGTTTAGACACAATTATAACAAAAGCCAACATTGCACATAAATCAGCCGCTTCAGCCGGAGTAATACCACAAATTTCAGGTTCACAAACAGCTTACAATACAAAAGAATTGACTAAAGGTGTGTTTGGAAGAACAGCAGATGGTAATACTAATTTAAGTGCTTTAGGTATAGCTAATAAAATCTATGATTATTTTACTGACAGAGCGATTTCTCCTGAACAAGCACAAGAATTTGTTCGTATTGTTACTTCTAGCGACCCTGCCCTAGTACAAAAAGCTTTAATTGATGATAACGCTATGAGAAAATTAACACAATTAATGGATAATTTAATACAAGGCGCGGCAAAAAGCTATGGGGATGTACAAGCTAAAGTACAAGGTGCTGATATAGGGAAAACACTCGACCCAGTAGGTAGTTCAGGCATTGAAGGCATTTTAGGTATATTAGGGCGTAAACTTACAGGGAGTCAACCATAATGGCAGAGCTAAAGAAAATGACTGATGATGAAGTACAAAGAATAGCTAAAGATGCTTTAGATTCTGCAATATCTTTTGTTGAAAGTGAGATAGCTGAAGACAGAATTAAATCACAGCGTTATTTTGAAGGTGAAACAGACATAGGTCAAGAAGATGGTCGTTCTAAGATAGTAGCTACTAAGGTAAGAGATACTATACGAGCTATTAAACCTAGTCTTATGCGTGTTTTCTTGTCATCTGAGAATCCTGTAGAGTTTATACCTACTAGTCAAAAAGATGTAATTGGTGCAGAACAAGCTACTAAATACGCACATTGGAAATTTAATCAATTAGATGGTTATAGACTATTAAACGATGCAATTCATGATGCATTAGTTAAAAAAACAGGCGTACTAAAAATTTGGTGGGAAGACAACGCTGAAGCAACTATGCATACTTATACAAACGTCACAGATGAAGAAATGATGGCGATAGTCAACGAAGATGATGTTACAGTTGTCGAGCATGGCACAGAAGTATCTATGGAAATGGATGAGATGGGCATAGAGTATGAAAGTCCAATGCACACGCTAACAGTTAGTCATCAAAAAGAAACTGGTGAGTTAAAAATACAATCTGTACCACCTGAAGAATTTATTGTAGACAGAAACGCACGTAACGTAGAGGATGCTTACATAGTAGCACACAGAACTGAAATGCGTGTATCTGACTTAGTTGCAATGGGATATGACTTTGAAGAAATATCTAATTTATCAGGTTTAAGTTCAGATGACACTTACAGAGATACTGAAGCATTTGAGCGTAAAGGTTATGAGCAAAGTGAAGATGAACACAACGCTGACCCTTCTATGAAAAAAGTGTCGGTTACTGAAGCCTACATGAAAATGGATAAAGAAGGCACAGGTATTGCAGTTATGTACAGATTATTACTAGCAGGTGGTGATGATAAGGTATTAGAGTGTGAGCCATACGGTGATGTACCATTTGCAGTATTTGAAGTTGACCCTGAGCCACATACATTTTTTGGTCGTAGTGTTGCTGACTTACTTATGAATGACCAAGACTCTTCTACTGCTATGTTAAGAGGAATGATGGATAACGTAGCACTAACAAACTCACCAAGACAAGGTTATGTACAAGGTCAAGTTAATGTTGACGATTTAATGAACAACGAGATAGGTGGTCTAGTAAGAATGAAATCACCACAAGCGCTTGTAGATATTGCAACTCCTTTTGTCGCAGGTCAGGTATTAACTGCGATGCAATACATGGACGATGCTGTTGAAGCTAAATCCGGTGTAAGCCGAGCTTCTATGGGTCTTGACCCTGATGCCTTACAAAATACCTCAGCTACTGCGGCTCGTCTACAAGCACAACAAGGTTCTGCTCAGATAGAAGTTATGGCTCGAAATATTGCCGAGGGAGGCATGAAACGATTATTTAAGCTAATGCTAAACCTTTTAGTAGAAAATAGCTGTGAAGACACTATGATGCGATTACATGGAGAATTTCAACCAATTGACCCACGTGTTTGGAATACAGGTATGGATATGACAGTCAATGTTGGTGTAGGTACAGGTCAAGAAGGTGAAAGACACGCCGCATTGTCACAAGCGCTTCAAATGCAAATGCAAATATGGAGTCAATATGGAAATGGCAATGGCTTAGTTACTATGACAGGCATACGTAATGCACTTGGAGATATGTTAGCTTTGCAAGGTGTGCGTAATGTAGATAGATACTTTAATCCGATGACACCTGAAACAGAGCAACAATTAATACAAGAGCAACAGCAACAAGCACAAGAAAATCCACAAATGTCTGAAGCTGAAGCACTTGTTCAGGCAGAACAATACAAAGCTGATAAGAAAGCTGAAATGGATATGCTCAGAGCGCAAATTGATGCTCAGAAAGCAATTGCAATTGATGACAGAGAGCGTGATGCATTAGACCAACAGTTATTAATTAAAGCGGCAGAAATACTAGGTAAATATGGTACTTCAGTTGATGTAGCTAATATTAAATTAGCACAGGAAGAGGCTAGATACCCACAAGAATCACCTGCACAAGCAGTAACAGGAGGTAGGTTTTAGTGGCTTCTAAACTTTCAATTGTTGAGAAATCTGCTAGAATGAAAACATTACAGGCTGATGATATGTTTCAATTAGCCTTAAAAGAAATTACAGAACAGCAAGTAGCTGTTTTTGTAAACGCACATTCGACTTCGGATGAGCGAGAGGAGGCACACAATATTATTTGTGCGCTACAAAAGATTGATGATTACTTCGACTCTGTTAAAACAGATGAGGCAATGTACAATCATAAACTTAAATAGGAGACAGTACCTTGGCTAACGAGACTGAAACCCCAATAACAGACATAGATAGTGCTATGAATAGCATTCTCATGCCTGAAGAAACAACGGAAGAAGTAATAGAAGAATCTCAGGAAACAGAAGAAATATCTGCTGAGGCTGAAGTTGCCGATGACGTTGAAGTTGTAGAAGAAGATGTAACAGAAGAAGAAGCTGAAGAAATTGAAGCTTCTGACTCTGAGGATGACGAAGACCTAATAGATGAGCCAAGTCCAGTAGAACCTGAAAAATATTCTGTCAAAGTAAATGGCGAAGAATCACAGGTAACCTTAGAGGACTTAAAGCAAGGCTATAGTGGACAGAAGTACGTCCAACAAGGTATGCAAGATGTTGCGGCTAAACGAAAAGAAGCCGAAGATGTTTATGCATCCTTGACTAAAGAACGTGAGCAAATGGCTCAGTTATATCAACAAATCCAAACTGGTGGAATTGCACAAGCACCTGTTAAACCTACTAAAGAACTTTTTGATGCTGACCCAATAGGTTATATGCAACAAAATCTTGAGTATGAAGAGCAGATGACTTCTTATAATCAGCAAATGGCACAACTTGAACAGGTTTCGCAACAGCAAAGCCAAGCTCAACAGAATGCTAAACAAGCTTTTTTACAAGAACAAATGCAAATTCTTCAGAAGGACATTCCTGATTTCGCAGACTCTAAAAAAGCAACTGCTTTGAGGGAAAGGTTGGTAAATGCAGGAACTAATCATTATGGTTATAGTAATGATGAAATTTCTCAAATAACTGATGCTAGGGCAATCAAGGTACTTTATGATGCTCAACGCTACCAAGATATTATTTCAGGCAAGTCAAAGGCTCAAGTTAAAACTAAGTCTGCGAAACCTATTATGAAACCCGGTGCAAAAAAAGTAGCTACGCCAAATGCTAAAATACGTTCACGCCAAAAGGCAAAACTCAAGGATTCAGGCTCAATTGATGATGCTCTGAATTTAATTTTAAATAGTTAATGGAGAAATATTATGGCACAACCAGCCAATACATTCGATAGCTATGACGTAAAAGGTATTCGTGAGGACTTAGAGAACGTTATTTATGACATCTCTCCTGAAGAAACTC
>Ga0208298_1000828_pt1 | contig 12228 bp, 19 predicted proteins | sample 14BtaG_FD_184088 | JGI IMG/M metagenome (GOLD analysis project Ga0208298, IMG submission 184088) | Marine viral communities from the Subarctic Pacific Ocean - 14B_ETSP_OMZ_AT15311_CsCl metaG (SPAdes) (version 2) | ecosystem: Environmental > Aquatic > Marine > Oceanic | place: Pacific Ocean... | reverse complement strand
AATCAAGAATTATTTAGAGCATATTTAGAGCCTTTAAAAGAAGCAAATACAATAGCTGGATGGTTATATGATAAAAATATTGTAATAAAAAATAGTGGTGATGGTGATGGTGATGGTGATGGTGATAAACGTTTAAAGAATAAATCAGATATTAATTTAAAAACAGGCAATCAAACAAATGTTACTTTAAATGCTGCTGCTAGAGGTGAAGATTTTAGTGCTATGTCAAAAGCTGACAAATATTTTGCAAGTGCAAGAAATGATTTGTATTTAGTTGAAAATTTAGAACAAATATATGAACCATTAAGAAAAGGTTTTAATACACTAAAAGATTCTCAAGGTAAAAAAGCAAGTAAGTTAAGCATGTCTGGTGCTGTTGGTGAATTGTTTATGGACAAAGAAACTCTTGATGAAGAAAATAAAAGAGATGCAGTTAAAGATTGGATGGGTGGAGGTATGGGTTTTAATATTCGTCATAGTAAAGCTATGGAACATTTTCAAGCTAATGGCCCAGAAGCAATGGCAGAGTTTGCTGCAGACCCAGTTGGATATTTTGAAAAAAATATATTACGCACACAGTATTATAACGAAGGCCCAGATGGAAAAATGGGTACAAAAGATGATGTTCTTATAGATGCAGAAAGAACTATCCCAACACTATGGGGAATTAACTAAATGAGTCAAAGGTTTGTTGAAGGCATTGGTCTTGTAACTGTTGATGATGATTTAACAGAAGAAGAGATACAAGCAAATTTAGAATACAGACGCTCTATAGAGCCTAAGTATGGTAAAGCTACATTTGCTGATGGCTTTAATGATACACAATCTATGATATATAGATGGTGGCAGAAACTTAGTGATGAAGAAAATGAAAGAGGAAGATGGCTAGAAGATAATGTAAAACAATGGGGTCAACATATTGGTTATTATGACAGTATTGCACTTGAAGCATATTACTCTGAAATATCTGGAAATAGAGAATTAACGAACACAGAACAAGCAGATAGAGAAGGTAATAAAGAAATGATTGCAGAGTTTAAAGAAGATATGTACTCTGTTTATGAAAATAATGGTGGTGATGTTACTAATGTTCAAAAAAAATATGGGTACACACCAGAAGATATAAGTGTAATTGATGGTGTAATGGCTATGATGGAAAATCCTGCAGCAACAGCAGGTTCTTTTGCAGGTATGTTAGTTAAAGACCCAGAAATGTTATTAATTAATTTTTTAAGAATACCTAGTATGGTTGCAAAGGGTTCTGAAACTGCAAGAAAAACAATAACACAAGCAACAAGATTGCAGCCTAAATATGTAAGACGAATGTCTGCAATATTAGGAAATAAAAGAGCACAATCTATGGCAGGTAGAGGTGTAGAAGGTGCTGTTTATGGTGGAGTTTATGAAGCATTACATGATATAACATTTAAAGGTGAAATAGACCCAACAAATTTAAAACGAGGGGCTTCTATGGGTTTCTTGTTAGGCACTGCATTTGGAGCAATAACAAAATCAAGTTCTGATAGTTGGTTTGTTGATAGAGTAGGTTCAAAAAACGCAGAAAAAAAATGGAATAATGAAAGATTAAATCAAAGAGCAGCACGAGTTGGAGAACAAACAAATCCAGATGTTAAGCCAAACAGCAATTCACAATCACCTCCAATTAATCCTAAGTTTAGACCAACACCAGAAGATGCAATATTACCAGATGGTTTAACACATCTTGGTCGTTATAACTATTGGAAAGCTGAAGCAACAGATGTATTGTTGAGAGCAAACAAAGGATATAAAGATGCAAGTAAAGCTGAAATAAACTTTGAAACAAATAAAATAAATAAATTACTAGATAAAAGAATTAATAACTCTATCAAAGAGTTAATGAAAAAGAAAAATCCAGATGGTAGTAAGTTATTTACATTAGAAGAAGCAAGAGGAATGGCTGCTAGACACCATGCTGAAGCTATTACTGCACAAAAAAATCCTGCTAGATGGAAAGCAAGAAGTGAAAACTCTAGAGATAATCCACAATTAGATAGAAAGTGGGGTGCTGCAGAAGAAATGTATCTAGCTAAAAAGAATAGAAGTGAACCAGATTATCAAGGTCAAGCTAGAAATGAAGCTGATTTTGAAAATATTTTACCAGAAGTTGATATTAATGCTAAAGCAGGAAAAGCTACAGCAGGTAAAATTGCAAAAGCAGGTGCTATAGGTGCTATTGCAGGTGCAGTTTTGGCAGATGAAGATAAAGAAATGATGGCATTTGGTGCTGCTATAACTTTTGGATTAGCTAGAGGTACAGTATTAAAAGGTATTAATCCAGATTTAGCTAGGATGAAATTAGTAGGACACAAAATAGCTGATAAAGGCAAACGACTTGAAGAGTCAATGCAAAGAGATGCTACAAATGTTGGTAGATTAATACAAAAAATTATTACTAATGATGCTGATAATTTAAAGTTTTTAACTTATTTAGAAAACTTTAGTAAAAAAGGTCAAAAAAAATTAATTCAAAAAAAAGAAGGACAAGAATATTTAGAAGCTGCTACTGCTTTTCATAATACAATGGAAAAGTTTTGGAGTATGGGTAATAAAGCAGGTGTGTTAAAAGATTATTCACACATTACTGATTATGTTACTCATATTTTTGGTAAAGAATTAAATGCACAATCTATGGCAAGAATCAATAAAGCATTTAATGAATTAGGAAGAGCAAAAAAGTTTGAGTTTGGAAAACAAAGAAAAATATTTGCAACAATAGAAGCTATTGCAAAAGAACAAAACATTGTTACTGACCCTGTAAAAATTCTAACTGGATATACACAATCATTACAAAAAGTATTAGCTGGAAAAGAAATTGTACAACATTTAGAAAAAACTGGATATAGATATGGTAACAAATATATTGGTATTGCAGTAGATGTTACAAATAAAGTGGATGCAACAATTGCAAAAGACAATGGTTATAGAGTAAGTGAAATGCCTGCACTTAAAGGAAAATTATTACATCCTTTAATTAAAAAAGCAATTGAAGATTATTATTCACCAAACATAGGAAGTAAAGGTTTTGTACATAAAGCTGCAACACTTAATAATGCTATGAAAAGAGTAGTATTAGCTGCTTCATTATTTCACGCACAAGCACTTGTCTTATCTGGGATATATGCAGGTGGATTAACTCATGCTTTTACTAAACAAGGCAGACAAACAAGAAAGTTTGTTAAAGAATTTTTAGATGCAAAATATGATTTAAGCACAATTACTAGAGATAGAAATGGAAACCCAATAAAAGTTCGTAATGATACTGGACAACTTGTAGATTTGAAAGGTGATTTTTTACATGCAGATATGTTGAGAGAAATAGTAGATGCAAGATTAGGTATTGGATATGCTAAAACTAATGAACTTACTAACGCAGGTTATCAAACTGTTAAAAACTTTTTAGATAAAAGACTTAAACCGTTAGGTAAATTTCAAGACATGATAGATAAAATAACATGGGATGGAATACATGACCATTCTAAAATGTTTACCTATCTAACTATGAAACAAAGATTAATGGAAGGTAATGCTAAAGGTTTTGGTTTTAAACATAGAAAAATGGATGGCCCAGAAGCAGCAGAAATTGCAGCACAGTTTGCAAATGATGCATATGGTGGACAAAACTTTAACAAATTAAGTTTAGAGTGGGAGCAACTAGCAATAAAAAATGCTAACAATCCTAAAGGAGTATTCTATCAATGGGCTGCATTAGCAGCAACACCTACTAAAAAGAATCTTTCTAATTGGTTGTTACTTTCCCCAGACTGGACTATATCTAATCTTAACATTGGATTTAAGTGGGCAGGGATGACAAAGAATCTCGCTACTAAAGTTTCTAAAGGACAAAAATTGACTGCTAAAGAAGCAGGTGAATGGAATATGTATATGGGTTATATGTTTAGAGCAGGTGTTTCAACATCTATGTTTGCATATATACTACACAAACAATTTGCAGAAGATGATAAAGAATTTAATCTAAAAGATTTTTGGTATTCAGGAAGATTAGATTTAGGTAATGGTGAAGAAATGGTTGTGTCAAAACAAATTGCTGAACCAATGCATTGGGTTACATCTCCAATACACACACTACTTAACAAAGGTGCGTCATTACCAAAATCAGCTATGGAAATAATGTTTGGTAAGCAATGGATATCACTTAAACATGGTGGTAGTATTACTGGGCCAACATTTGATAGGGGCGACCCTAAAGATTGGGCACAATGGTTTGGCAACAAGATAACACCAATATCTGTTAATCCAATTAAGGAAGCTATAGTGGAAGATGACATCCCTGTAGGTTATAAAATGTTTCAAAAGGCAATTATGGGCTTTGGTGGATTCCCTAGATATGGCAAGCCAGAGAAACCGAAAGGTCGATTATATTAAATAGGAGAAATAAAATGAACCCCGAAGATAGAATAGCCGAATTACAGGCACAAATAGAAACAGCTAAAGCAGAAATTGCACAGCTAAAAGCTACACAGCAAATGGAAAAAGCTGAAGTAATGAATACAGAAAACATGAATATGTTGACTGGAGATAGAGATGAAGATGGAACACTTAAACCTGCAAATGATTTAGCTACTTGGTATGATGTCATGGTTAAGCAAGCAGGTGCAGATTGGATGGACAATCCAGTTTATAAAGACTCTGCTGACTGGTATAAATCACAATTACAAACAACTAATACTGATGATTTAGTAGATTCAGATGCAATAATTTCTGGTGCAGGTGATGTAGTAGGTGCTATTGATGACGATAAAAAACCTAAAAAAACAAGAGGTGAAGTTGATATAAACGATATTGATGTAGACGAAAGAAAAGATGTTAAGTCTAAAAAGCAAGTGAATATGGGTATTTTAAAAGAAGGAAGTGATTATGAGCAGCATGGTACAGGTAGAAATTTTGCTATGAATGATGATATACCAGAGCGTTCTATGGGATTCCAAGCTGACGAGGGTGGCAACATGAGTGTTAACGAGAAAGATGATTTCTGGAAAACACAGGAAGGGTATAATAAAGCTATGGAAATGTATGGTGAAAAACCTGGATGGATTCCAGACGAACCAACAATGGTGTTCAATCCAGTAACACAAGAGTATGAAGAAATCAAAGATGAAGATAAAGAAGAGTTTGTTGATTTTGCTCAGCCTCGTATGTCTGCTGACCTTAAAGCCTTGCTTGGGTGATATGACTGCTGATGAAATAAGAGCCTCGTTAAAAAGAGCAGGGTTTGAAGATGATGAAATCCCTGCTTTACTAGGCAACATAGATGTAGAAACTGGTGGAACATTTGACTTTCGCCAGATAGAAAATACTACTAAGGAACAAAAAGGATACGGTTTATTCCAGTTTACTGGAGGACACCTTACATCTTACTTAGATTACTTAGAAGATACTGAGCAAGAAGATAGTGCTGATGCTCAGACTAAGTTTGTATATGCTAACATCTATGACAAAGAACCACCTCATGTTATAGGTGCAGGGAATCAAAGAAAAATACAAGAGGCATTTGATGATGGAAACTTTAGTGAAAAGTCTGATGTCTTTGCTAGGTGGTATGAACGCTTTGAAGGTTCAGAAGATGACGATACTATAGTTCCTAGTATGTTTCGTGGGCGTTGGTATGACAAATACCTAGATAAATTTGATAGATTTATTGATGATAGTCAAGCCCCATCATACAATGAAAGAATAAAGAGGGCTAGAAAGTACGATTAGTTACCTGTTTGTCGGCACAAGTACAGGTAAACTTGCCAAAAAAGGGTGTTATCAAGCCCTTCGCCTTTGTTGATTGTACATACCCACATCAACTGCAGTCTTAACTTTACACTACCACCTCATGAATAATGGAGGGAGTGATAGTGCTCAAGGATGTACTCCCTGTAAGGATTACCCCTCCTAAATTAGGTAACTGGTAATCTTAATTTATCTCTATCTAAATTTGCTACGGATAATTCACCGTTTAAAGCAAATATCTTTAGCAAAGACGAACGACTAATTCCATATCGTTCTGCTTTTGCGTCTATAAATTTTAAATCACGCTTATTAATCTTAATATTAATTTGTTCTGTTGCTTCGTTCATAACTTTTCTCAATTAAATAAAGCGTATTATATACCAGTAAATAGAATCTATTTAAAGTTTACACACACCATCTTCGCAATCATCATCTGCTGGTGCTGATACAATGTACTCGTTTTTATTTAGTATAGGTTTTGGTGTCTTAGATGATTTAGTTAGTAGGTTTCCATGTTGGTATTGTTCAATCAGATTATCATAGGTTCGTATCTCACACCTTTTATAGTATATTTGGTAAGCCTCTTCAAACTTAAGACTTAATACTTTCGCTCTGTGTGCGTAATCTGTAGCCAATGCGTCACATAATTCTAACCTCGTCATTTTGTTCTAACTCCTTTTGTTTGTAAAGTATGTAGCCTTCATTGCTATATATTTTTCTAGCAAATATCTCTACTACTTGTCTGTCATCTATAAAAAAAACACCATTCAAAGAATCTAATATTGCTTTGATGTAGTTATCAATGTCTGAATTGTTACTACAGTATGTGTTGTTTAACTCTTGCTTCTTCCTCTTAGACCAAGACACTGGTATCTTAATCATAAAATCTATTTCAACACGGACTAGCTTTTCAGAGAGAGTCGTATCTAACTCACTGGTTAGTGCTTCCATGTCTTGTTTAAACTTAGTGTACTTCTTTGGATAATAAGTAGACCATCTGCTGACTCTTGGTCTACTAGCTGGTACTGGATTTATTTCAAATCTCTGAGTACAAATCATATCTTAAAGATTCTAGTTTGTCTATAGTAATAGACAATAAAAATCTTACTTCCATATCTCTAGGTTCGTCTTGCTCTCTTGCTACTTCTAAAGCGTCTTGAATGTTAGTTCTAATTTCATCAAGTAATGCTTCATGCTGATGTATACTCATTGTAAACTGCTATTTTATAATCACTGTTGTGAGGTAACTTGATGCCCCACTCACCCGAAAACATTTCAATCTCGCAAATGTAATCTATAAATTCATCAATGTTCAGTTTTCTAGTTGATGGTATTTGAGAAATCTTCTTACCTTTCTTAGTTGTAAATTCTATTTTTGGTAGGAATTTATCTGCTAATACTAAATGCATTTCATCTTTGGAGTAACCTACCTCTTGAGAAAGGATGCCTACCCAGTAGAAATACAATCTGTTTTGTGCGTCTGAACGACTAGATTTTTGTATGGTGACTACTGCTTCTTTTGCAGTTGGATTTTCTAAAAAGTAATCTTGTACTAAACTTTTAAATGCAGCTTCTTTTGGTTTGTCTTTTTGTATAACTCTACTAATCATTATAGCATACTGTCAATCTGTAGTTGGATATATTGCATAGCTTTTCTTAGGTCTTGTATTTGACCCTCGCCCTCATGCTTATACTGATACCTCGCAAGATATTTAACGGCATTCCCAATACAGAAGTTCATGTCTTGAGAAATAATAAAGTCGATAGGCTCTATCTCGCCCTTAGTATAATGCGAGGGGTTAGTTATAGTATCGTGTATCTTATCTTTAGCCACCGACCCAGCCAAGCAACAAGCCCACAATAACAATAGCTAAAAAAACCGTGAGGCTTTTATTAGCTAATACTTTCTCAATCATCTCTTTCATATCTTACTCCTAATATTAAAAATGGGTATAGACTTCAAAGTTGTAAGCACCGAATGAAGTGAAAAAAAACTATACCCACAAGTATTATAACTTAATAAGGTTATCACGCAAGAGTATTTTTTGTGTTTTAAATACTGCCCGTGCTATCTGTAGTTCAAGCCACTCTCTTTCTATAGGTGGGTCTAGCTGTCGTCTGCCATCTATAATGTCATGACAATTACAACAGGCATACATGCCAAACAGGTCTGATACCTTAGTTCCCATACCTCCACCGTTCATGTGGGCATAAACTACGGTTTCATTTTCAGGCATACACCCCTCTAATCTTACTTGGCAAGGCATACCCCTTGCTGATTGTGTGATTTTACTTGTCATAAATGTTTAACTCCTCGTCTGAAAACTTAGAATACTCACCTTGAAATCTACATTTAACCCAACCAATCTGCCCCATTCTATTCTTAGCAACAATGATTTCAGCTAAACCTCTGTCATCTGACTCTTCCTTATTGTAGTATTCATCACGGTAGACCATAATAATACAGTCTGCGTCTTGCTCAATTTCACCAGAAGAGCGTAGGTCACTCATAAGAGGGCGTTTGTTTTCCCTCTGCTCTACCCCCCTACTTAATTGTGATAGTAGAATTATAGGTATGTCTAGTTCCTTAGAAAGATATTTTAGTTCACGAGTTATGCTACCTAGTTCTGATATCTCTCTGCCTTTGTCGTACTTCATAATCTGTAAGTAGTCAATAACTATAAAGTCTAAACCAACCTTGCCATTCATTTGTCTAGCTTTAGCGACTATATCTTTAACTGCAACCCCACCTCTATCTAATATAGTCATGTGTTGCTCTTGTTTCTTAGCTAATGCACCAAAGAATCTATCGTTCTCTGCTTCTGTAAGTTGATTGCTGTCTACTTTGTTTAGATTAATAAGCGTATCACTAGCTACCATCTTCATCATGAGTTGTACTTGTTGCATCTCAAGTGAGTAGAACAAAACATTCTTAGTCTTACTAATGTTGTCTGCTATGTTAAGTGCTAGTGTACTCTTACCCATGCTTGGTCTGCCTGCTAGAACAGTAAGTGTACCCCCTCTCATTCCTCCGAGAAGTGAGTCAATAGAATCAAAGCCAGTTGATAAACCTGTTCCATTTGTGTGCATGTCATGTATGTAGTCAACAGTCTTACTAATTACATTATCCATTGAACCCTCTTCATCATCTGCTAATTGCATTTCGAGGTTCTGAATATTTGTTACTGTTGTTTGATAGTTGTCGTAATCAATTTTAACTTTTAGATTTTCAATATCATTATTGATTCTTGTGTTACGAATATGATTTGCATAAGTTGCTATGTTAGCTACACCAACACACTCCTCCATCATGGTACATAAGTATGGAAAGCTAGTCCACTCACCACTATGGTCGCCACCTAAGTCAATCCAGTTTCTTAAATGAAGTGGGTCGATATGTTCTTCTTCCTCTTGCATCTCACGAATGTATTTAAATAACAAACCATAGTTTGTCATACTAAAATCTTTATCACTAAGCCCTGTCATGTTGACTTGTCTTAATACTGTTGAGTCTAAGAGTATTCCTCCTAGTACTTGACGCTCTGCATCAATTGATGTTTTCATGATTTCCTCCAGTCGTGTTGTTGTCCATATGGGTTAGTCTGTTTGACTGGTTCGTCTGCAAACATTTCCCATCTTCTTTGGTTAATAAAAGTTTGTAAGTGTGGGATGTATCTCACATCCTCGCCTTTAAAATATTTATCTTTATCTTGATATAAGATTCCAATAATATTTATCCAGTCTTTATGTTTGATTAAGTTATTAATTTCAGTATCAAGTCCACGCTTCTTACCTTTGTAAGCTACTCTAAACGCTTCAAACATATTGCGTTCTTGTCCTGTTGGTTTTGCTTTTTTATCTGTTGCGATTTCTTCCTTGTGTCCACAACTAGGGCATGTATATTCCATATCAGTTACTCCTGTTCGTTGTATGTGCCACATTAACCTTCTGATTTTTTTGTTCATATTGATTTTAATGCTAGGTTCATCATCTCTCTAGCAGTATCCTCTTCTGTTTTAGTTAATATAGTTCTTGGTCTTGTTTTGTTTGGCTTTGCAAAGACAACTTCTGGGTTAGATGACTTGTTTAATCTACCTCTCATCATATGTATAGATGTATCTTTGCGTTTCCATTTGGCATTTAATTTATTCGAGGCTTGTTCTACTGTCCATTGTGTGCCATCATCGAGAGTGTAAACTCGCAACGCTCTACCTCTAGCGTCACGAGTCAAAGCCTTTTTACTTACCACGGCAAATCGTCATCATCTGCATGTGTCGTAGCAACGACTGGCTCTTCAACCACTGGCTGATTGTCCTTTAACTTAACACTGAATGTAAGTTCTGGTGCTTTAGGATTACTGTTCTTATCCTTTGCCCATGCTGATACCCAGTATTCAGTACCATCTACATTAGCAGTACCAGTTAGATGTGGATGTCTATCTGTTTCTCTCTTTGCATTTTTCCAAATGCTACCACGATTGGTATTGTCGTACTCTGCCATAATTCCTCCTATGACTGTTGATTAAAATAACTATTATACACTACTCCATGTGTGGTGTAGTACTGATTTGAATACAAGCACCATTGAAACCAACAGTATCTATATCCTCTAATGTGCTAAGTTCGTAATGAAATATTTTAATTCTGTCTGCATTAATTTCAATCAACCTCATCACATCTGATAGTGGCAAGTTGTTTGCCAAACCTAGAAAGCTATCTTCAATTTCTTCTTCAATAGTTTTCTTAGCCATTATGTTTCCCCTACAAAAATGTATTCACCGACAGTACATGACTCACCAAATTGATTCTTAACTTTCTTATCTCTTGTTACGATATCAATTCCTTTTTTCCTTAACTCATGTATGACTGCTGACAAACGATAGACTCCGCATTTGTTCCATGAATCCATAGCATTAATTTTTCCATGCATAAAGTATTCATCAGTAACATCTTGGACTACATTTGATTTAGAGTATTCAAGTACTCTTTCTTGTTGCTTAGATAGTTTCATTCTTCTTGCCCTCCCAATAATCTTTCATTACTCTTTTACCTGTTTCACTTTTGTGTGTGAATTTTTCATCAGTTAACTTTAACCACTTATAAACCTCACGCCATGTGTGTGATTCTAACATGGTGCAGTCTTGCAGTTTAAGTTCTGAGTATTCCAGTAAAAAACCTAGTGCAAAATTTGCGTTAGCTTTTTGATTTTTCTTTTCTCTTGTCATCATTATCATTCTCCAAATAGTTGTATGTGTTTATCTTGTACTTGGGTGTGACCGTTATCTTCTGCCCACTCCCAAATTTGCGTAGCCTTTTCTATATCTTTATTTTTTTGTGCTTCGACTAACGCTTCCATTGCTTTGTTTATTTCTTGATTGCGTTTCTGTGTTGGTGTTAATTTCTTACTCGCTGACTGTCCATCATCATCCTCTGTTTCTAAACCAAACATAGAGATGAGGGCGTAGCGTCTTGCATATGTAATTGCTGACCCTAGCTTTTGCATGTCTGCACTAGGTAACAAGAGTCTAACTTCCGAGTCAATGAATTGCTCGTTGTTATCTTGAAGTGTTAACCTTGTGTAAAGTACATCCTTGCCATCAATTACTTTAGGGCATTGAGTGAATACAATCCCTAACGATTCACAAACTGGTGTGATAGTTTCAATCACATTGTTAATGTCTGCGTAATTAGATTTAAAGAAAGGGTTCTTTGCATTCTTACTGACTGCACCAATCATCCCCCTTGCCTGTAATATTACTGAGTATATATTTCGGTCTTTCATTTTGCCTCCTTTGGCTTTGTTAAAATCTCTAATAATTATTATACACTTTCTTTACTGACTTGGGAATATTTTTTTCTTTCCTGTAATATTCCTTTGCCATCTTATGTACCATCTTGACTGCGTACATCATTCTTCTTGGTGTGTCATACTGTTCTAAGTGTATGACTGGCGTATCGTTTGCTATCTTCCTTACTCTGATTGGGTGTTCGTAGTATACAACATGTGTCCACTTACTACCCTTGTTAATCTGTAAGGCACAACGCCAACCCTCTTTTGTGTGGTGATTAATTACTTTGTACATTATTCCTCCCTAGTCTTTTCCGTTGTCTTGTTGTTAAACTTTTGGTTCGTTGCCAGCTACCTTTTAAATTACCTTTATCTTTCACAGGTAGTTGACAAGCATTCAGTTTTCTTTGCATTTTCTTACTCATTATAGCCCTCTCTTTTTGCATTGCGTACAGTGTAGCATACTTATATACATCTGTCAACTATAAATTTTTAAAAAACTCTTGCCAGCATTTGGATGAACACCAGTGAATATCATGGCGAGTTGGTTCTTTGCCCCGACCTATTCCAGATTCATCACCACAGTTTAAGCAAGTGTGCTTTGGCTCAGTGGGTAACACAATCTCTGTGATACCCGCCCGCCTTTCTCTTTCTTCCTCGTAC
>Ga0208298_1000826_pt1 | contig 12240 bp, 16 predicted proteins | sample 14BtaG_FD_184088 | JGI IMG/M metagenome (GOLD analysis project Ga0208298, IMG submission 184088) | Marine viral communities from the Subarctic Pacific Ocean - 14B_ETSP_OMZ_AT15311_CsCl metaG (SPAdes) (version 2) | ecosystem: Environmental > Aquatic > Marine > Oceanic | place: Pacific Ocean... | reverse complement strand
AGTTACGGAGAAGATGTAAATGGTGGTAACTGGAACGATTGGTTAATGATAATACCTATTAATACTTCTGTAATGATTAATGGATATTTTGCAGGAATACAAACTAAAGGCAATTTAGAAATAGTTAGGTCTTATAAAGTATTGTTAGATAATGCGTTAGAGGTTTTGGTTAATGATTTGCGAGAAATAGAATACAATAATGAATAAAGTATATGAAGCAGTAGCAGATTGTAGAAAGACATTTGTAGAAATGTCCTATGCTTTTACTCACGATATAAACGAAATAGAAGAAGCTTGTTCTGAATTAATGTTATATTTTTTACAAATGAATCCCTCAGTATTAAAAAGTATTTTTGAGAAAGATGGACAGAAAGGATTAATAAGATATGGTGCAGTAGTATTAAGAAGAAGTTTTACATCAGTAAGAAGCCCTTACTATTATAAGTACAAGAAATACTACACTAGATTAGATGCACAAGCAAGTACATTAACTTACGACATAACAGAAAGTGGAGAAACATCTAACGAAAAGAATCTATACAACATACCTAATCCTGAAGAATATAAACAATGGCAAAAGCTAGAACTTATTGACCAAGCCCTTGAAGAAATTTACTGGTACGATGCGTCGGTTTTCCGATTGTATTATTACGAGGGTAACACATTAACAGGACTAGCGAAAAAGACAGGCATAAGTAGAAACAGTCTATTTACAACTATAGACAAAGTAAGAGAACAACTTAAAGAATTGTTAGATGATTAATATTAATAATGAAGATAATATGGAGTTAATGTCAAGATATGATGATAATCATTTTGACCTTGCAATAGTAGACCCCCCTTATGGGATAGGTAAAAGCAAATATGTTAGACCAAAAAAACAATATGGTAATTCAAAAGCAAAACAAAATCATTATAATAAAGATTGGGATAATACAACAGAAAATAAAAATTTTTTTTTAGAATTAAAAAGAGTTAGTAAAAATGTTATTATTTGGGGGGCTAATCATTTTATTGAAAACATACCAAACTCAAATAGTAGTTGTTGGATTGTATGGAATAAACAAAACGGAGAAAATGACTTTGCAGATTGTGAATTAGCATATACAAGTTTTAAAAAAGCAGTTAGGAAGTTTGACTTTAAGTGGCATGGAATGTTACAACAAGATATGAAGAACAAAGAAATAAGAATACATCCAACACAAAAACCTGTAAAACTTTATGAATGGATATTAATGAACTATGCTAAAGAAGGTAATAAAATACTTGATACACATTTAGGAAGTGGAAGTATTGCAATAGCTTGTCATAACTTAGGTTACGACCTTACTGCTTGTGAAATTGATAAAGAATATTATGATGCAGCTATAAAAAGATTAAATCAACATACTGCACAATTAAGAATAATATGAGTAATTTCTTTGTTAAAGATGAGGTGTATCAAGAACGTATGGAAATATGTAGAGGTTGTGTGTATTATAAAAAGTTACTAGGAAATTGCTCCGTATGTAAATGTTTTATGAAAATCAAGTCAAGAATTTCCGTTATGGAGTGTCCTCAAAAGTATTGGGGAAAGACAACAGAAGTAGAAAGACCTGATGACATACCACAAGAACTAATAGACGAATGTTTATTGATTTGGGAAGATGTAAAGACAGGAGTAGCTAAGAACGTAACAGTAAAAAAGAAAATGATAGAATTATATAATACTATATATAATGCCAACTATAAAACTACAAGTAATTGTGGTTCTTGTTTAAATAGTTGCTATCATGGAATAAGACAAATAGTAGAAAAATATAAAACATAAAATATGAAAAATAAGATACCTGATTATTATATAGGAAAGAATTATAAATACGAAGCTAGAAAAGTAATATCAGATTGGGAACTAAACTGGAATGTAGGTAATGCAGTAACATATTTACTAAGAGCAAACTTTAAGCATAATTCTCCTGAGGAATGTATAAAGAAAGCTATACACCATTTAGAGTTTGAGTTAGAGGAGTTAGAACAACAAAAGAAAAAGAATGTAAGAATAAGTCATATATAAAGGAGGGTAGGCATACTGCCATAATAATAATTAAATGTTTTTATACTCTCCTTTATTTTTAAAACAAAAACTATGTTAATATATCAATGTAATAAATGTGAAATAAAAAAAGAACTTAGCAAAGTAGTAATGAAAGTCATAGATGGCAAAGTTGTGAACTTAGGAACTGAGTGTCCTGAATGTGGAGAGTATATGCAAGAGATAGCTAAAGAGTTTAATGGCTTTCCTCAATTAAGAAGAACAGAACCATCATTAAGTAAAAGACAAGATAGAATGTGGAAAGAAACAAAAGAAAAATTTACCAGTTAATGAAATTTGTAATACACGATAATAAAGATAAGATGCAATTAGTAAACTATTTAAAAGATATAGAAAGTCCTTACACAGTAGATGTAAAGAAACACAGAAACACAAGGTCTAACGTACAGAACAATTACTACTGGAAATGTATAGTGCAAGTATTAGCACAAGAGTTAGGTTACTTCAATGATGAGATGCACGACATACTAAGAGCAAAGTTTTTAAACGAGTGGGAAATGGTAGAGATTAATAATAAAAAGATAGGATTAAACAAGATAGTAAGTACAGCAACATTAAATACTAAAGCATTTGAAGTATATGCAGAACAGATTAGAATATGGGCTTTGTCTGACTTAGGCATAAGACTAATGCTACCAAACGAATACAATTAATTTCTATTATATAATATGGAAAACGAACAAAAACGTACACGAGTAGGCAAAGAGCAAATGTTAGAAGCATTAGAGGTTTCACTAGGTATAGTTACTGAAGCTAGTGTTAAGTGTGGGGTTAGTAGAACACAACATTATATATGGTGTAAAAATGATGAGGAATATCGTAAAGCAGTAGACAGTATAGAAAGTAAATTTATAGACTTTGCAGAAACACATTTAAAGAAACAAATAGAAAATGGTAGTACAACTGCTACTACATTCTTTTTAAGAACAAGAGGACGCAAGAGAGGTTATAATGAAAAGCAAGAGATAGATTTAACATCAGGAAACGAACCTATTAAAATTAATATAAATCTTGGAGATTAATCCTGAATTTACTGTAACACAAAAGGAATGTCTTAAATACCTATTTGATAAAAAGACTAAAGAAGTATTATTCGGTGGTGCAGCAGGAGGAGGTAAGTCTTGGGTAGGTGTAAGCTATTTAATCCTTATGTCCTTACAATATAAAGGTACAAGGTATCTAATGGGTAGGTCTAAGCTAGATGCTCTTAAAAAGACTACTCTAAATACTTTCTTTGAAGTCTGTAATGCTTGGAATCTAAAATCAGGAGAACACTATACGTTCAATGGCTCAAGTAATATTATTAGCTTTTATAACGGAAGTGAGATAATACTTAAAGACTTGTTCTTATATCCATCAGACAGAAACTTTGATAGTCTAGGTTCTCTTGAGATTACTGGTGCATTTATTGACGAAGCTAACCAAATAACTGAAAAGGCTAAGAACGTAGTAGCTTCAAGATTAAGGTACAAATTAGATGAGAACGATTTAATACCTAAACTTGTAATGACTTGTAACCCTGCTAAGAACTGGGTATATACAGAATACTACAGACCTGCTAAAGACAACACTATAAAACCTTACAGAAAGTTTATACAAAGTCTAGTAAAGGATAATCAGTATATCTCTCAGCATTATGAAAAGCAGCTATCTGAATTAGACGAACTAAGTAAGCAAAGACTTCTTTATGGTAACTGGGAGTATGATGCAACTGATGACAGTTTAATAGATTACAATGCTATAGTAAGTTTATTTAATCAACAAGGTATTGATGGAGATAAGTACATAACTTGTGATGTAGCACGATTTGGAAGTGATAGAACAGTTATAATGCTTTGGAAGGGTCTACATACTACATATATTAAAACTATGCTTAAATCGTCTGTAAATGAGGTTGTAGAGCAAATTAAAAAGATACAACAAGACAACCAAGTTAATTTAAGAAACATCATAGTAGATGAGGACGGAGTAGGAGGTGGTGTTAAAGATTACTTACGTTGTCAAGGGTTTATTAATAATTCAAGACCAATTAAAGGAGAGAACTATCAAAACCTAAAGACTCAATGTTATTATAAATTGGCTGACTTAATAAATAAAGGACAGTTAGGTGTTAGTTGTTCTGATGTAAATATAAAGAGTTATATAATTGAGGAGTTAGAGCAGGTAAGAACTAAAGACGCAGATAAGGATAATAAACTACAAATACTTTCAAAGGATAATATTAAAGCTATATTAGGACGTTCTCCTGACTACTCTGATGCTTTGGCTATGCGTATGTATTATGAAGTGGATAGTAACTATGGTAAGTATTTTGTGCAATAAAAAAGGGGGTTGTTACACCCCCCCTTGTTATTATTTTGATTTATTTAAGATTTTTTTAGTACTCTCTATCATCTCATCATACCACTCGTCAGAAGTCTGACCATACATTAACCAGTCTCTAGAGTTGATTCTATTTCTTTTAATTCTACTCCATTCATCTTCTGTTAATACTAATTCTGTATTCTCATATTTATTAGCTAAAGCTTTTAAAGATTCTAAAGTATTTAAGTGATTTGTAAATTCTGTCATTATTTGTAAGTCAGTCATGTTTTCTATTTTTTAAGTTTTTGTTATTAATTATACTGCAAAGTTACAGACTTTTTGTTATCCACCAAATTATTAACAACTTATTTAACAAGAAAGATTGTTTTACTCTAGTAAATTATTTTAAAAAAAGTATAAAAAAAAGGTGCAATCTTTAAAAATTAACACCTTTTTCTAACAAAAACTCATTGAAAACTCAGCAAATATAGTATTTTTAAACTATATTAATTAAATTTCTATTATATAATAATGAAAGTAAACATTAAGAAAGATGGTAAGCAAAACACTTACAATCTAATAAACAGTTGGAATGATGTAACACTTGAAAAATGGGCTTCACTTATTACTATGAGTAGTAAGTCAAAGTCTAAAGAAGCATTAGATACAATTAGCTTGTTGTCTAATATACCAAAGAAACTTATAAAAGAGTTAGGTATAAATGACGTATCTAATATTTTAAATAAGATAGCTGAATTGCAAAAGGATGCTAATAGTAAGTTAAGAAGGATAATTGAAGTAGATGGGATTGAGTACGGATTTCATCCTGATTTAAGTGAGATAAGTCTCGGTGCTTATGCCGATATTGAAACTTACATACAAGCAGGAATAGAGAACAACCTAGCTAAGATAATGGCAGTTCTTTACAGACCAATAGTAGAGAAGAATGGTAAGCAATATTCTATAACTGCTTATAATGGTAGTGAGGTTAGAATGAGAGCAGAGAAGTTTAAGAAGATGAAAGCAAAAGATGTAAATAGTTCACTGGTTTTTTTTTGGACTTTAGGGAACGAACTATCAGAGATTTTGCCGTTGTATTTGACGGAACGAGTGAATCAAGTGATACAATCACTACAGACGATAAATTCGCAAGTAAGTGGGGATGGTTTGGAGTAATGTATAGATTGACAAATGGAGAAATAATTAATTTAGAAAGGATTACTAAATTAAGTTTATATGAATGTTTAACTTGGCTTACTTATGAAGCAGATTTAAACGAAACAAAAAAAGTTAGTAGATGACACACTTTAAGAATTATAACAATACAATAGATACCTTAAAACAATTAGGTGCTAATCAGTTACAAATTAAAACTGTAACTACTGGGGATATATATGAGATAGACTTAGAGAAAAATACATCATATCCTCTAATGCATATTAATCCTGTTAATGCAGTAGCACAGAATAATCAAATGACTTTAAACTTCCAAGTCTTTATTATGGACTTAGTATTTCCTGATGAGAGTAACGAGCAAGAAGTACTGTCTGATTGTCTTAGTATTTGTAATGACTTAATAGGTACACTAAAGAACGGACAGAGTTTATATTTGTCAGGCGCAAGTCAAGGAGAAAGTCCTGCATACTTTACTGAGGGAGATATAACGATAGAGCCATTTACAGAACGATTTGACAACTCAGTAAGTGGTTGGACGTTTACACTACCAATAGTTATAGAGAACGACTATAACACTTGTATAGCACCACAACTAACAACATACGCAGGTAAATAATGTTTAAAATAAAAATAGGAAAATTAACAATACAACTAATACCCCCAAAGATAAGTTATGAATTATGATGATGTAATAGAAAAGCTAGAAGAAATAAGTATAAACTTTGAAAGCTATAATGACTATCCTGATAGTGCTAGTAATAATGCTTGTAAGGTACTTAAATGGATAGATAAATATGGTAGAGATGAAGTTAAAGGAATGACTAGAACAGGACTTGCAAGAGCCAATCAGCTATGTTCAAAAGAAAAAATTTCAAGAGATACAATATCAAGAATGGCATCATTTAAAAGACATAAAAAAAATGCAGAAATAAACCCTGAATATAAATCTACACCTTGGAAAGATAAAGGATATGTAGCTTGGTTAGGGTGGGGTGGTACATCAGGAATAGAATGGGCAATTAATAAATTAAAACAAATAGATAAATAATTATGGCAGATTTAACGACAACCTTATCTGAATCAGTAACACTAAATGGTGCAGTTAGAGGTACAACAAACACAGTAACAACTACAGGTATCAATAATGTATATGAACGTATTGTAACTTGTACTACAGGACAAACTACTTTTTTAGCAGCTTTTGATACTAACTCTTATGGTTCAGCAGTTCAAATTGACAAAGAAGATGTTAGGTATATAAGAGTAACTAATTTAGATGCTACTAACACTTTAGAATTAGCAGTAGTTGGTGCAGCTACTTTATATCAAGTATTAATTAAAGCAGGTCAATCACATATACTATGTGCAGCAGAAGATGTTATGTTAGCAGAAGCTGATACATCTCCTAGTTTTGGTACTATGGCTGACTTAACTAGCTTACAGGTTAGTCCTGCTGCTACTTTAGATGTAGAGATATTTGTAGCTAGTGTATAATGAAAGCATTAGAACGATACTTAAATAGTTTCGGTAAAAGTGTTGTCAATAAAGCTAAAGGAATATTAAAGAAGAAAGATAAAGTAGTATCAGGTAAACTTCTTAATAGTATAAAATTTAGAATTGTAAAAGACAACGATAGTTTATCTGTTGAATTTTTAATGGTAGATTATGGAACTTTTGTAGATAAAGGAGTATCAGGAACTCAACGTAAACGTACTTATGTTGATTATAAAGGACAAAGAAAGACAAGTCAATATGGATTTGGTAAGTCAAGAGATGGTGGATTAACAAGAGGATTAGATAATTGGATAGTTCGTAGAGGTATAGCACCAAGAGATGCACAAGGTAGGTTTATATCTCGTAAGAGTTTAAAGTTCTTAATAGCTAGAAAAATATATACACAAGGAATACAAGGGATTAGTTTCTTTCAAAAACCTTTACAGTTAGGAATGAGAGATTTTTATAATAAAGTAGGTAAAGCAGTAAAAGAAGATATACAAAATATAATAAAAACATAATGGCAATATTAATAAATCAAAAACCACTATACAAGACATTACCAGTAGGTCAAGATATAGTATTCTCAGTATCAGATGACACAATAGTTGCAAATAATTATAATGTAAAATTTGTAGCTTATGTATATGTAAGTAATAGTCTTGCAACCTTAAATACTGCAAATAGAGTAGCAGTATTAAAAACAACTCCTAACAATGCAGGGGTTGGTATATTCTCTTTACAACCAGTATTAGAAAGTTATGTAAAAGCTGATAATAATGGTACTGATTTTTTAAATGGTAGTACATACAAGACAGTTACTTATTCTAACACAACTCCACATCCAATACACTTAATAGATAAATATGCAACCTCTGATAACTCTGCTAAATATTTTATGGTAGAGTTTTTCTTAGAATACTCTCCAACTATTGATGATGTTGTAACTATAGACGTAAGTACCTATGAATTGTCAGAAATTTATTTATTCTACAATGGATATTTAAATTATGATGATGTCTTAAATCAAACAGGTAATGACTATGGCTATCCTTTGTCTGATTTAAACTATGTGATGGATGCTGATAACTCATATTTTTTAAGTAATGCACCTACTACACAATATGCAAGACTAACTGATTATGGTACACTACCTTTCTTTAATTTTTTATCATCATCAGATTATTCTTTTCAAACTGGTTCTGATACTTCTACAATAAATAAAGTACATTACTTTTCTATAAAACTATATGATAGTTCAAACACGTTATTAGCAACTACAACACCTTTTGCTAATTTTTCTAATGGTTCTTCTACTACATCAAATCAATATTCAAATATTAGAATAAATTACTTTGGTGCTTTTCCTGCTAACTTAGATGGTGCTGCTTATTCTGCTTGGGTAACACATAGAGCAAATGTTAGTTATTACACAGTACAGGCATTTGATGATGATGGACAAATTATAAGTCAATTATATACAATAAATATTATAACAGATGACTGTAAAGGTTTCGAGGGTATTAGATTAACTTGGCTAAATCCTTATGGTGTTTGGGATTACTATACATTTACTAAAAAGTCAGTAAGGTCATTACAGACTAACAGAACTTCTTATACACAACTAGGAGGTACTTGGAATGAAAGCACATATAAGATAAATGGATTTAGTGGTGGTAAGAAAAACTTTAGGGTAAACTCAAAAGAACTTATCCGTATAAATACTGACTACTTAGTAGATGCTGATGCTATTTGGTTTGAGGACTTAATAAACAGTCCTGAAGTTTATATAGTAAATGGCTATTCATCAGATGCTAATGGTATGGTTAATAAATATGTAGAACCTGTAACAGTTGCTACATCAAGCTATACAAGAAAAACAAAAGCAAACGATAAACTAATACAATACACATTTGAATTAGAAAAGAGTAAGAATAAAAGAATACAATCTGCATAATGAGTGTACAACTAATATTATATCCACAAAACTATCAAGGAGTTTATTCATCTAACTCTAGTGTTATAACTACTAACTTAGTAGCAGATGGTTCTAGGTTTGGTACTGTATCACTTCATACTGGATATAGTTCTTCTGCTAATGACCCTGCATTTGATTCAGTAACTAATGATGCACCTTTTCCATCTTGGAAAAAGTTTAGGTCGCAAGGGAGTAGTTCTTATGCAGATGTAGACTATCCTATTGTTATAGCAGGTTTTAATCCTAAGCTAAGATTTAGAGCAGCATCAGGAGGTAGTAATTCAAGTAGTGGTGTATATCAAACAATAAACAACTTAGTAGTAGGTGCTACATATCAATTAAAATTTAGAGTAGTAAATGCAGCTACTGGAGGGTTTATATTTATTGGTGCTAATGGTTATGGTAACAATTTAGGAGGAGGAGGAGTAACTGCTATATCAACTACAGGTACAGGATTTAAGACATTTGATTTTACAGCAGTAAACTCATCAGAAGAACTTATAATGGATTACCAAAATGATGGTGCTGATGCTATTGATATTAGGAGAGTAACTATAAAAGGGGCAGGTGCTACACCACCATTAGTATTTACAGATTTAGCAGATGGTCAAGTTATATGCGACTTATATGAAGATGAAGATATACCATTAAGTTTATCTATTGATGACTTTAAAAATGTAGCTGAGAAAACACAGAGTTATAGTAAAGACTTTAACCTACCTGCTACTAAACGTAATAATAGAATATTTACACAAATATTTGAGATAACTAATTCTGTAGAAAGTAATGCAGAATCATTTAATCCTTATGTGCAAACACAGTGCGTATTAAAACAAGATGGTAATATTATATTTAAAGGTTTTCTAAAATTAATAGATATAGTAAATAAAGATGGAGAGATAAGCTATAACGTAAACTTATATTCTGAATCTATAATATTAGTAGATGTATTACAAAATAGATTATTTAGAGATTTAGATTTTGATGAATTAACTCACGATTATAATAAGACAAATATAACAAATAGTTGGTATGATAGTACAGGTATTACATTAGTAGAACCATTAGGGCTAAGTTCTTTTGCTTATGATTCAGCATTAGGTGTAAATAATACTACAGTATTAAAATATCCTTTTGTAGATTGGACTGGTAATTTAAGTGTAGATAATACAACAAACTATCCTATACTTAATAAATTAGAAGATGCTTTTAGACCTTTTATAAATTGTAAATATATATTAGATAAAATATTTAATGATGCAGGATTTACCTACACTTCTACTTTTTTAGATAGTTCTACATTTACTAAGTTATTTATGGATTTTAACTGGGGTGCAGGAGATATGCCAGTAGAAGTTAATAGTAATGCAGTTGTAGGTAATTATAATAATACTACAGAACACTATGCAGGAACATCTTATACTAATTTAAAATTAACATTTCCAACTACAAATTTAGCTTCTGTTAATTATGACACAAGCACAAACAAAATTACAGCTGTAAATAATAATTCAGAATTTGTAATAGATTATGATTATGGAGTTGCAAATAAAAATGGACAACCAGTAGTTCAGTTAAGATGGTTACTTACAAGAACTGATGGTACAACAGAATCCATAGATGAAACATATCCTACAACACTAAATCCATTTGGTGTAGGAAATTATGCAGGACAATTTACTAGAACTTTAGATTCAGGAGATACATTAGAAGCGCAGTTCAAATCTTCTATAAGTAATATGTTCTATCAAGATTATGATATTTTAATTTCAAGTACTGCTACAGTAAACATAACAAGAAACATAACAGCAGTAACAGAATCTACTTTATTAAATAATTTAAGAGGAGATTTAGGACAATGGGAATTTATTAAAGGGTTTATTAATATGTTTAATTTAATTATTAGACAAGATGAAACAAATCCTACTAATTTATTAATAGAACCTTACGACACTGTATTTAATGATATAGACAAAGGATTGAGTTTATCAGATAGAAATATTGTAAATGATTGGACAAGTAAAATAGATGCTTCAGAAATAAAATTAACTCCTTTAGATTTAGCAAAAGAAACTATGTTTGATTACATAGAAGATGATAAAGATTTTGCAGCTAACTTATATAAAAACACTTTTGTAGAACCTTATGGCTCAAAAACATTTACTGCAAGAGGAAATACTATATTTGTAGAATCAGAAGAAGTAAGTGCTAATCCTTTTGCAGCTACTATTGTAAAACCTTTATTTGATTATACACCTCAGTTTTTAACTCCTGCTATTTATTCATCAGATGGTGGTGTTTATCAAAGTTTTGACAATAAACCTAGAATACTATACAAAACCTCTGCTATTCCTTTTGAAATGACTGATGGTACTTCATATTCTATACCTGCACAAAATGGAGTGTTTGGTACTGGTGCAGAAACTAAGTATCTTAAATTTAGTCATACAACTGACTTACCTCCTTTACCTACATCATTAGATTTAAACTTTGAACCACGTTTATTAATAGGTATATCAGGGAATACTATAAATAGTTTGTATCAGGAGTATTGGTCTAACTATTTTGATGAGTTATATAACTTTGATACTAAAACAATGACAGTAAAAGTAAATCTTAACGCAGCAGATATTACACAGTTTGATTTTAGAAATAAAGTAATGATACAAAATAGAGCATTTAGAGTAAATAAAATAGATTATAAACCAAACGACTTATCTACAGTTGAATTTATACTTATACCATAATGAATTTTAAAAGAGGATTTAATATAAAACCAAAAGAAATAACTGGAATAGGAGAAGTTATATTTACTGATGGAACTAATGATGTAGTACCTAATCAATTATCTTGTGAAGCATACGGATATACTTACAATGCAGATACAGGAACTTGCGTAGCTTTTGAGTATAGCACACAAGTACAAAATTTTTTTAATAACGCAACTAACAATAGGTTAGGGTCAAACAACACAACAGAGAAAGCAACTAACAATACTTTGATAAATGGAACTAACAATCTAACAAAGGGTAATAATAATAACTGCTTAGTAAATGGTAGGCAACACGAATTAACAAACGGACTAAATAATTCTGCAATTTTATCAGGTAGGTATGGACAAGCATTAAATCAAGGAGAGGTAGTAATATCAGGAGGAGGTTTTAATGAGGAGTTAGCTATGTCGCAAATGTCCTTT
>Ga0208298_1000822_pt1 | contig 12269 bp, 5 predicted proteins | sample 14BtaG_FD_184088 | JGI IMG/M metagenome (GOLD analysis project Ga0208298, IMG submission 184088) | Marine viral communities from the Subarctic Pacific Ocean - 14B_ETSP_OMZ_AT15311_CsCl metaG (SPAdes) (version 2) | ecosystem: Environmental > Aquatic > Marine > Oceanic | place: Pacific Ocean... | reverse complement strand
GATAATATCGCTTCTAATGCCACTGACATTAGCAATCTTCAAACCCAAGCTGGTTCTTTAGCTGCTGATGGTAATAGTGCTTCTTTCAGCGGAAACCTATCTGCTGCTGACTTGACCCTTAGCGGAAATCTTACCGTGCAGGGAACAACAACTACAGTTGATACAACAAATGTCACCATTAAGGATAGCATTTTGAATGTAAGCTCAGGAGCTGGTAATTCCACAAATGCATCCAATGACGGTGGCTTTATCGTTGAGCGTGGTTCTTCTGAAAATAATGCAGCTTTCATTTGGGATGAAGGTGATGACCAGTTTAAGGCACTTACTACTAGTGCTACAGCAGCCTCATCCGATATATCCTCAACTGATTCAAGTGCAGCCCTAGCAACCTTAGGTGTAGGATCACTCGAAGTCGATGGCACTGAACTTGGTGATTACCAAGATTTCCTCACAGGATTTAATAATGCCTAGTGACAATATTTGAGCAAATTGGCGGGAAGGTAGGGACGGAAGTTGACTCCCTATCTTCTCGCATTTCTGCTTTAGAGCCAGAAGATAGCTACTCGGAGACTACTTACACCAACGGAGTCGTGAGTCAAATCACGACTTGGTCTACATCTAGTAAGTCCAACCTTTTGCAGACAAAAGCGTTTACCTACACTAACGGATTATTGACTCAGATTTTAGTAACTGATGGCTCAAACGCTACCGAATTTACACAGACATTAGCCTATGATTCTGATGGTAATTTAGAGTCAATTACAAAGGATTACGCATGAGTGCTACAATTACAGAACCAAACACAAGTCAGATACAAGTCAGTGGGGCATACAAAGACTTCACTGGTGGAAGTGGTAGTACCACAACTGTAATACAACATGATTCTGGTGAGGCTCCGGCTAGTGCAGATGCAGGTAGATTTCTCATGTGGAGAGCTAATACTTCTGACACAAAAACATGGGAAATTCGTTATATAGAAAGTGCAAATTCTACATCTGTAACAGTAGGAGATGGTGGATTTTCGTCTGCCCCTCCGAGTGGTTCTGAGTTCAGAATGTCGAGTAACCTTGAGGACATAAATACTGCTATTAATGACCAAGGAAAATTACGAAATAGTGGCACACATTATGAGTTTGTAAATCGTGAGTGGAAATTAATCAGTGGAGCATTCCTTGCTGATGTGGACAAGTCCATTGGGATGATGAATAAGGATACAGTTCAATGGAGTCCATCAGCATTTAAAGTGGGAACTGAATGTGCAGTCCAGTTTGGCAGATTAAGTGGTGGTGAAGCAAATGATTCTTTTGAAACCACACAGGGTTGCCGATTGGCTTTAAGTAGCACGAATCAAAACAAACTAATTTTTGGTGTAAAAGCAAATGGTGACTCCGCAGATGAATATGATGCTTTAGGAGCAATACTTAATTTCTATGGATGTCAAATTGAAGCAAGTCATGGGGCTAATCCTCTATTCATCAGAGCAGGTGGCCCACTCCGCATGATTGGTACAATTGTCGATGGTGACATTGGTGGCAGATTTTATAGCTCAGCTACCGAGCTTGTGGACTGTAGGCTCTCTGGCAATAGTAGTGGAGGTCATGCATGGTCATCAGCAACAACTCCCACTAGGGACATTGATAATGTATTCTTCTACGAGAACAATACGGCCATTAAGGCATATCAAAATTTTGATGCTACTTTTAAAAATTGTAGATTTTCAGATAGTAATACTACAATAATTCAAGCGGCCGCGTCTCCTAATTTAAATTTTAAATTTATAGATTGTACCACATTCGCAGATGGTAAAATTTCTCATAACAAAGGTAACTATAAGCAAGGTAAATCTATTAACTATGAGATTACTGATTCCAGTGGGGTTGGACTAAGCGATGCACTTGTTGCAGTGTATGATACAAACTCACTTTTGCAGACTGGCATACAAACATCTACCAGTGGATCTGTAAGTGAAATTGAGGCAATATTTTTTGATAAGCCACATGGGCAATCTGCGACTACTCTTTCCCCATTTATTATACGCATCAGAAAATATGGATATACTTACTTAGGATTTTCTAGTGCAGTTTCAGATTCTATAAAACAAGAGGTCAGACTCGTTGTAAATTCAGATCTCGTTTCCAACGAAACACAAGCACAAGCAATCACTGGAATTGATTTGGACTTTGCTAACTCCACTTTGACAATTGATGGTAGTGTGACCCCACAAGATCTTTACGATTACTACCAGTACCAGTTGGCACAGTCTGCGAATATGCAGTATGCAGAGGAGTTTACTAAAACTGGAAACCATTTTGATCTGGGCAACTGGAATCTAATTGTGGATGGAGTTACCTACAATGGTGACTTTACTACTGGTGGAACAATTACGCTTTCCAATAGTGGAGTGGTCGTAGGTACATCTATTGATCAAAATGGAACAACAGTTCTGCTCCCTTGGTCAGTGGACAATGTGGAGGCAACTGCAACGCTTCAACTTTACAATGTCACTAAAAGTCTGGAGATAGAAAATATAACTGTTGGTGGAACTGCTGGGTCTAAGGTTACTGCATCTGGTTACTATGATGAGACAGAGGTGAGTGTGGGTGATAACATTCGTTTGCGAATTACTTGCCAAGCTGGAGTCAATGCATTCTTACCATTTGAAACATTTGGTTTGGCAACCAGTGTAGGGATTACCTTCCGAGCAAACCAACTGGCAGACACTATCTACAATGATAACGCAATCAATGCAGATAACTTAACAACTCTCACTGCGGATTATCCTAATGTCCAGATTGACATTAATGATGGTGACAACATTGCAGATGCCAGAGAATTATATGCATTTTATGTAAAGCAGACTACCACTTCCACTGGTATCGAAAATTGGTTTGGTGCAATTGATGCAATTGATCACATGAACTTTCGAGTGAATACAGATCGTGCTGACATTAAATTGCAGAACACTGGTTCTAGTCCATTAATTATTTCTGGAGCAAGAATTTTCAGAGACAATGGAACAAGCATTTTACATGCAGATGTTGGTGACCAACCAATCACGCAGGACAATGGTGAATTGATTCAATACATTCAAGGACAAGTAAACGATTCCTTGAGTAACCAGTTACCAAATGCAGTCGCTAATGCTATTAACAGTAATGCTACGATCACAGGCATTGATAAAAACTCTAAACTTATCCCAGCCCTTCTATGATCGATTATTGCAGGACAGATGATGAGGTTGCCAAGAATCCAGAGGCAGAAGACTGGTGTAAGATTGTGGCTGCTGGGAATGTCGATGCATACCAATTTGCATGGAGACTCTGGTGCTTTAATCACATGTTTGATGATTTGGTCGATCAAGATAAGCAGCCAACAAAAGAACAAATATTTTACGAGTTAGTAGAATTTGTAAAAGAAATTTCATTCAATCCATTTTACAATGCTCACAAAGAATCCATCTTTCCATTGCTAGTAAGTCTGGCGAACAGAACGCTTGACGGTGATGAAATGGAAAAGAGTGAATCTGAATGGGACAGGCAAGTTGCTTGCGTTGTAAGATGTGGTGACCTCGATGTGTTTTTGCATATTGCATACCTAGCAGGCGGCTGGGACCACATGAGAAAATTAAAAAATCTAAGAACCTACGATAAGGGGGAATAAGCTATGGGAATGTACGGAGGAGATGCACCTGCACCAGTTACAAATAATTACGAAGAGACAATGCGTGAAGCATTGGAGGCCCAGCGTGATATGGCACCAGATATGTTTGCTGCTGAGTCAAACGAAGAATACGGTAGGCCAGCCTATGCTAGACTTAATCAAAGACTAATAGAGACAGGTTTATTAGGAGAAGAAGGGACTACGGGTGCAGTCGAGCTTCTTGCAGGAAATCAAGCAACAAAGTTTGCAGATGGTACAACGAGAAAAGCTGGATTTGATGAAGGTGGAAATTTCATGGGAACATCCAAGCTTGAGCAAGATATGCTTGAGCGAGCAAAGAGGCAGCAAACACAAACTGAGTTAAGTCTTGTAAGTGATTTTGGAAACCAATTGACAGACTTGTATCGTGGCCAAGGTGGAATAAAGGATGCACTCGATTCTTACAATAAACTTGGCCGTGAGACATCTGACCATGGTGGGCTAAGAAGTGGACTGGTTGGCATGGCAGCAGAAGAGCTTGCACTGGGTGGACAACTGTCTGACCGTGAGCGGAGAAGGGTCGAGCAAACATCTAGGGAAGCGATGTCAGCAAGGGGGCGAGGAAGAGACTTTATGGCAGTAGCTGATGAAGTAGCCGCAAATGAAACACTAAGCAGGCAGAGGGAGTCTGAGCGTAGACTATTTGCATCACAGGTATTAGGTCTTGCGGATTCTGGTTTAGCACAAGATCGTGCTTTCGCTGCCCAGCGTGTAGGCTTAGAGCAAGCAACATCCGCAGATCCTTTCATGGCAATCACTGGAAAAACTTCTGGTGCTGCCGTTGGTAGTGGTCAAAATTTATACGGCAATGCAGCCGCAGGAGTCAATGCTGGTCCTGCATTATTTAATCCTGCACAGGGTGCAGAGTTCATGGCAAATCAATCTGCAATGATTAATGATTATAACTCAAATGTTTACGCTGCTGACCAAGCAATGACAGGTGCAATCATGGGTGGAGTGCTTGGTGCCGCTGGGAATCTAGGTGCTGCAAAAATTAAAGCAGGGTGCTGGGTAGCAAGGGAGGTATACGGAACGCATAGTCCGAAGTGGTTACTGTTTAGGTACTGGATGTTTAATCTCAGTCCATTCTGGTTCCGTGCAGCTTACCTCAGTTTCGGTGAAAGGTTTGCCAAGTTCATCAAAAAGAAACCAAGATTGAAAGCACGGATACGAGGGTGGATGGATAAGAAAATCAAGGAGGTAATCTAATGGCACAGTCACCATTTTTTTCACCAATCAATGTAAATAGATCTGACTTCTCTGCAATAGGTAGAAGCAGTGATGCTTTTGTTGGTGCATTCCAGCAAGCAGCCGATGCCATAGGCAAGATAGGTTCTGCTTATTTTGAGGAAAAAGGTTTTGAGCAGCAGGCTGCGGATTTTATTAAGACCGATATGGGCAAGGAATACCTTAAAGCCAGAGGGGTGACACTAGGTGATGATCCGAGTGAAGCTGAGAAAATGGTCAAAGGAATGATTAAGGCAAATGGTGGATTTCAAAATTTCCAAAAGCAAATTCAGATGAATAAGCAAATGGAAATGCAGCAGCAACAAGAGAAGAGGCAAAACTATTTATTCGCACAACAGAAAAAAGAAATTAATGCCAAGCTGGATCATTTTAATAGAATTTCTGGAAAAGTAAAAAATCCAGAAGTCGCAAAATATGATGAAAAAATATCTGGTGTTAGAGGTGAAATAGCTTCTTTGACTGAGCAACTTGAGGATGGAGAGATTACAGGCGAGCAATATGAAAAGTCGTTTTACGATCTTGGTAAAAACTTATCTACATTAAAGAAAGAAAAATCAGCACTTTCAAATATGATTCCAATGAATGAACTGGACCCAGATAAATTTTCGGCTGCATATGGTCCAGTAAATTCACCCTACCAAGCAATGCTTAAGGCAGGGGCAATGAGGCAATTGCAAGAGAGGAAAGACAAAATGGATTTACAAAGCATGGACACTGTAGAACAGGCTTTGCGAATAAAAAATTTACAAGATGAAGAAGAGGCTGCTGCCATGGCACCAAATTTTAGGCCAGACACTCGCATAATTTTTGACGAAGGTGAAGCAATGCAAGGGATACAGGACTGGGCTAAAGATAACAAAGTTCAGTTAAGTTCTGAGCAAATGGAAAAAATGAAGCAGCAGTATACTATCGTTGCTCCAAAAGAAATATTGTCGGAAAAAAGAAGCTACGAAAAGGATAACAAGGTCAATGAGGCAGATATGGTTATCCGCAATGTGGATCAATTAATGACCTTAATAGATGCTAAAAAAGATGTTGGTGATGTTGCTGCCGTAGTAAAAATGGCAAGACTACTTGAGCCTGTAGGTATATTGACCGAGCCAGACATTCAAAGATTTAGTGGTGCCCAATCATTAATGAAAAAGATTGAAAAAGCAATAAGTGTTTCTGCGACTGGTAAGCTTCCAGATTCCAGCAGAAAAGACTTACGAGATGCAGCGGAAATACTTAGAGACACTGCATTCAAAATAAAAATTGCTGGCACTGAATCTGCAATAAATGAAATTTCCAATTCATATGTAAATCCAAATGACCCATATTATGGAAGCTTTAAAAAACAAATAAGGGAAAGATTTTTCAGTGAAGAATACAACAATATCCCTAAAGCTTTTCTAGATACTTACGGCAAAAAAGATTCAAGTAAATCTACTAAAGATTCTGACGATGATGGAAACATAAGTATCATGCACGAAGGCAAAAGAAAGGTAGTGAAATTAATGAGAACACTACCAACTGGCCAGAGGGTTGTTTTGATAAATGGTGAACAAAAAATAATAGATCCCAAAAAGTGATGCAGGATTTACTTGAGGCCCGTGACCCTACTCCAGAGGAGTTGGAATTAATTAAGCAAGAAGAAGCCAAGGAAAACTATGTAAATAAAATGGTAGCACTGCCTATGCCTAAGCAGGGTAGTAAGATACCATTAGAGGGTGGGGGTTATACGCAAATAGATCCTTTGCTTGCAAACAAACCTTTTGAAGCACCAATTGAAGAAGAAGCACGGGATATTACTATGGATGATATTCTAGAAGATTATGAAACATTCAAATATTTCAAACGGTCTGGTGAATTAAAATCAAAAAAGGGTGCTGGTGAAATGATCATGGATGGTGCCAAGATGATCGTTGAAGATATGGGGCAGGCCGCAAAGACTTGGCCAGAAAGATTTCTTACCAATTTTGGAATAACGATGGTGCCGCTAAATGATTATATTTCTATCCCCGTCATTGGCACTCCATCTGGAATGACCAGTGAGCAGAAAAAGAAATTTGAGGAGGCAAAGAAAAGGAAACGGGCAAAGGCAGTAGCAACTCAAAACCAGATGCTGGGTGATATTAAGTTGAACACTGAAATGCTAATAAAGGGGGGCAGTAGAGTTATAGATATGCTCACCTCAGACGATGACTCGGAAGAAGATCTTCGTAGCTCATATGAATTTTGGAAGAAATTAAATGAAGTAGAAAAACATAGGCAAACAATATACCTAGAGAACGCTGCAAGCTGGATGACCGCAGGATTAGACCCAGAGGTTAAAGAAATGATTCTTAGCGGAGAGGTCCAGCCAGATAGAAAAGCAGCCATGGGTGCTTCTATGATTGCAGATCCATGGAACTTCGTACCGTTTGGTGCAGGCTTAAAGGGCGGTAGTGCTTTTTTTAATAAAATTATGAGAGGGCCGCAGATTGCTATGGTAAATGAAACCAAGGATCTGATTTTAAAACAAGCGGTTATAAAAAAGGCTTTAGAGTTTGGTGAACATGCAGGTAAAGGTGCATTTGGTAAAGGTGCAGAAGCTGCTGAAGCACAGGTGAAAGCACTGGATGGAATGATTTTGGAGAATCTAGACAAGATTCAAACAATGGCCCGTCCCCAGCGTGAAGCAATGCTTAGAGCAGCAGAGGCTTTACCAGCAGGCAATCCACTTAAGCAACTTATTCAATCTGAGATTAAGGGAATACCAGTTAAGGGTAGAAGAACTTTTGGTGGAGTCGTTGCAGGTAGCGGAATGGTTGTCACTGGCAAGACAATAGAGGGAGTGGGCAATGCTATTTCTTTCCTTAAAGATTTGGCTCCAGAAACTGCAATTACTTTTGCCATGAAGATGGGTATCCCAGAGGAGAAAGCAGTTCAGCTTTTTCAAAACGGTATGGCATCAAAGCTTTTAAAATACGGTGCCGCAGGATCTGGTACTTATGCACTCACAGACTTTCTAACAGATGATGAAATGTTGTCTACCATGGCTACTGCCACAGTTCTTGGCTTGCCGTTTCTCGCAAGGTACGGAAGGGATGCTGCATTGCTAGGTAGAGAACTAATGGAGCCTGCCACTGAGCTTAATTACTTCCAGCGGTTAGGTGCCAATGGTAGAGAGATGATCACAGATAGAATCATTGATAGAGATACATTATTTGGCACCGTCAGAAGCACTGCCGAGAAAAGTTTTAAGGCAGGGGAAGGCAAGCTTCTTAATCGCATTTTATCACCAAAGGGGCAACTATCTGCTGGTACGCAAGGTGTAGTAGATATGCTCAATGCCACAAAGATAGGCAGGACCGTAGAGAGTGCTGGAAGGTTAGCAAATCAAACGGCAAAGGGTGCTACAATTGGTGGATCATTTGGATATGTAGCTGGGGGTGGAGAGCAAGAAGAAGCCATTTATGGAGGCATTGGTGGGGGATCTGTTTTCGGAGGAGGTGCCTACACTGCTAGTAAACCTTTTAGAATGGTTGGTGGAAAAAGTGCTGCTGAAATATCACAAAGGCGGCATGGTAGTTATCAATATTTTGTTAAGAATTTATTACCCTCTGGCATGAAGGAATCATTTTCCTCAATGTCTAAGGCCAACCAGATTGCATATGCAAATGCTGCGATGTCTTACAAAGATACCGTGTTTAATTTTAAGTCACTCGGTGCAGACGGTAAGGGTGGAAGGCAATACCGTGTAGACGGAACCGCATACATAGAGGTAAACACAGATTCTGCATGGGCAATTGAACCACTTCTACGGCATGAGGTAACTCATTACCTTGAGGAAACGGGCGGCTCAAGACATTTTACGGATCTCTTGCTAGGTAATCATCTGCTTGAGAAAAAAGGGATCTTTACGCTTGTTGATGATGCAGGAAAACCTGTAATGAGAGAAGACGGGAAGGGCTACAAGACAAACAAAAAACTGGATGACTTTAAATACGAGTACGGAAAGTTTTTCTTTGAGCCAGACAAACCAAGGCAAGAGGTTATTGATCTGATTCCAGATGATGTAATCGCCCGTGAGATTGTTGCTGAACATGGTGCTGACTTTTTCATGTCAGATAGTAGGAGATACAGGGATTTGCATGAGGGACCAACTGGTGCATTGATGCGAGCATTGGTTGAATCCCCCATGCTTAAAAATAAAACTTTGCTGCGGAGCATGATTGCCAGACTGGGCGGCACCTTTCGTGCAGATGGAACATTGCAATCACCAAACGGTGTCTTTGGACCGATGCAAAGAATACCTGCGGTCACAGAATTAATTAGGAAATACAATCGTGAGATAGAAGGACTGTCTAAAGAACAGGTCCAGAAAAAATTTCCAATAGATGAAGGTCAAAATGTAATTGATATTTCTGGTGCTGAGTTTGCAAAGAATCCAGAGTTAGTAGAGCAGCTACGGGCAGGAACTATAATGAGGGTGGATGAAAATGGAAACATTGTCCCAGACACTGCCATGACTCCTGCCCAGCAAAAGAAATACAATCAAGATTTTAGTCAAGCATTACTGGATGCAGTCAAGCGTAAGGATGAAGCAGATGGTTTACCTGCTGGTCATATTCGTGAGAAAGAAAATGAAAAGACTAAGGCGATATCATTTGAAGGTAGATTCATTGATGAAAGTATTATTGATGAGGTTGCATCACAAGGCGGCTGGAATAAAGCACAGATAGATTTGTTCAAAGAAATTAATTTGTGTCTAAAGAACGGGACAAATGCAAAGGGTGGATCTGATTGGTTAATTAGTTATTTCAAAGCTACTGGAAAAGGTGGTGGAAGATATGTAAATGCAAAGGTCCAGCATGTTCTGGAGGTTCCTTACGGAATAGAGATTACGCAAAAAGGAAACATCAATATTCGCACGGTCAATGTAGATTCTCTGTACAAAAATATCGATAAAGTTTTCCGTCAGCAGCAGGCCGAGGTCACCCGTCTATTTGGAACATCAAATCCAAAAGATGCGTTTATGGATGCTATGCATCAATACCATTTGAATCATGGTGAAGGTAAGCATGGTTGGTTTAATCTAGATGCTGATCCAGCAATTGCTAAACAGAAGATGAACTTTATCAATGCAATGTTTGGTAAATCATCTAAAGCACATGTTGATGCAAACCCATGGTTGGCTGCATTAGATTCTGGAGCGAAGAGCAAGCAGCCAAGGCCCGTGTATCGCAGTCGCAGAATTGAAAGAATAGGTAAAGCCGATCAATTGACAGGGCAGAGGCATGTGGATCCTGCAAGGATCATTAACAACCTTATGCCGCCAAAGCGTGAAATCCTATCAATGGAGGAAAAGGCATTTGCGGAAGTCATGAGTGATCCCAAATTAAAAAGTGACTCAAAAAGGCGAGCAGCAATGTTCAGTAAAGGGGTGCCAAGGGATGTAGACTTACTTGAACTAGGTGGGTCTGTAAGAAAAAAATTAGGTATTTACCCACATGAACCGATCAAAGAAGCTTACGCAAAATACACTAAAGATAAGCAAATTGACGGTGAAAACATAGGTTTGATGATGCCGCCAAAAGTTCAAGCTAGGACACAGACTGGCTTAGAAAATATATCTGCAAGGGATGCAGTCCAGCGAGGGGATGTGGAACAAATAAATATGTCCATGGCTGGGCGGCCCCAGTTCTACGGCAAAGACAAAGATGGTAAGTTTGCTTTCCTTGATGATGCATTGGCAAAAGAGGGTGTGGAGATATTAAGCAAAGCACTCAAAGACGATAAGTTCTCCTTAGCCACCATCACCAAGGGCTGGGAAGCGATAACAAATACCAGCAAAGGGTTTAAAGTTCCTGCAACTAAATCAAAAAATATTGAACGGATCACCCAGCAGGCATCTGGTGGAAAAATAAAAGTAATACCTTACAAGGATGCTGACAATACAGGTTTTCATTTAGTCTCAAAAAGCATGGCAGAAGATGTGAAAAAAGCATTAAATGACCCAAATGCAGATGATTATCATAATTCGCCAGAGTCAATATTCGCATATCATAGTCCACTAGATGTTGATCCAAATGGTCGTAGTATCCTGCATGTAGATTCTTCGCAGGCACCAGAACAGGGTAAAGGGTTTGGTTTTACTGCATATCAAATCTTACTAGATTATGCTGCTGCTAATGACTTGGTATATAAGCCAAGTGCCTTATCTTATATTAATCAATTGCGATCACTTTCTGCAATGCTTTCAAGTGCATTAAAGCATAAATCGACTAAGCACTTGAAACCAAATGTTGATAATGGATTTCTTAAAGGAGATATCGAAGCATTTGGAAAAAATTACGAAAATGATTTGGCCATGTTAGCTATATCAGAAATGAATATGGTTAAAGATAGATTTAAAGAAATTGACGATTTTAATTACAACTTTGAAACAGGCAAATTTTCTGAATTTGACAAACCAATTACAGATAAAAGATTGCAAGAGCAATTAATGGCCGATGATAGAATTAATGGAACCTACCCAGCAGAAGATGGAGTTGGCCTCACAACTGCAAAAAGAGCAATTATTACAAAGGAACTTTTTCTTGCAAAAGCTAAGAACGAAAGTTCAGTAACAAGCAAAATCTTTGATGAAGGTAATCTTGATGGCATTGCATACATGCCGCCAAAGCCTCCATTTCAGACTATCTCTACAGATGTAATAAAAAGCTTAGAGGGTGACAAGAATGCGATTCAAGCAAAGCTTACAATGGCAGACTACCCAGAGAATCCATATCAAGATTCAGTCGCTTTACCATCCCGTATGGGAGTGGTTAATAATAAAGTTTCTGGCATGTTTAAGTCATACGATGATGTTACCAATTTGATCAACAAACTCGTAGACAAGATAGAATATTATCAGAAGAAATATCCAGAGTTTGCAAAAAGGACTGCAAGCTTTTACTCGGACATGGGTAAGACTGCATTTGATATGGCAAAGTTCGTTCCAATGAAGGGTCGCAGCCAATATGATATCGCAGATTTGCAACTTAGATTCTTAGCTCTTGGTTCACCTCGTAGTGCGGTAGCTGCCAACATGACAAAGTCTGGACGGTCAATCATGGGTCATCACACTGGGATCTCTGGACACAAAATAAATCCAGTTGACCAGCAAGTGGCTGCACAAGAGACCGCACTAGATTGGAAGGCAGGAAAACATTTTGAGGTGCTAGATCCAGACCGCAAGGGTGCCAGCGACAAGGTAAGAAATTTCTATCTTAATGGATTGGCCGAGCTTATTGACTTAGCAAAAGCGGACACTAGTGAGGGTGCCGCAAAAGCTGCAAGTGAATTGATGCACAGGG
>Ga0208298_1000816_pt1 | contig 12305 bp, 23 predicted proteins | sample 14BtaG_FD_184088 | JGI IMG/M metagenome (GOLD analysis project Ga0208298, IMG submission 184088) | Marine viral communities from the Subarctic Pacific Ocean - 14B_ETSP_OMZ_AT15311_CsCl metaG (SPAdes) (version 2) | ecosystem: Environmental > Aquatic > Marine > Oceanic | place: Pacific Ocean... | reverse complement strand
TACGTTACTATGGAAAAAGCCTTAGAGGGTATGAATGAAGATGTAATCGAACAAAATAAATTATTGATCGAACAAGAAAAAATGGAAAAGGCAATTGCTAAAGTTTACGATTTGAGAATTAGAGGTGCTAAAGGTTTAAGAGACCAAACCAAAGATTTAATGACTATGACTAAAGAGCAAAAGAAATTGTTTAAAGAATTAAATGAGGTAACAGTAGAATTTAAAGATATTTTTGATGATGCGGGGCAATCAATTTCAGATGCGTTTGGAAATGCTATTGCTAAAGGGCAAGATTTTAAAACAGCTATGGTTGGTATATTCCAAAATGTAATATCTCAAGTAACATCTTTAATAGTACAATTATTAATTGTTGAGCCAATATTAAGAAGAATAAGAGGGGCAATAGATGATGCAAGACAAAGCGCAGCTAGAAGTGGTGGCGGAATTTTAGATGTCATATTAGGTGGATTAGGTAATATTATAACCGGTCAAGGTGCTAGTACACCAAGCACAGTACCGGATGAGCCGTTCAGCGGTATGTCATTATCAGGGCGTGCTAGCGGAGGATTTGTAGCACCCGGTGTAGCCTATACAGTAGGTGAACAAGGAGCTGAAACATTTATACCACGAACAGCCGGAACAATAATTCCTAATGGAGGCGGTGGTGTTAATGTAACTCAAAACATATCATTCTCTACAGGCGTTGTGCCAACTGTTAGAGCGGAAGTTATGAATTTATTACCTGTCATTAAACAACAAACAGTAAGTGCCGTAGCAGAACAGCGTTCTCGTGGTGGTGCATTTGCTAAAACATTTGGAGCATAATAAATGAGTTTACCGGTCTACCCTCTGACAATGCCTACAAGTCCTAGTAATTTTACAACTAGTGAATGGCGAATTAATAGATCCGTTGCGTTTTCTGAATCACCCTTTACTTATTCTCAACAAGTCTCGGAATTTCAAGGGGCAAAATGGTCAACAGTGGTAACTCTACCACCAATGAAAAGAGAAGATGCGGGAGCATGGCAATCTTTTTTCATGCAATTACATGGAAGAAAAGGAACATTTCTGCTTGGGGATCCAGATGCAAAAAGTATAAAAGGTACTGCAACCGGCACAATGAAAGTTAAGGATGACCATTCTGTTGGGGCATATGATATTACAGTAGATGGTTTAAATGCATCTCAATCTAAAGCATTTGCAAAAGGGGATTATGTCCAATTTGGTAGCGGGGCATCTTCTAGGTTGCATATGATAATTGATGATATTTCAACAGACGGGTCAGGTAATGCAACTCTTAAAATCGAACCCCCTATTAAGACTGCATTACTTGATAATTCAACTGTAGTTTATTCAAGTACAAAAGCGGTTATGCGAATGGATGCAAACGAACTTATGTGGAGTTCAAATCACCTGTCAATCTACGGAATTAGTTTTTCTGCTAGTGAAGTATTATAAATAAAAAAAACCCCCAAAAATCGCTTCTCAGGGGTTTAACAGGAGTTCTAGTATTTCCAAAAATATCTCAATTCAGGAAAATGTTTCTGTAATACTAGAAACTGTACTATAGCACAATATCCCAAAATATAGCTATAATACTTATTATTATAACCATCTTAATTGTATCGGGTATTAAATCACATATTTCTGCAAATTTATTAAACATCAAGACCTCCATATTTATAAACTGTCCAATGAATATATTCTCCATTAACACGTTTCTCTTTTCTTTCACTTTCTACGATATGACCATCTCTCCTCTTATGAAGAATGATATCACTGATTCCATGATTCAAATTGAACTTATCAATTATCTCACGATTAGTAGTCTTACCTTTTTTTACAAAGTAATCCCATGCTTTTTGACTTCTACTCATGTTCTATCTCCTGTATTAGTCTATTAATAAACCAAACTGATTTTTTTAAATCCTCAGATGGTTTGCTTTTTTTGTCGTATCTCCAAAGGTATTTAATTGCATTTGCTTTTAGAAATCCAACAAATTCTTGTTTGCTCATTGAAGACTTAATAGCATCAATGCACTCAATTTCACCTGTTGTATAATGACTAGGTTTGTCTATGTTGTTCTTTGTATCGCTCATCTTCGTGTATCTCTAATTCTTCTATCATAGACTTTAACCATTTATCAAAATCTATATCTTCATCTTTATACATTTTTTGTACTGTTAACATTGTATACATATCCATTATTTCTCCCTCCATCTCTCGAAATGTTCGATCAATTGAACATCGCTATGATAATCTGTCTCTGTATATGTTTCTTTAGGAAGTTTACCACCCTTGAACATAATACATCTGTTTTTTGCCTCATTAATTATTTTTGTAATGTCTATCATTATTTTTCTCCGTTCAATAATTCGTTAAAAGTTTTGTCTGCTGAATAATATTTATCTCTTTCTATTGGTATACCCAATGTACCCTTGAAAGATTCAAGTTCATCAAGAGTAAAATATCCCATTTCTCTTTCTTGTAGTTCTGCAATTCCTAAGAAAACGCCATCTTGAATTGACCATAACCACCATCTGCCTATACCTGTAGGATTAAATAATTTTGCTACAGGTTTTTTATCCATGATTGAATCTAATGATTCATCTATAAATGCGTTCTTATTTAGTTTTTTAATAATTTCTTTTGTAAGTAATTTCATTGTGTAACTCCTAAGTTGTGTTTTAAATCTTTATGAAAAGTCATTACTTTGTCTGCATGATGTCTAGCATTTTCTGATGATAAACCTTGTTTAACAGCTCCATCATAGTAGCCATACCACATGCTATCTAATACTGCATCTTGCATGCCCTCACTATCATCTTCAAAACGTGATAATATGTCTTGATTTTCACCATCAATAACATGCCACCACATTTGCCCGTTTTCTTCATCTTCATGTTTAGATATATATGTAATCATGTTTTTCTCCTGTTTTGATTTCATATAATAATATTAATCTATTTATGACAATCTGTCAAGCATCTAGGGTAGAAAGTGTGAACTTATTTATACTTCTTTACTGATGCGAGTAGCATGCAATAAAGCTTGTAATGATTTAATAGATTCAATGCAACTATTCATTGCTTGAATATATAACACTGCTGTTTCAGGATTAAATTCTGCCTTATGCATTGTCTCATTAAACAAGTCTTGATTATATTTAAGTCTAGCTTTTGATAAATCTAAGGTTTCTTGTAGCTTATCTATAACTTGCTTTGTCTCTTTAGACCACTTCTTTATTTCATCATTCATTATTTCGCTCATGTTTTTCTCCTGTTGTATTATAAAAATAATTAATATGTTCTTGCAACATTCTTATGTACTTTTTTTTGTCCCTTACAAATATTTGTACACCCCCATCTTCACAACCCTTAATGATTACAAGTTGATTGATTTCTTCATCATACATTTCTCCATACATTTCAGCATAAGCAGTAGCTTGAATCATGTGACTATTTCTAGGTGTTTCACTCGATCCCCTAGAAGTTTTGAAATCTATGACAGATAAAATACCATTAAACTCTGCTATACAATCAACTCTACCGGCAATCTTTAATTTATCACTCCATAGAGCCTCCTCTAAACAAACTACATTATCAATGTCATCTATATATGGTTGCATAACTTTGAACAAAGCATTAGGTAATAAATCTAATACTTGCCCCCTCTCGCCCTTAATATAGCTTTCTATTAAAGCATGGGTTTTAGTACCTCTATCAGCAGATGTTTTAGCTATATAATCAGCTACATCCTCACCCACATCTTTTCTCCATTTCTCTAATGACCTGTTTGGTTTACAATTTAATACTGAAGTTACTGATGGATATTGTCTATCGTTTATAGTGTAGTATCTCACTCCATCAATATTGTTTGTTATTATTTCCAACGCTTGCCTTTTATCCAACATACTAATACCTTTCTTTTACCTTTGTTAATTATTGATACACTATGATTCATAAAACTTGTAAAGGCGACAACCTCATTTGATTTATTGGAAATGTTTATGGTCTCACCATCATAATAAATTCTAAGATTACCGCCCTCGTAATCTTCATTTAATGTCCATGACATACTAATTTTTCTGTTGCCACCTAATCCATTATCAATATCTGAATGGATATCATAATAATCACCTACATTGTACTCAAGATATTGAACATCTTGTATACCCTCAATATCATATTGAAATTCTTGATTTGCTTTTTGACTTAACCGCCTGAAGATATCCCAAATTTTCCCTTTTGGGATTCTCCACATATCAACAGACCTCACACTTTCATCCTTGCTCGTTACTCGTGCTGTTGTTTTAACTCCTATACCTCTGTTGATTTCATCAATTGCTATAAATTTATCTTTAGCAGATATAGGAATTAACATGTAGCCGTATGCAGACAATATCTACTCCGGCTTTTCGTATTTCTTTTCTACCTTTACTGATACCCATTCTTGTCCATCATCACTTGTATTTTTCCACATAGATATGGATTTTTCTTGGTCATCAATAACGCCAGAATCTAAAGTACCACTCATAAGTAAGTTAGGGTGTCTACCCTCACCACTCCATACAGCCCCTATTTTTTGATATAGATATACGATTTGACCGCCCTTGCTGTCAATGGTTTCAATAACTTTAAATTGAATACCATACTGACTACCATCATCAATCTTCCCATCAAATAAAGGTTTGTCTATTAGACCACCCTCTACATGTTCTTTAAGATGATATAGCTTTCCATTTAGAGGCTCAAAATCTCGATCCTTATTAACACCATGTGCTTTTTCAATATCATCCATCATCTTTCCAATCTCATTTGCTTTTTCTACTGCATCATTCATTAGTTATTACCTCTATAGTTAAATGTTTTTTTGTTTGTTTGTGGTTGATTTTGTGAGTTTTCAGACTGATTAGAATGACCATTAGCCTGTTCTCCATCATCATCTACTTCTTGGTCACATAAGCCAAATGTTAGTGTTAAAATATAGCGACGTGCATACGTCAACGCACTACCTAAAGCCTGTGGGTTAGTTGTATCTTTTAAAACTAAAGGTACAGTATTAACCAACATTTCCTCACACTCTTTATGTGTAACAATAACATTTATGGTTGTAGTAAAATCTTCATGTACAACGGATTCAAACCTAAACATCAATCCTAGTTTATGCTCTTTTATTGTGTCTAGTATTTGTTTTTGTACTTGATAAAGACTTGTAAATTTATTCCTAAAATGATTGTTTTGCTTGTCTTGTTCCAAAACTATTTGCAAATCTTGGAATTTTTGCATGTCTAGTTGTAGTTTATTTTTCATCATTAACTACCTCTAAATTATGTTCCTCTGGAATTGTTACTATTGTATATGTATTCCCATCTTCAATTTTGTTCATGGTATCGCATAACATTTGTGCATCTGTTTCAGATTTTATTTTTTGATTATGTATGTACCAATCACCATTGTTGAAATATTTTTTAAGTATTAAGTATTGCATTTTTACGCCTCATGTTGTGTGATCCCTAAAGATTAAAAGGGGAAATAAACCATTTTACTTCCCCCCAACTTATAGGAGTAACTTAGAAAAACTAATGTGAAAATCTAACTAAGTTATTGTTATAATATGACATAAAATCATGAAAGTAAATCGAAAATGTCATTTGATATTTTGTCATATAAGTATTATTATAATCGTAATCAAGGAGAGAAAATATGCAACTAACAGAATATTTAGCATCAACTAATACTACTGTATCGAAGTTTAGTGAGATGACAGGATTACTTCCCGATACTATAAATAAGTACAAGATGGGTATTAGAATACCAAAACCAGAGCCTATGAGACTTATTTATAAGGCTACTAAAGGCGAAGTAACACCGAATGATTTTTATGATGTAACATGAGTTTTCAAGCACTTTCATGGGCGGTAAGGCAAAAAACAGGTAATCCAACAAGTAAACTTATACTTCTAATGTTATCTAACTATGCTGACCAAGACAATAAATGTTATCCAAGTCAAGAACACATAGCAACTTTATGCCATTGTTCAAGGAGATGTGTTATCACCCATATTCAAAAACTTGAAAAGCAAGGCTTTATTAAAATCAAAAAATCTAGTAATGGGTTGAAAGCATGGAATCAGTATTATATCCAATGTGCAGATTCTTCACACAATACTAATATAAAGAGTTTCGGTTTTAAGAAAAAACCTCGTAACAAAAATTTTGTTGCGGGATAATTAATATAATAAACAGGAGTAAACATGAGCAAAGTAGATGGCGTATATAGAGCCAAAGATTTAACTGAGGATATTTGGGGATTGTATCGGGGTGAGACACAAAAACGATATGGATGTGGTTTCAAAAATCTCGATCCATATTTCAAAATTATCAAACCCTCATTTATATTGATGACCGGTACACCTAATTGTGGAAAGTCAAGTTTGACTTATGATATTTGTATGCGGACAGCGAGACAGCATGGATTCAAGTACAGCATCTTCTCACCCGAGCATTCATCAGCGGTAAATTTGAAAAGGCTTATAGAAAAGTATACACACAAACCTTTTGACCATATCTTTAAAAATAGAGCAAGTGAGACTGAAGTATTAGAGGCTATAGAATTTATACAAGAACATTTCTTCTTTATAGATAAAACAGGCGATAGTCCCGATATAGATTGGCTACTAGAACGGGCTTTATACTGCGTAGAAACCTTTGGAATTGATGGAATGGTTATAGACCCTTATAACGAGATTAATCCGGCTAGAAATAACCTTAGAGAAGATGAACATATTTCATTATTGATTTCCAAGATTAAGAGATTCAATAGAGAAACTGAGACATGTACTTTCTTAGTGGCTCATCCTACTAAGCAAATAAGAGGTGCTGATGGTATGTTCTCTGTTAACAGCCTCTATGATGTATCGGGCAGTGCCCATTGGAATAATAAGACTGATGTTGGGATTATCGTAACAAGAGATTATGAGAGAGAAGTTACTAAAGTTCGTGTAGCCAAAGTTAGAGAGGTTGATGTTCAAGGTAATATTGGAGAGTGCATCATAAAATGGAATAACGACACAAAATGCTATGATGACTACTTATAATATACAATTCCCTATCGAGTGATATCACCTGTAACGCCCATTTTAGCGTTCTTTTTTCAAAGGGATCAAAACACCTGTAAAAAAAAGAGTTGATTTTCCTCGATGAGATTTTAGATTCAGTGCTAAAGGAATTGGATTTCCCTACCGAATGATACGCCCTGTAATGCTTATTTTGGCATTGTTTTTTTTACCATGTTAAACACTTGACAGAAAAACAACCGATTTTCCTCGCTAAATTTTTAGATTCAGTCGGGTAAGAATCGCATTTCCCTATGGACTGAAACGCCCTCTAATGCGTTTTTTAGCGTTTTATTTTTAAGATATTTTATGAATTTACAATTAAACAATAAAAACAATCGGTTTTTCTGCATGAGATTTTGATTTCACTGCTAAGACAATCGCATTTCCCTATCGACTGAAAAGCCCTCAGATGCCCAATTTGATGTTCTTTTTTTGTGTAGTATTAAATACTTTGGTAATAAAAGAGGCTATTTTGCTCGGTGAGATTTTCGATTTACTCGATAAAGAATCGTTTATATTTGACAGAAATAATTTGATGAGCTATTGTTACTGCATGTCAGAGATAACATGGGCAATAAAAAAAGTAAAACTCTCTAAACTCAAAGAATATGAGCATAACCCCCGCACCCTATCTGAAAAAAAACTTAAACACTTAGAAGAAAGCATAACCAAGTTTGGTGTTGCTGAACCTCTTGTTTTAAATAATGACTATACAATCTGTGGTGGTCATGGTAGGAAAAAGATATTAGAAAGATTAAAAATAAATGAGGTAGATTGTTATATTCCCTCGCGATCCCTAGATGAACAAGAGTTTGATGAGCTAAATATTAGGCTTAACAAGAATACAGCTGGCGACTTTAACATTGAAATGTTAGCAAACAGATTTGAGATAGAAGATTTAACAGGTATTGGATTTACTTTGAGGGATTTAGGCTTAGATTCAGCTATTGAGTATAAACCTGAACTCGATCCAAATTATGCACAAAGTATAATGACTAATGAAGATATTATAAAAGCACAAGAAAAAGAGGGCGAAAGGTTTGGTTTAGATAGACCAAAAAAACAGGTTATATGCCCGCATTGTTATCAGGAGTTTGAAATTGAACAGGATAAGTGAACTAGAATTTTTAACAAATACATTACCTAAAGCGAAATATTCTTTTGCTAAATCTATGGCTAATATACCACATTCTTATACCCTAAGAACTGCATGGAAAAACACAGATGATTTTTATAAGTGTGCAGAGTTAATTAGAAAACATGGTTATGAAGAAAAATTTTTTAACAAAACCTATACATATTACAACGTAGGAGACTATAAGTATTGGACAATGGGTGAGCCAATAGAAAAAACAATTCTAATTAATAGAGCGTTGATAGATGAAAGACATAAGGATAAAAACAGATAATTCCCAAAAAATATTTCTCAATAAAACAGTTTACGAAGAATCATTAGATAGAATTAGATATGTATTTGATGAATTTCCTAACGTGGTAGTGTGCTTTTCAGGAGGCAAAGATTCTACTGTGTGTTTAGAACTATCTCTAATTGTAGCTAAAGAAAAAGGTAGATTACCTTTAAAGGTTGCTTTTATAGACCAAGAGGCTGAATGGCAATGCACAATAAACTATATGAGAGATGTAATGAGTCGTTCTGATATTGAGCCTTTATGGTATCAAATGCCTATCAAAATAAGTAATAATTGTTCCCATACTGAGTTATGGCATCACTGCTGGAAAGATGATGAGCCTGAAAGATGGTTAAGAGAAAAAGAAGATATATCAATCAAAGAGAATAAATATGGTACAGATAGATTTTATGATTTGTTTACTAAAATATTTGCTACAGAATATCCCGATACCAAAAGTGCATATATTGGCGGAGTAAGAGGGGAAGAAAGTCCATCTCGTCAAATGGCTATGACTTGTCATGCTACCTATAAATATATTACTTGGGGCAAGGCAACAGACAAAAAGAAAGACCATTATACGTTTTATCCAATTTATGATTGGTCAGTACATGATGTATGGAAAGCCATTGGTAGTAATGAATGGAAATATAACCGCTTGTACGATTATCTTTATCAGAACGGGAGAGGTTTATATCAAATGAGAGTATCAAATGTTCATCATGAAACAGCAATTGAAGATATGTTGTTTATGCAAGAAATAGAGAAAGATACATGGAATAAAATAACTGAAAAAATTGATGGGGCAAACACAGTTAAACAAATGTTTAAGTTTGTTCCCAAACAACTTCCTTATATGTTTGATACATGGACAGAATATAGAGATTATTTATTAGAGCATTTAGTTATTGATGAAGTTAAACCCGTATTTGAGAAGAAGTTTGAATATTATGATAAAGCTTTCTATCAAACTCCGGTATATGAAAGAGCCATGAAAAAATGTGTAAGTGCTTTATTGCGTAACGATTATTGCCTTACAACGCTAGATAACTTTCAAAAAACACCCGGAATATTTAAGTACAACAGATTGAGGAAACAAAATGGATTTGATAAAAGAGATTAAAAAAGAAATAAAAAACCTAACAGAAGAAGAAACTATGAAATATCTTAGCGATCTACAGAAAGAACTACATGAGCTAAGTCCACATAATTCAAGCCCTATAGACAACGTGCAATGGGTAGACATAGATTTAGTACAAGCTAATGATTACAACCCTAATTCAGTAGCTAATAAAGAAATGCAATTATTATATAAATCAATAAGTCATGATGGTTATACACAACCAATTGTTACTATTTATGATGAAAGAATTAAGAAGTATGTAATCGTAGATGGTTTTCATAGATATTCAGTATGTTTACAGAACAAAGATATTAGAGATATAACTAAGAATAAACTTCCTATTGTAGTAATTGAGAAAGATATTAATGATCGAATGGCAAGTACAGTAAGACATAACAGGGCAAGAGGTAAACATTCTGTTGATGGTATGGCTAATATGGTATTTAGTATGCTTGATAATGGTTGGGCTGATGAGGCAATTTGTAATAATTTAGGTATGGAGGCTGAAGAACTTCTCAGATTAAAACATGTTACGGGCTTTAGTAAACTATTCAAAGATATTGAATATCAGAAAGCATGGAAGACAAAAAGACAAATCCAATTAGAAAGAGAATATAAAAATGGACATTAAATGGGATGCTACATTAAAAGATTATCAAAGAAGTAATCCCGTTGTATATTCACAAGATTATATATTACCACATACAATAATAGAGCCGTCTGATGCTGTACTTAATGAAATATTCAAAAAAGGAGAAACCCTCAAGACTTGGGGAAGGTCAAAAAAGGATGGTAAAACAGTAGTAAGAAATGACCCTCACTTTATTGCTTGCTCAAAAAACACTCCATTACATGTTGACCCTCGATATCCTAGATATTCTCATCATCTTAAAATAAGAGTAGATAGTGAAATATATGCAAGAGGTATTGATAAGGTTGCTATGAAACTTAATAGAGGAACATTTTATATTTTAGATACACATAGCCCGCACCAAATATTTCAAAACAAAGAAGTTTCAACAGATAGAACATCATGGAATGTAGCCTGTTCTTTAGATTCTGATGATATTTTAGATACTTCAATAGTACCTAGAATGATGAAGTATTTACAAGAAACAGATATTTTGGAAAGTTATTATGAAGATATTAGTAACAGCAATTAAATCAAGAAAAGAATATGTTGATGAGATGTCAAAACAGATACCACAACTAGAAATTATATGGGATAAATACAACGACTGTATGGAAACATTTAACAGGGCATGGACAAGTTTTGGTGAAGAAAGCCGTATTATATTTCAAGATGATATTCTTCTTACAGAAAACTTTATGGATAAAGCAATTAAAGTAATCAATCAACACTCAGACAAGGTTATTACATTCTTTTCTCTAAAGAAAGATGATGATAAGTCAGGATCGAGATTAATGGATGGGAGAACTTACTGTATGAATCAATGCTATTACTTACCAGAGGGTTATGGTAAAGCTATTCATGAATATGGGAAAACATGGAAAAGAAAAGCAGAACACCCAACAGCAGATGATTATCTTATGGCAGATTTCTTAACAGACCATAAGTTAAAGTACCTTATATCCGTACCTAGCTTAGTACAACATAGAGAGGTTGTATCGGTTATAGATAGTAGGCGTTCCAAAAAAAGACAAAGCAAAACATTTATTTGAACATTATAAAAAAAGAGATACAATCAATTATGCCTAAAGTAGTAGAGAAGTCAGAAGAAAAGAGCAACATGGTTAGGGTATTGTCAGGCTATGGTCTAACGCAAGAACAAATAGCATCAATGCTCAGTATATCAAGAAATACTTTAACCAAGTATTACTATGAAGAATTGCAAATGGGTAAAGCACAAGCTAACTCAAAAGTAGCTGAGAATTTGTTTAAAATAGCTACTAGCTCAACAAATGGTAGTGTAACGGCTGCAATCTTTTGGCTTAAATGTCAGGCGGGTTGGAAAGACACAAATGTACTAGAGGTAATTAATGCAGACACAGATGAAAAACAATTCAATCGACTTATCGAAAACATTCGAGACACTAAACTCAATAGAGAAGAAAGCGACGATACTACTCACTAAGTGGTATGACAAAGCTCGATCCAAACAAATCATCAAAGATGAAGATGATTATAATATATATTTATTTCTTGCCGGTAGAGGATGGGGAAAGACATTAACCGGTGCTTACGATATAGTACAATACTGTTTATTAAATCCTAATGTTATATGTGGCGTTGTAGCACCAACCTATGCAGATTTATCTAAGGTTTGTTTTGGTGGTGAATCCGGAATTATCAATATAGTAGACAGAGATGTACTAGCACATAAAGGTTATAATAAATCATCTGCTGAAATAAAGTTTTATAATGGCTCTAAGATTATCGGCTTTCCCGCTATTGAGCCTGATAGATTAAGGGGTGTACAGTTTCATAGAGTATGGTGTGATGAGTTAGCATCATGGCGTTATAGAGAAACTTTTGACAACATACTTATGGCTTTACGTTTAGGTCAAAACCCTAAGTGTATTATTACAACAACACCTAGACCATTACCTTTGATTAAAGAATTAGTTAAGCGTGGTGATGTAAAGAAAATATCCGGCTCTACATTTGAAAACGAGGATAACTTAGCTAAG
>Ga0208298_1000808_pt1 | contig 12378 bp, 5 predicted proteins | sample 14BtaG_FD_184088 | JGI IMG/M metagenome (GOLD analysis project Ga0208298, IMG submission 184088) | Marine viral communities from the Subarctic Pacific Ocean - 14B_ETSP_OMZ_AT15311_CsCl metaG (SPAdes) (version 2) | ecosystem: Environmental > Aquatic > Marine > Oceanic | place: Pacific Ocean... | reverse complement strand
AGAGTATGATTATCCACTAGTACCAGATGCTAGTACAAGTAAGATTACTCTTCCCCTTAATACTTTAAAGGTAGACTTAGACCCTGAGATATACACGGACTCTGATCCTGTGCAACGAGGTACTAAGTTATACGACAGGAAGAACCACAGGGAAACTTGGACCAAGGACTTGAAAGCTATCATTACTTTTGAGTTGGACTTTGAAGAACTACCAGAACAATTTAGACATTACATAGCTGTTAAATCAGCTAGAATCTTTGCTGCTAGGTTCTTAGGTAGTCGTGAGATAGAAGGATTTGCTTTGAGAGATGAGATAGAAGCAAAAGCTAGAGCTATTGAAAGCGACTCTGAGAATGCAGACAGAACTATCTTTGATAACTACAGCGTACTAAGAGTACTTGATAGGTAAAGATGCCACTGCTTAACACCAGTATTCCTAACCTTGCCCAAGGTGTATCACAACAACCTGACAATTTAAGATACCCTGGACAGTGTGATGAACAAGTAAATGCTTGGTCAACTGTAGTAGAGGGACTTGTTAAAAGACCTAACAGTAGGTTCTTATATGACACAGGACTAGGTGCTGATATAAGTACTAATTTATTCAGTCACTATGTGGACAGGGACGATGAGAACCAATACCTGATTACCTATGACTCTACCAATAAACTTCGAGCATTTGATCTTACTGCTGTAAGTATAGGTGCTGCTACTATTTCTATTAGCGTTGAGGACTCTACTGCTAGTTTGTATCTTACAGGTGCTACTAACCCTGTTAAAGACCTCAGAGCGTTAACCATTGCAGACTCTACCTTTCTTGTTAATAAGACTACAGATGTAGCTAAGGTTACGGATTCAGAGTTAAAGACTCAACCGTTAGAGAAAGAAGCTTTAATATTTGTTAAACTAGGAGACTATGATAAAGCTTACAGTATTTATTTAGATGGTCAGTTAGTTTCTGTTGCTAGTAGTTTAAACAGCGAACACGATTACACTTCAGGGTCTCACGGTGGTCCTTATAGTCCAGCTACATACATAAGCGGAGCAGCCTCACATAGCAACGGTAAATACGCTGATACCGAATACATAGCTAAAGACCTTACTACTTGTTTAGATGCTTTTGTTTCAGGTGCAGGGACTGTAGAAGTATTTTCTTTGACAGGAGGATCAGGGATGGGAGGTAGTACAGCTTCTAATAGATACTATTTTACAAATTTTACTTTTTCAGTCGATCAATTCGATAGTGGTACTAAAATAGGCTCAGGAGCAGGAGGAAGTTTACTTCTTGTCAGTGGAGGTGTAGTATCTTCTGTTTTAAATCACAAAGGAACAGGATATAGCAGTACAGTTTCTACTTCTGCATACGATCCAGTTACAGGTAGTGGGATGTTAGTCACTATTAAAAGAGTACAAACGAATTTCGCAAGGAACTCCAGAGATAACCAAACCGTTTTCGTAGATGAATTTAATTATCTATCAGCTGGTGTTGTTATACCTACTATATCCTCTGTTACCGTGGCTGGTTCTACCACTAAATTTACGACAGAAAGAAATGGCAGTATTATAAAAATATCAGCTGATTCTGATTTTAGAGTTAGAGTTTCTGATGGATTAGCTGACCAAGCGTTAAGTGCTATATACAAAGAAGTAGACAGTATTACTGACTTACCTAAATCTTGTTATAATAACTTCAGAGTTAAGATCATTGGAGATGCTGATATAGACCAAGACGATTACTATGTCAGGTTCAAGACTAAAGATAATGAAAACTTTGGAGAAGGTAGTTGGATAGAAGAAGTAGGGTGGACTCAAAAAGATACAGATAAAGATGTTAGCGTAGGTATTGATAGGTTTTTGGATAGAGGTACAATGCCAGTGAGATTAGTACCTATTCCAGACACAGGTAAGATCACAGGGTTTAAATTAAAAGAAGTTGAGTGGGTAGGTAGGAATGCAGGAGATGATTACAGCAATCCATTCCCAACCTTTACAGACAAGAAAATAAACGACATCTTCTTCTTTAAGAACAGATTAGGATTCTTAACTGATGACTCTGTCGTGTTCTCTGAAGCAGATGAATACTTTAATTTCTTCAGGACTACAACACAATCTCTGTTAGACTCTGCTCCAATAGATGTAGGTGTATCACACACTAAGATTAGTATTCTTAAACACGCACAAGCTTTTCAGGAGAAGTTAATGTTGTTCTCTCCGAAGACTCAGTTCGTACTGAGAGGTGGAGATTTGTTAACTCCTAAGACAGTTACTATATCACCTGTGACTGAGTTTGATGTATCGGATACTATTCGTCCGTTAGCACTTAGTAGTTATATATACTTTAACTTTAAAAGAAATAACTTTGAAGGACTGCTTGAGTACACAGTGGATAATAACACTGAGACTTATAATGCAGCTGAGATAACAGAACAGATAAACAAGTACATACCTACTAACATAGTCAGGATGGAAGGTAGTGCAGCTGAGAACATGGTGGTTGTACAATCAGACAGTGACTATAAGAAGCTGTATGTATATAAATACTTTTGGCAGGGAAGAGAGAAGATACAGAGTTCATGGATGACTTTCTCCTTTGCTAGGAATGTTAGAAGTTTCTTCTTTATTGAAGCTACACTTTATGTCATAACCACCGATTCAGTAGGGACTTATATAGAAAAGATACCAATGGAGAATGGACTTGTTGAGAGTGACAGGGACTATACTTTATTGTTAGATAGTAGGATTGCTAGTTCAAATGCTACCTATGTCAGTTCTATTGCTTATACTAGGAGTGGTGGATCAGGGTTGAGTTTTAACAGTACTACTCACTTTGATGTTACTAAGCTAGTATCCACTGGAGGATTTGTATTCAGAGATGGTATGGCAGTGTACACAAAGAACGGTAACAGAAGAGCTTTAACTATTAGTAACTCTGTTAATACAGAAGCTATAGTAGATGGTAGGTTAGTGGCTTATGTTAGTTACAGTTCTGATTCTTTAGTACAATACAACGGTGTTAAATACATCTGTACACAAGCACATACATCAGACTCAGCTAAACAACCAGGAACAGGAGCAGACTGGACATCGTATTGGAGGAAAGTAGATACAACATTATCAGCTGTAGATTGGGCTTTAAGTCAGAGTTACACTAAAGAAATTTATTACAAATGTATCGCAGGACATACTTCATCTTCTTCTATATTACCTACTGATGTATCTAAATGGCAGGTAACTTCAGAAGTTGTAAGTGCTCCTCTTTGGTCCGATCAAAACTATGAGTACCTAAGCGATAAGGACTTCTTCATAGGATTTGAATATGATATGTTATACAGGTTCTCTAAGCAGAACTTAAAACAACCTACAGAGAGAGGTGGACGATCTGCATCTGATTATACATTCCAAACTATTCGTAACGGTAGTATTGAATATGCAGACACAGGACACTTCACTGTAGAAGTAACACCTAAATTTAGAGATAAATACACTTACACTTACAACCCAAGTTTGTTAGCCTCTGTCAGTACACTTAGTAAATTCACACCTGAGACTGGATTCTTTAAGTTTGCTGTACAAGCTCAACCTAATGATGCCACTATCGAAATTAAATCTTCTAGTGCTTTACCAGTGAAACTGTTAGCAGCAGAGTTTGAATCAACAATTATATCAAGGAGTAGAAGATATGGAGGTTAGAATAGAACCTAGTATGGCAGACCTTGATGCTCCTATGTTATATGAAGACTTACGAGAAGAGGATATGATGGAGTGTATTGGATTGATGCACCATCCTAGAGATGCAGTGTACGGATCATTTGAATCAAGCAGTAAATGCTATAGCGTCAAGACAGATCAAGACGGTCTATTAGCTTGCTTTGGAGTTAGTCCCAGAGGGAATGTAGGTATTGCTTGGTTGTTAGGTACTAGGAAGTTTTATACGATAAAGAAGAAATTTGTTAAGGAATCACAAGAGTGGATAGATGATTTGATGGATGGATTTGACTACTTAACAAACTATGTCATGGAAGCTAATACACTCAGTGTCAGGTGGTTAACTTGGTTAGGTGCTAGTTTTGAGGATTGCAATTATCCTGGTTATAAGTCATTTAAGATAGAGAGGAAGTAATTTATTATGTGTTTTCCAGCAATAGTCGCAGCATTACCAGCAATCTCAGCAGGAGTAGGAGCAGGATCAGCTATATTAGGATATGCAGGACAAAGACAACAAGCTAAACAACAAGCAGCTTATCAAGCACAGTCAGCAGCAGCGGAGCGTCAAAGAGCGTTACAGGAACAGTCCTCAATTAGGATGCGACAAGCACAAGAGCAAGAAGCTACGGCTAGGGAACTTGAACAAGTCAGTAGGAAATCCCAAGAAGCGTTAGCTAGAGCTAGAGTTTCAGCAGGGGAAGCAGGTGTTGCAGGTGCTAGTGTACAAGCTTTGATGGATGACTATACTAGACAGGAAGCAGGGTATAGAGCAGCTACTTTAAGACAACAAGAGTTAAGTGCAGTTGGTACACAGCTAGGATTAGAACAAGCAGGACTAGCTTCTCAACAGAGACTTATCAGTATTAATCAACCTATTAGTAAACCTAGCTTTCTTACAGCAGGTCTTGAAGCTGTTAGTGGTGGACTTAGTGGATACAGAACAGGGTTGGATATTAAGAGTAGGATGAAGACACCTAGTTCAGTTATCCCTAAAGGTACTATATCAGGATCAACAGCTTCTTATGCCCCAGGTACACCAGGTGGAAGCTATTTAAAATATTAATCATGGCTAAAGAACGAGTACAAGTACAAGGGTTAGGTGATGCAGTTCCAGGCTTACAACCTACTATTCAACGAGCAGGTCAATACAGTGTAGGTCAGCGTAGAGCTGGTAGGAATAAGTTGATGGACCTTGCTGACTCGTTATCACAGGTTAATCCTGTATTGCAGCAGTACACACAGGCAGCTGATATAGAAGCAGAACAATTTGAAGATGAGTTATCAAGGAAGAGTCCCGAAGAGATTCAAGCGATGCTCCAAAAGACAGAGGGAGAGTTTGATAAGCAAGTAAGAAAAGGTGCAATGAGTTGGCTTACTTCTCCTGTTAATCAGAAAAGAAAATTGAGAGCAGTAGGACAAGCTTCTAGTCGTTTGTTAATGGAGCAAGTCTATAATAGATTAGATAACCCAGTAGAAGGGGACGAAGAATTAGGCACTTCTGAAATAATAGCTAATGTGCAGCAGCAGTTTGTAGAAAGCAACACTGGTTTGTCTGAGTCAGGCTTTGCACGAGAAGGTTTACAACAAGCAATAAACCCACAGATTTTACCTCTTGTTAGGCAATATGATGCACAAAAAAGTCGAATAGCTAAAGGTGATACAGGTTTCGGTACTACTAGTGTTTTTTACGAATTAGCTAAAGAGGGTAGTAATTTAGGAGATTATGATGAGGTAACAGCTGCTTCGTTGTCTGATGCTTGGGAAAATCTTAATGCGTTTAGTGCATCGGAACAACGTGATCTTTTGGGGAAAGTATTCGAGAACTTAGCTAAAAATGGAATGGAAGAAAAAGCCGATAGTTTGTTATTGTGGGCTAGTGAGAACATAAACATTGGGGCTGCCAAGATGACAGAAATCGAATATGACGGTTATGAAAATATGATCGAGCGTACTTCTGAAGCTGTTCGTAAATTAGAAGATAAAGAACGAGTAGATTTAGTAGAGCAAAAAGTAGCAGAGTTTCAAAATGCCCATACTGATATAGAGATAAACGGAGTAGGAACTTACAATGGTAACACATACGATAGTATAGATAATTTAATCCTCGCTGTTAAACAAGAAGAAGCTTTTAGTACCGATCAAATAGGATTAGCACAGTTAAGAAGTAATGTGGATGATTTCATTAAAACTGATATTGATCCTAAAGATTTTAGACTAAATAAAATTCTAAGAGACCCTTTTGGACCTGCTCAAGCTATTGATTTTAATTTAAAAGATTTAAACACAGCTTATGAAACTATAATAACAAGCACTCAATTGTCAGATGATGTTTTAATGGGAGACGAAGAGTTAGTGAATATACAGAACTCTTATATGGATTCTTTTCAAACTGAAATTCAAGATGAATTAAATAGTCTGTTAAGTAGTTCTATAGGTTCAGACAGAGCTGAAGTGACTAGGCAGATAAAAGATTTTATCAGGACTACCAAGAAAGAATATAAAAGAGAACAAGAGAACGCTTTAAAAGCTAGGCTTAAATTCTTAACAGACAAAGAACAAGTTAAAATAAAAGTAGCACAATCAGGAAAGGCAAGTGAACTAGGTGTTTTTTCCTCTGTTTTTAATGACGAGGAAGATAAACAATTAAGCTTAAATAATGACTTGAGTGTTTTTGGAAACCCTAATATAGAATCAAAAGAAAGAAAGAAAGCTTTTCGGAATCTATGGAAAACAGATGGGGAGACACTAATTAGGCTAAACTTAATAGCCTCTGGTCAAATGCCTAAAATCAAAGCACAACAACCTAAGAAATATTATAGCAGTAGATCAGGTTTTGGAGGTTCTATAGGAAAAGAAATAAAGAGGGTTGAGTTTACAAAAGAAGAACGAGAAGAAGCTTTAAATTCTTTAGTTCAGTTACAAGCTGCTAAAGGACTATTAGGAGATGCTTTACTTGAAAAGCAACCTGTTACTCCTTATGGCACTAGATTTGATCCTTTGTTGCTCAACTCTTCTCAATTTCCTTTAGTATCAAAAGCAGACATTTTAGAATTAATACCTTTACTTGATAAAAGCAAAAGCGAAAGAGAATCTAACAAAACTTTCAATGAGGCGGTTAAAAAAGCTACTAAGATAGGAGAAGAAGATGTCTTAGAGTTTATTAGAAATCAAAGGAATCTTTTTAAAAACGGTTTAAACGAGATAGATTAATACTATGGCACTACCAGGAGATTTAAATAACGAGGAAGAAGATAACGACTTTTTTGATATAGCAGGTGATGTATTAGCTGCTCCGTTTCGAGGCATAGAAGGTGCATTTCAAGGAGCGTACAACCTAGCAGACTACTTATCTTTTGATGTACTCCCTGACTATGATACTAGATTCCTTGGTACTTCTAAGACTATGGCAGGTGGTGCAGTAGAAGGTATATCACAATTTGCTACAGGATTTATTCCGTTGTTTGGTCTTGCAGGTAAAGCAGGTAGATTAGCTAAAGCAGGTACTGTTACTAAGGGTGTCGTTGCTGGTGCTGCTACTGACTTTACTTTCTTTAACGGACAAGAAGCTAGACTTTCTAATCTTATACAACAAGTACCTGAGTTACAGAATCCAGTCACTGAATACTTAGCGTATGACGGAGATGAATCAGAACTAGAAGGACGCATGAAAAATGTGTTGGAAGGTCTAGGTCTTGAAGCTGTAGCGGGTGTGTTTATTAAATCTGTCAAGGCGATGAAGAAAGCCCGTAAGGTAAAAGAAGAAACAGGCGACGCACAGAAGGTAGCAGACTCTATAACAGAGGATTTAGCAGGTGAGATAGCAGTACCGACTAGAGAAGAAACTAAGATTGAGTCTTTATTTGAAGATATTGAAGGAAATCCGATTCCAGTTAATGAAGACGGTACTATAACTGTATATCATAGGACGAATCAAGACCCTTCCAAAATAACCGAAGAAGGTTTTATATCTAAAGAAAATACGAATGAGATATTTGTTTCTTCTAAGAAAGACGGACAAGCCGTTGGTTTTGGTGACAATATTATAGAAATTAAAATAAACCAAGAAGATTTAGAGCTAGATGACGCTTTCACAGGCGAGGCTCATTTTAGGCTAAATATTGATAAAGCTAATAAATCTGTACAACCTAAACCTGAAGCACCTAAACCACTGCCTGAGTACAAACCAAACAAACAAGAAGAGTTCTTAAATGCTGTTCCTGAAAAGTTTAGAGACTACGCTAGTGAGTTGTTAAAAGGTGGTAAACCTAGACTACCACAGTTTGCATTGGAGACTGATGGTGATGTTGTTGTACTGAAAGATTTACTAGAAAAATACTACGAAGCTAATCCTGAGAAAGTAACAGTTACAGATGCAGTTACAGATATAGACGAAGCAATTGAAACAACTGTTAGAGCACAAGCTAAAGAAGGAGAAGACGCTGAGAAAGTACTGCGTGATATTCGCATAACTCAACAATCTTACAGAGAACAAGGTAAAGCCCTTATACAGAATGTTAGCGAGATCGCTCAAGAAGCTAAAGACAACGGTTACGGTGATGTTTCGATTGCTAAATTAAAGAATGCTTTCCAACAATTACTAACTGTAGCAGATGTTTATCGTAGAATAGGAAGAGAAACAGCTATTACCTTACAAACTAGAGATGAAGGTTTCGGTAAGCGTAAGCTAGGACTTAATGAAGCTGAAACGCAAATAGAAGGCATACGCAAAGAGTTTGTTAATAACTCTGGCAACATGAAGCCTGAGCGTATGGTTAACCTTGTAAGAGAGCATATTGATCCTGAAGATTTAGAGGGTAGTTTAGCTCGATTGTTGAAGACTGCTAAAAAAGCACAAGGTAAACACTTCCTAGATATGCCTACTGAATACTGGATGAACTCTATATTGAGTGGTCCTAAGACGCAGATGGTTAATATCATGGGTAATGCGTTGACTCAAGTAATGACTACTTTAGAAGCTGTAGCTGGTGGTATTGCTAGTGGAAACATGGATGTTGTTAAAGCTGTTATAGCTTCTTGGTCAGACGGTGAGATGTTTAAGGAAGCAGGTAAATTTGCTAAACAAGCTTTTAAAGACCAGGACAATCTACTAGACCCGTCAAACCGTGCGTTTGAGGAAGGTCAACGAGCTTCTATAACTGGTCAGCGTATAGCTGAATCTCCTATAGGTGGTTTTGTTTCCGACTCAGCTAAAGATTCAATAGATAAATACGCTAGTTATATAAGACTTCCCAGTAGGTTGCTTTTAACTTCTGATGAGTTTTTTAAGCAATTAGCTTATCGTAGAGCTGCTAGAATGAAAGCTGCTATGTCAGGTATACAACAAGGTATTCGTGATCCTAAAGCATTAGCTGGACACATCAATAAAACTATTGACGGTATAGTAACTGAAGGTGGACGAATGATGTCGGAGGAGGGTCTTGTTAGAGAAGCTTCTTTAATAGCAGATAAGCAAGGTCTTAAAGGAAAAGATAAATCTGATTTCATCATCAAATACAAGGACGATAACTTTAATCCTGATTCATCTGCACTTATGCAGTATTCAATGGAAGAAGCTCAGTATTTAACCTTTACTAAAGAATTACAAGACAAGACATTAGGTAAAGTAATCCAAGAAGCCACTAACAAAATACCTTACTTGAGATTTGTAGTTCCTTTTGTGCGTACTCCTACTAATATCTTAAAGTTTTCTTTTGAGAGAACTCCTTTTGTTACTGTGTTAAAAGAGGAAAGGGAGCGATTGTTTGCTGAATTTAATAGTGCAGACCCTATCTTAAAAGCAAGAGCGAGAGGTAAGGTGGTGACAGGGACTCTTACTGTAGGAGCTTTAATTGATGTAGCTTATAACAATAGAGAGTACATAACAGGGGGTGGACCTAGTAACGAAAGAGAAAAAGAAGCTTTAATGGCGACTGGATGGAGACCCTATAGTATTAAAATGGGAGACACTTATTTCAGTTATCAAAGACTTGACCCTTTAGCAACTCCGTTAGGTGTTGTAGCTGATTTAGTAGAAACAGGTATAAGAGAAGAAGCATCTTTTGATGAATCCCTTTTAGAACACGCCACAACATCAATGGTATTAGCTTTAACAAGAAACGCTACAAACAAATCATACTTAGCTGGTATTCAAATGTGGGCAGATGCTTTAGGTGATCCTGATAGATATGTAGAAAAGTTAGGTAGAAATTATGCAGGTTCTTTAGTTCCTAATTTAATTTCTCAAACAGCTGACTACGATACTCAAGCAATAAAAGAAACAAGGTCTGTCATGGACGCAGTAAAACGTAAGCTAGGTATGCGTGGTTCGTTAGATACTAAACGTAATATATTGGGAGAGGAATATGTAGCAGAACAATGGATGGGTACAGGTTTTATTAATCCTATTCAACTGTCTACTAAAAAGAACGATCCTATCCTAACAGAGATGGCAAGTTTAAAGCATGCTTTTAGAAACCCTCCTGCTAATTTAGGAGGTCAGATAGATTTGTTAGAGTACGAAAACGATAAAGGACAATCTGCAAACGATAGACAACTAGAGTTATTAAAAACTGTTAAGCTTCGTGGTCTTTCTCTTAGGCAAACCTTGAACAAACTTATAAAGTCAAGGAACTACCAAAGGTTATCATCAGACTCTGAGCCTGGTCTTCCTAGTCCTCGCATCCAACAGATAAATAGTGTTCTAACTAAGTATAGGAAAGAAGCTAGAAGACAGATGCTTAGAGAGTATCCTGAATTAAACGCACAATACTCTTCCTTAACACAAGCTAGAGCAGGTTTAAAAGGTGGGATGCAACGAGAAGAAGTGCTTGAACTTTTACAACAAACAAATTAATAATATATTACCATGGCTAATACATTCGTAGATTACACAGGTGCTGACGGAACAGGTACTGACAACAAAGACTTTGCTTTTTCATTTCCTTATCTTGATGACTCCCACATTGTTGTACAAGTAGATCAAGCAAGTGTAGCAGGTGGTGCTTTTGTTACTAAAGCTTTAACCACAGACTATACAATAGTAACCTCTCCTTCTAAGCTTATCAGGTTTGTATCTGCACCTGCTTCAGCTGACAGGATAAGAATTAAAAGAGACAGTGCATCTAATACTGCTCTTGTAGACTTTGAGAATGGTAGTGTACTTACTGAAGTAGAACTAGACCGTGCTTACTTACACAACTTATATCTTAACGAAGAGATAGCAGAAGGTAGTGGTAAGAATGTAATGACTAAGAACAGTGCAGGCAACTTTGAAGCTGACTTAGCTAAGATTGTTGATGTAGCTGATCCTACTCTTGCACAGGATGCTGCCACTAAGAACTATGTAGACACTGAGATTACTACTGAAAGAACAGCTAGAGTTGCAGATGTAGACGCTGAAGAGACTGCTAGGATTGCTGCGGATGCTTTAAAGGTAGCTAAGGCAGGGGACTCTATGACTGGTGAGTTAGCAATGGGAAGCAATAAGATCACAGGTCTAGCTACTCCCACAGCAACAACTGATGCTTCTAACAAATCGTATGTAGACGGTGAGGTTGCTACAGCTCTAGCTACAGGTGTTGCAGGTGGTCTAATAAATACTGGTAACATTGCTGATGATGCAGTTACTGCTGACAAACTTGCACACACTGCTGTTACTCCAGGAGCTTATACTAATACTAACATAACAGTAGACCAACAAGGAAGGATTACAGCTGCTGCTACAGGTACAGCGAGTGAGTTGTTAACTTCAATTAAAACGGTAGACGGTACAGGTAGTGGATTGGATGCTGACTTGTTAGATGGTCAAGAGGCTACTGCTTTTGCTGCTGCTTCTCATACCCATACTTTAAGTAATATATCTGACGCAGGTACTGCTGCTGCTAATAATACAGGAGATTTTGCTACAGCGGCTCAAGGTTTGTTAGCTGATAGTGCAGTACAGAACGGTGACAATAATATAACACTGACTAGCACCACAGGTAATGTAAACATGGAACTAGGAGGGGCAACAGGTTTTGTATCTTTTATTGATTTAAAAAACCCTAGCACTGATGATTATGATGTTAGAGTTATAAGTGATGATAATACTACATTGGATACAGTTCACACTTCAAGAGCGAGGATTGAAGGTCATAATTCATTAGGGTTGTGTGCTGGCGATACAAGCGTTGGTCCAATTCCTGAAGTTGTTACAGTTGAATCTAATGGTATAAAAGTAAAAGGCATCGCACTTTATAATGCAACTTCGTCAACAGAAGGTGGACAACTCTTGCTTAATGAGCCAGGCGTTAACTCACCTGTTCTTTCTGAGGCACAGTCCTTTTCAGTAGATACTTTTAAAGATACTACTAATATCAGTGGACACGGTACTAACTCTAAAATGTTGAGAATTTTCCAAGGATCAGTAAGTACCTCCCCTACTGCTTTTGCCGATAACGGTAATGTTTCGTTCAGTGGTAGTCTTTTCCCAACCGTAACAGCGTCTGAGGATTTAGGTACAGCTAGTTTAAAATGGCAAGATGTATATTCGTCCACAGGTGCTTTTAATGGCTCTGATTTAAATTTAAAACAGGACATTGAGGAACTTAGCGAAGCAGAAAAAAGAGTAGCTGTAACTGCAAAAGGTCTTCTTAAAAAATACAGACTTAAAAAAGCAGTTGAGGAAAAAGGGTC
>Ga0208298_1000806_pt1 | contig 12447 bp, 11 predicted proteins | sample 14BtaG_FD_184088 | JGI IMG/M metagenome (GOLD analysis project Ga0208298, IMG submission 184088) | Marine viral communities from the Subarctic Pacific Ocean - 14B_ETSP_OMZ_AT15311_CsCl metaG (SPAdes) (version 2) | ecosystem: Environmental > Aquatic > Marine > Oceanic | place: Pacific Ocean... | reverse complement strand
TATAGATGAGAAGATATATTCTATCTACTATATTTAAATCTGAGCGTATAAACCCCTCATCAAAGAAGCTACTAAGGCCTCTAAAATCTCTATTCTCAATGAATTTAATAATAGAGAGATACTCTTTATTCTTGAGCTCTTTTACTCTAACCTTCTTACCTGATGGTAACGCTACTTCAATACTAAATTCCATTTAACACTCCTCTAGGAGTATTTAGTTGGTAGTGTGCAAAGTTCCAGCCTACTGTTCTAGTTATATCGGATACGGACTGCTTACCGTAGCTAATAGCCTCTGCATTTATGGTAGTAGGTACACAATCATAAAATGTGTGCATCTTACGAATACCATACTCAACTGGATCATTACTTCTTTGACGCTTGTTAGACTCACCAAGCTTATCACCATACTTCTCAGCTGTGCGTGAGTATTGTATAATATCAATGTTACATTTAATGTCTGGTTCGTTATCGTCTTCAATCAAACCAGCATAAGCACAAGCAACTACCCACGGTTGAATAAAAAATGAAAATACATCTCTATTTGTCTCAAGAAATGATACTGTCATGTTGTGATCTTCACCAATACGATCAGCATATTGCATAGCTTGCATACCACCAGACTTGGGAACATCTAATTCCTGAATAGCTAAACCTACTGTTGGAAGATTGACGTCTTGTGCAAGAAGGAAGCCCGCCTCGTAATCCGATACTCTATCAAAAAGAGACTTATCAACCTTATATGTACGTGGTCTGTAAATATCTAAATAATATTCGATAGCCTCTCCGACATTAACCATAGCTCCACTGCCAGTACGAGCTGAGAAGTTGATCCCCCAAATGTTCTTGAGAGGGATGTCGTTTGTCCAGTCTTGGTGTAGACTTAGACGCTTTCGAATATTATTAGGCATTTAGCTTAGCGCTCTTTTGTGTAGAAGTGGTAAGAGACAGTAGCGTTAACGCTTACAGTAGCACCTGTACCTGTGGCGATATCATAACCAATACCATTAACTGCACGAAGAGAAGCACCTACAAGCTTATATTCAGTGATTGGCTCAAGGTCTTTATCAAGCTGAGCGAGCTGAATGTAGAAGTCATCATCAGGAGTACCATATTCACCTGTAGATGTCTGATCATCAAAGAGGGAACGGGAAGCAGTCTCAAAGTAGTTACGAAGTGAACTCTCACCATCAAGGTAGAAGTCAAGTGTATAAGCTTCAGAGCCTGGATATGTTACAGCACCTGGAACATTCAAGTTAAGACCCATATAAGGTACAGCAACGTTACCAATGTTACGGCCTGGAAGCTGTGCAGTCTTAACATATACAAGGTCACCCTCATCGAGAGCAGGTACCCCTTGTAACTGTAACTGAGTCACACGGAAAAGAAAATCACGGCTGAAATCTTTATCAGCTGCGGTACGATAGAAGTTTTGGATATTCTGAGAAACTGGCATTTTTTATAGTATGGTTAGTACTAATATTTATAGCAATCAGCCTACTTCCATGATAAAAAAAGCTTATCTCCATTAGAAAAAGGGTGCTTACTACTCTCGTTAACACGATATAAGGTAATCCACTTACCAGCATTCTTCGTTAATCTTCTATAGATACAACGAGATGAATCACCAAACTCTTTTAGGAAGTGGCTCATAGCATAGAACTCATACTCTTTATCGTTCCAGATAAACTTAACAGCTCTATGATTAGGACTCGGCTTACCCTTCTTTGTATCACTAATCTTCTTCTTTGTCTCTTCTGTAAGTGTACGACCCTTGCAAGACTCACTCATCTTCTTTCTACTCTCATCAGTCCAGGGGTTATAAGCTCTATGAGCATGAGGAGAAGCATTCATACACTTAACATCATCATAGTGCCTATCAATATGTACTTGCTCTCTATCTACAAGCTTATCATCCTCTACACTCTCAAGTATCTTATATTCAAAGCCCCCATACTTATCAAATACTCTCTGCATATAGGCATTCTTATGTGTACCTTTCTCAAGTAACCCTTTATGCTCAGCCATACGTTTATGAAAGTTCTTAGTAGAACCAATATAGTATCTATCAGAGCAAGTTATAGCATATACACATCCCATATAAGTATTTAATTAACTGGCATAGTAATAGCCAAAAGAAAAGGAAGTAAAACTTCCTTATCTTATTTTAATGTAGATTAGTGAGAAGCACAAGAGCCGTCTTCAGCAGGAACATTCTTATGCATAACAATAGCTGTATCTTCATCTACTACGAATTCAAGAGTTGTTCCATCACCTTCCATATCGATCCAACCATCTACATCTTCGTAGCAATCCTTGATATCAGCACCAGCAGCATCACAAGCAGCTTGCAAAGAGTTAAACTTCTTACCACCCATTATGGATTGGCCATGCATTCCACCAACGCTTGCTACCTCATACTTACCTTCACCATCAGGAAACTCATTTGTAGCACCCTCTTGCTGCTCATTGTCTTCATGACCTAAACCATCTTCAAGATCGTCTTCTTCCATAGGCTGACCATCGAGGTCAAGAGCATAACCGTAACCTTCTCTTGGATTCCCCGGATCATTTACATAATCTTCTGGCTCAGTATAAACACCACCTGTAATGAAGTAGCCATTAGCATACTTGTCAATCCTAATAACAAGACCATCATCATTTGGGTCATCATTACCTAATTCATAAAGCTTACCACCAAGCTCAACAGACTCTAAATCCTCTTCATCGCAGTGAGCTTCAGTGAGAACGTAACCACGTGGCAATGCTGTGGATGCAGTCTTTGGAACAATACCTTGAACAGAGCCATAAGCTTCCATCATAAGGTCTCTATCTTTGGCATAATTACTATGTTGGGCCATACCATTATTTATACAACTGTAGCTATTTCTCCACAAAAAAAGAGGAGGTCTTTCGACCCCCTCCTTGTTTGTTTGGTTTGGACAATAAAATTAACCTCCAATAAGCTCTTCAAAGTTAGTATCAGTGCGGGTAGCATAGAAGTTAACTAGAATGAACTCAGCAGTACGAACTGGCTTAAGGTAAATATCAACAACGAGCTCGTTCTGGTCAATTACTTCACCAGTATTGTTACGCTCGTCACAGACGATCATAAAGTCATACAAGCCGTCAGCAGCTTTAACACGCTCAAAGAATGGTGTCAAAGTATTAGCTACTCTTGTACGAGTAAACAATGTGTTGTTCTCAAAGAGGAAGAACTGCATTGTCTTTTTAGTGATCTTCTCAAGGTAGAGGAAAGTACGACGAACGTTAATACGATCGAATGCACTTGGCTTCTTGAGGAGAGTCTTCTGACCGAAGAACACATTACCCTGATCAGCAAAGTTAGCTACTGGGTTAAGGTTAACGGTGTAAAGATCATCACGTTGACGTTGATTAGGGCTGATTGCAATATCATCAGCATCTTGAATAATACCACGATTGAATCCAGCAGGTGCACCCCATGGACCAACCTGAGCATCTGTAGAAGCCATCTTAGCACAAGCAAAGCCAGAAGATGGAACATATACATAAAGGCCGGTGTAGTTATCATATACCTTCATCCAGTTAGCAAACACTGTTGCATAGGATGTATTAGCAAGAGAGAACTGATGGCGCATTGCCCAGTAGATGTCAGTGTAGAAGTTCTTTGTAGGATCCTTCTGTACCTTCTGTGACTTACCAGCTACAAGAATCTGACGGATTGGATCAGCAACGAAAAGAATGTCACCACGACCACCATCCTTAACAGGACCTGCAAATGTCGCAAAGCGGTTAAAGACTGTTGTGTAAGCTGTACGAGCTTCTTCACCAGTAGAGTCAAGATCACTAGAAGTACGAAGAGCTTCAATAGCTGCTGTTGTACGAGTATCATCAAAACCACGAGCAGAGAGAGTAGCATTAGCTGTCTCCATGTAAGTGTGAATAGTACCAAGACCACCTTCAGCAATAATATCGATGTCAAACTTACGATCGTTACGAATACGATCAAGAGCACGATCAAGCTTAAGTGGAATGGAGCCGATTTCTTTAGATGTAAGACTTACTTCACCGTAAGAACCAAGTGGGATAAGACTGTCTGCTTTAGCAACCTCACCTGCGAAAGTAGCAGCGAAGAAGTTAATTGGAAGACCAGCAGCGTCAGATGAAATAGCACCACCCTGAAGACCATCTTTGAATGACTCAGTGTAAACACGAATCTTCTTCTTTGGAGTACCATCTGCATTAAGGTTAACACCACCAAGAGCGTCAGCAACAAAAGGGTTAACAACGATGTCAATATTGCGTGACTGGTCATTTACAGTATCAAGAGAGAAGTTAACTGGAGCACCACCGCTCTCAGAGTTACGTTGACGATACTGACCAATGGAGCCATTGTAGCCCTCTTCAAGAAGGTAATCAAGACGATTAGCGTCCTTAGAGAATACAGACTGACGAAGTTTGAATACACCAATGTTCAATGTATCATCAAACTCACGATCACCGATATCATAACCAACGATGCGATCTTCCATAACTTGTGAGATGGAATTAGTAGCAGGGTTAGTACCAAATTCAGGAGTAGCTGTAAGAGCGAACTCAAAGCGAGAAGCAGGAACGTCTGTGAAAGCAGAAAGACCAGTAGCGCCTGGAGCAGCTGTTGCTGTCTTAACATCAACAATAGCGTCGAAGTCTGTTGCTGGGTTAAGGTTAGTGTTATCAGAAACACCAACATAGTAACCATTGAACTGACCATCAATAACAGTCTGTCCCTTGTTAACAACAACAAGAGCAGCACCACTCAAGTCAGAAATACCTGAGAAGGATGTCTTAAGTTCTTTGCTTTGTTCAAACAACTCACCATTTTTGTACTGCATGTACTGCTCGTCAGTCATTTCAAACTGAGTAGGAGCACCGAGAAGGTAAGTAGCGTTCTCTTTATCAGCGTCAGTTACGATTGCATCAGCATCGCGATCCCAAACAATAGCAGGGTATGCCAATACACTAATCTTAGAACCGAAGCCTTGTCCGTTGCTAGCACCATAAGGCAAGCGGTTAACAAGTACTGAACCTGTAGAGTTAAGTGTAGCACGTGTAGTGTGATAGAAGTAGCGTTCAGCTGCAGTCTTTGGTGTACCATAAATTTGCTCAAACTCAGAAATACTTCCAAGTCCAACAACTTCGTCGGTAGGTCCTTCAGATGCAAAGCCAGCTACATAAGTAGTAGTTCCGGTTTGAGCTGTGCGAAGTGATAAATCACTCTCACGAATCTCAACGCCCGGCGATTGGATTGTCCTTTTAGCCATACTTATATTTATGGCTTTTCAGCTGAAAATCTATTTTTCTCTACAACAATTCTGTATGGATTTGAGAGTAAACAAACGTTAGAGAGCTTGTAATCTCAGCTTCATCTCTGTAGCTATAGTCAATAGAGCCAACAGTGATAGGAAAGGCTTTTGTATAAGTAAACTTGATGCGCTGCTCGTTATATTCATCCAATCCATAGAGTGTCATATCTGTTTGATACTGTCTGAAGTCTTCATCAGTAACAAGATTGGAGGCATCAAAGAGACCTTCCTTCTCATCATGCATAAGGTCGAGCCACTTATAAAGTACCCAGTAGTTGTTATAACCATTATCGATTGTAAAGTTAACTGTTACAGGCTCATATGGTGTCTTGGCGTGACCTGAGTTATATAAGTTCGATCCAGCATAAGCAATCTGAATAGCAGGAACGGTAATGGCTGGAACAACAGCACCATATACAGAGAACTGCATAGCGTCTCTATTAACATTGAACGTGCTTCTCTCATCCTTTGAATCAAGTCTCTTTAAAGCAGGTGGTAGATCAAAGACGAGCTTAAACTTATCTGCTCTGCTCTTGTTAAGAAAGGATTGATTGTTAGTGTTAGCAGCCATATACTTATTTAATCTATAGTGGAGTGAATCCAGCCTCTAATAAGTCATAATAATCATCACCCATTTCCGTCTCAGTACCATCACTCATGCCCCAATAGACAGGATTAAGATCAGGACTACCACCAGCCATGTTCTCATTATTATAAATGGATGTTGGATCTTCAAAGAGCTGTAAACCAAAGTCCATTGGCTCAATAATCTTAGGTCGACCAGTATCATCTTTCTCGATGATCTCAAAGTACTGCTCAGCAATATCATTATCAAGAACATAATAGCCATACATAATAGCCATAACCATATCATCATGCTTACCCTTTTGAGCTTTCCATGTACCATTTGGATAACGAACAAAGTCTCTAAACTCATCTAATGTCTCTTGGTCACGCATTACGATAGAGTGAAGGTCATTCATCCAATAGCGCATGTTCATGATACCTTTATGCTTTGTATTAGTATGAGCAATCATACCATACATTCTATTCTTACGATGTGCTTTAGCATTACCATAACTAACAAGTTTAGGATAGCCCATATCATGTAGCAATCTATCTACTACTTGTGCACCGCAGTTGTTACGCTCAATAAGAGCCAGCGGCGAGCCATAGTTGCGAAGTATCTGATGAACCTTATTACTAAACTCAAGAGGAGAGATCTTGTTATTCTTATATACAGCAACCTGTCTAACTTCTGCAGGATCGGTTACATCCAATACCTGAACTACTGAGCTATCTTTACCAACACCTTCAGCTGTATCAACACCAGCAGCATAAATTCTAGATGAGTCAGCCTCTTCCCAAATCTTATAACAGCCATCATCAAGCACTACTTTAGGATCACAGATAGTCTGTTCCATCTTCTCATAGAGTTCATCATCAAGAGAAGACTCACCAGAGTTAATCCACTCACAACAGAACTCCTGTCGCCAAGCTTCCTCTGAACCAATTGATGCTTTAGTATCAGCAGCCCATTTCTCATCTCGACCAGGAACCTCATTCCACATAATCTTACCACAGTCCCAGGCACTATCAGGATTAGTCTCTGCCTCATTATAGATCTTATAGAAAAGGTTCTGTGTTCCGTTAGCAGTAGAACAAATGAATGCTTTAGATTTCTTAGATGATGAAATAATCGGATAGACTGATTTCCAAAACTCATCCACCAAATGGTTCTCAATGAAAGCCATCTCATCAATAACCAAACAGTTAACGGACTGACCACGAGCAGCTGTACCGGTTGTAGTTGTAATACCAATACGAGAACCATTCTCAAGAGTCATAGAGGTCTTAGCATATTCCTTTACTGGTGGCTTAAGCCAGTTAGGAAGTTCCTCATAAGCCATTCTAACACGAGAGAAGATTTCAATAGCAGTAGCCTCTTTGTTCGCTACAAGAAGAATACGTTGATCCTTCTGGAAGCAAGCTTGCCATAGAAGGTAGATTGTCATAAGAGTAGACTTACCAATCTGACGAGAAGCTAATAGAATATAGAAACGATTGTCTCTCATGTTTCTTAATGCTCTCTTCTGTGCTGGATAGAGCTTAATCTTCTGCTTACCATGATCCAAGCTAACAATATAGAAGAAGTTCTCAGCAAAGTATAGAATGTTCTTCTTTGCCTTCTTAAGAGCAGCTATCTTCTCAGGTGTATACTCACCTTTCCAGTTTCTATTAGGTAAGTTTTCATTACCCATATAGTATCTGCCATCGTTTTTATCAGCCATAGTCAGTATTTATTTAATCATGACTGGTAAAGTTTCAACTTTTAATGGTTTTTTAGGCAACTCAAACTAAATAATAGTATGGCTAAGAAAAAAGACCTTAAAGATCTTGGTGACGTTTATAGCAAGCTCGGTGAAGAGGTTGTAGTTTCTGAGAAGAATGATATGATCATCGGTGATAAAGACATTTCCGTTGGTGAAGCTCCACTTGCTGATGGTGGTATTACCAAAGACTGTGGCTGTGAAGATCCAGAAGAAGTCGAAGGTACTGAAGCACCAGGAGTTGAGGATGATACTCCAAAGGGTAAGCTTGCAGGAAAACCAGAAGAAGATGAAGAAAATGCTGCAGAAGCCTTGGAAAATGCAAGTGCTGGCATAAATAATTACATGGCCAAAAAATCCGCATTTGATGAACTCTTTGCTAAAGTTATTTCCGAAGACTTTGGTATGGAGGAACAAGACGACCTTAACGCGCTTGGTATCGAAGACGCAACTCCTGACGCTGAGCTCGGCGAAGAAGGCGACGACGATGCTGCTGGTGAAGAGGAAGTAACAATTACACTTGATAAAGAACTCGCTCAACAACTTTGTGACCTACTTAAAGCTGCTTGCGGCGAAGAGGGTGACGATCTTGGAGATGAAGACGTTGCTGACGAACTCGAAGGTACAGACGATGAGTTTGGACCTGAAGAGGATAACGAAGGTGCTCCACAAGCTTTTAACACTCACTATAATGATGGTAAGAGCAACAAAGTTGGACACGCTGAGATGCCTAGTGCACCAAAAGTACAAGCTGCTAATAAAGTAGCTCACAAGCCTACAGCTGGTAAAGGTGACTCTAACGGAGCTCCACAAGCTCTTGGTGATAGCTACAACGACGGTAAAAGCAATAAGGTTGGTAAAACTGAGTTTCCAACAACTAAAGTTCAGCCAAAGAATAAAGAGGTTAAAGCAGGTTAATTGCATTTAAATAACTTAAAAAAGACTCGTGGGAAACCATGAGTCTTTTTTTGTATTCTGAACTAAAGGGCATAAATATATACATGCAGACATTCAAAGAGTATTATCAGGGTGATAACATGATGAATGCTAATGCCGTTTCTGTTAAGCAGGGTGGTAAGAGTATTATGACAGGTGATCGTAAGCATCAGAACCTTAAGCGTCAAGAATATCAGCATAAATGTCCACATGTTAGAAACTGTATGCACAATGGTGCACCTATTACTCTTGCAGGACAGCCTCTAATTAATGCTCTTAAGATGTATGCTATGGAGTTTCAGCCAGGTGTAACAAATGGCATTGGTAACTCAGATGTTGAGATTGTAATGTTTGAAGATGAGGAAGGTCACCCAAAAGGTACAGTTCAAAGAAAGGGAAATAAGTAATGGGTTGTGGAGATGTAAATTGTAAGCCTGAAGACATTATGGCAGCTGCTTCAGCTCCATGTGGTCAGTTCATGAAGGCAGATAATCAGGAAGCTGAAAAGCTTGTCTTTGATATGGCTTATAATGATCTAATCAATAACTTTGGTGTCGAGATTAACTACTATGTTAAGCCATTTGACTTAACTAAAGCTAACTTACTATATGGGGAGCATCCAACAGCAATCTATTCTGCTGCTTCTGGTATGCAGATGTATGTTGAGCTTTCAGAAGAAGCCTTAGCCCTTTCACAGTTTGGTTTCGATCCAGGTGATGAGTTTACAGGCTTTGTTCACATTGATACTTTCCAAGCTCAGATGAGCTCTAATGATGCTTATGCTACTCTTAATGATGCTGAGCCTAAAGCAGGTGACCTTGTTGAGATTGTTGGCTTAGGTTGTGATAGACCAGGCGGTCGTTGCGCTAACATCTATGAGATTACAGAGCGTAGAGAGCAAGACATTGCATCTATCAACCCTCTTCTTGGTCACTATGTATATAGGGTACGTGCTAAGCGCTATGAGAACTCCTTTGAGCCTAATGCACCAGAAGAGTGTGTTAATGAGCAGGTCTATGATGACTCTCAGTTTGGTGTTCTTAGTTCTAATATCCAGCAAATGCTTAGTGCTGATGTATCTGATCCTAAGTCATATGTATATGATGTAGATGAAGACTCTAAGAATGACGTATATGATATGGATGTTAATGATAACGACATATACGGAGACTATTACTAAAATTTAAAAGACAAAAAAGCCCGATGGTCTTTCGATCATCGGGCTTTCTTTTGTGAAACTATTTACGTTTCTTCTTTGAAGCAGCTCTCTTACTTGGACTCGGAGGTGTCTCCTGTCCTGCAGCGAACTCTTCATGTGTCTGTAGCTGCTGTCGTGCTGGTTGTAAGAGCGATTGCACGATAGCATTTACATCAAACATTTCACTTACATCGTTATAAGGACACTCATGAATAGCTCCAGTGAATGTATAATCATAAAGGTAAGAATCAATTGTACCCTTTGGAAGTTGTACTGGAGCTTTAATATTGGTATGCATCTCATAACCAAAGAGCTCCGGCTGAGTAGCAACCCATACAACAGTAGAAGACTTACCTAGAGCAGCTGCGGCATGCTGTAGAGAGGAGTCAACAAAGAGGCAACGATCAGAGAAGTTCAGCATATTGAAGAGCTGCTTCTTAGGTATCTCTTTCTCGAAGCGAATGACATCATTAAGCTTGTGGTGGAAGTCATAACAGATGTGAATGATCTGATAATGCTCTTTAAGATTGTCTACAATGACTTGAGCTACTTCAGGGTGAATATCTCTTGCCCAGGAGTAGTTCTCTGCTTGGTGATTCTTTCCTGGACCACCAAATGGCTGGAACATAAGGATAGGCTTTACCTTTTGAATCTTAGCAACCTCTGGATCAATATAAGCCTTCTCCCTCATATTAAAGTTCATATAAGGAGCTTCTCCATTGTACTTGATACCAATCATATCACACCAAGTCTTAATAAGGTGATGCTGCTTAGTAATATGAGCTGTCTCTTTATACGGCTCTTGAGTAAAGACTTTAGTATCCTTATCTAAGATATAGTCTTGATAAAAATAGGGTACATTACCAAGCCTGTAGACTCTATGCACATCTTTATTATTAAGATAGACCTCTGGCCATGCACAAACTACAACAATCTTTGTAGTTGGGTGATTATTCTTATATGCCTTAACAACAGCAGTAGAACAGACGTGCTTACCTATTCCTCCCTCTATGTTAAAGACTGCAAACTCAGGTGATTTAACGCTCATTACCATATAATTTAATACGGTAATGAGCAAAATCAACTCACTAGTCACTTGCTGGTACGTTACCTGTAGCAAGCATTCCAGCCTCTAAACGACGAGCAAGCAATTCATGACCAGCTTGGTTAGGGTGAGTACTATCATCACTTGTATACATATACTCATTATCAGCTGTAACAACACCATTAATATTAATGAAGTCTGCTCCAAGTGCAGTAGCACGACCAGCAATGTAACCTGACACTGTTGTCAAATTGGCTTCAGCTCCTTGCGGTGTCCATGGACTTGCAAGCATAATTGCTGCTGTAGGATACTTAGCAATAACAGCAGCATGCCAGTCATCAATACCAGCCTCGATGTTAGTCTGGTTAGGAGATGACTTATCATTAAATCCTAAGCAAGCCAATATAACATCCGGTGCTCGTGAAAGTGCATTAAGAGTATCTGCTCTTGTTGTAGTTGTAACTGTAGCAGTTGACCAACCTGTTGAGTTGATTGAATCAGAGAATAGATCCATATCAAGAAACTCTGCTAACTTCTCTGCAAAGCTACGACCAAAGATATCATTAAATCCAGTACCATAAGAGTCAGTCATTATAGCAAGTAGTGGACGCTCACGTCTTGTCTTATATGGCCAGATAGCATGCTCATTAGAACCGTTAACATACACACCACCATACCCATAACTCTTACCACGAAGCTCATACTTACGAATCTTCTTATCATCATGACTAAGCTTTAAGAGTCTGTTCTGGTAACCACCGCTTGCAAACTCATGTACAGGCATATCATCAATAAACGTTTGAATGAGTGAGTTAGATCGTTCAATCTTAACTTCAATTTCATCTGCATCAGAATAGAAGGCAACAGTAAGTTCATCATCACTTGCCATACTCGTCTTGTAATAGCTTCCAACATCAGCACCGGAAGCAGGTCCTACTGTAACGTGACTTATACCTGAATATAAGCAGGAGCTTGCAAGAGTTGAGGCTGTACCAGCTGTATCACAAACAGTAACAATATCAGAAGATATCTTAAGATCACGACCATCTTGATATACATATCCTGCAACACCAGGATCAGTACAAGTACTTGATAGTGTTGGTAGATGTACTGATCTAGCATTTAAATTTCCACATACAATGGAATCAGCGTTAATAGTAACATTTGTACTATTATCTGTTATAACGGAATCGTCTATATTATTACCTGTAGAGTCAAATTTAGCTATTCTATTAGCTGATCCACTTATCGTTGTACCACCTGCCCATGTAGCTGAGTTAGCAGCTACTACTGATGTTGTACCATTCCAAGCAGTAGTACAAACAGGATCCAGACAAACATAAATAGTACCTGTACCACCCCCACCGGTAATACCATCACCGACACAAAGTCCTGTAATATCACCAATACAATTAAGACCAGCACAAGCACTTTGGTTGAGGTAGTCAAGAGCACCAGAGTCAATACCTAATGTAGCATCTCCTGATGTAGCACCACCGGAGAGTAATGTACCAGCTGTAACACCTGTAATGTCTCCTGTACCACCTGCCCATGATGCTGAGTTAGCAGCTACTACTGATGTTGTGCCATTCCAAGCAGTACTACAAACAGCAT
>Ga0208298_1000804_pt1 | contig 12464 bp, 21 predicted proteins | sample 14BtaG_FD_184088 | JGI IMG/M metagenome (GOLD analysis project Ga0208298, IMG submission 184088) | Marine viral communities from the Subarctic Pacific Ocean - 14B_ETSP_OMZ_AT15311_CsCl metaG (SPAdes) (version 2) | ecosystem: Environmental > Aquatic > Marine > Oceanic | place: Pacific Ocean... | reverse complement strand
AGTCAGGCAGCTTAACACAATATAGATGGAATACGCAGCCTGTCAGGGATAAAAAGTCTGATGTTTATGCTTTGGTGGCATATGATATAAAGAAAATATATTGGGCTAGAGGTGATGATCCAGTAATAAAAAAAACATCAACTCGTTTGTACCCAGAAGCATTTGACAATGAAGAGGAATTATTAAAGCAAGTTATAAATAGCTTTGCATCGTAAATAAATTGCTTGAATGTAGGTTATATAAACAATATTAAAACGTGTGGGCAATGTCGGGCAGATCGTTGCTCACACGAAATCAATGCATTGTACCACTATCAAGTATGCTTTGATCGTGTAGTTCAATAATTAATTCTGCCAATGCCTGCATAACTGTCCTTTGATCTGTAATAAGCAGTCTATCAGAAATGTAATCACATAATAAATCTAACTCTTCATCAGCCTCTAACGTATTTTCACATGTTAAATCTAATGTAAGTCTTATATTAAATTCTGACACAGCTTTGCCTTATAAAAGTGGGCTGTGCCGAAGAGGGAGGGAGAAAAGACACAGCCCTAGTAAAACGGGTCACACTGAGCAATCAAGTGTAGGAGGAGGAGAAACCCGCTTAATTAAGCATAACCTAAATGTACTACTCTTTGCAAGCTTCAGACATCTCCGCAGCCAATGCAGCATAACCCGCTGCATCTGTGCTAGAATCAATATGTCCTCCATTACGCAATCTTGCCATTTTAAGTAAAACCATCATATTACAAACATCAGATGCATCAACTTTATGCCCCATATAACTTGTCCACATTACTGCTATTGTATTGAAGTTTTCTTTTGGAGTGCCGTAATCTTTTTCCCTATCGCCATTAATTAAGTTTAGTGCCTGCATTAAAACATCTGATCTAATGTTATTATATTCTTTCATCATTCAATCCCTTGTTTGGCTTTTCCACTATTGTCGGTAAACCACATAAACCCTTCATTCATTGCTACATGACCTGATCCTATAAGTGAAGTTAAAGCCTGCTTATAACTTGTCTTGGGATTACTTGCACTACTGCATTTACCAATAAAGTGATCCTTCACAGTTTCTTCAGATATAATGTGGTAAGCTCTCGGTTCAGGCCAACCAACGCCACCAGGGTTTGGATTGCCTAAACCTTCTGATCTAAGTTGCTTAAATACACTGCGTAACAAGGTTTGGTTTTTACCTTTGATCTGCGGGCGACTTGCCTCTTCAATTTCATCTGATGATGCTTTTGTTATAACGCATGTTGTAACAGCATCCCCATCATCATCTTGACCTAGTTCTATAACCTTTAATTTAAAATTAAACACTGCGCCAGTTTCCATATCCCTTTGTTTGGTGGCCTTTGCAGTACGCAATCCAGTTTCTTCATTATAGTCTAATTCAATTTCTGTATCAGTTGCAGCTCGCAGGGAACTATGTCCCCTTGCGCCTGCTGCTTTATCTTTACCAGAGTGATGCACAGTAGCAACATGCGCTCCCGTAAGCTCACGTAATTGATCGCAATTCCCAATAAACTTTGTCATATCTTCTGGGCTATTTTCATTTGCACCTGACATAGCTCTTGATAATGTATCAATTACAATCATCTTAACAGGGCCATGTATTCGTGAAACCTCACGACACAACTTAGCCAGCACATTCATATCTACATCTGCATCAAGCATATTTACTGGAGATGGCCTTACAGCCAATTTAACATCTTTGTGAAAAGAGTAATGCTGTCTCATGGCTACAACTCTATTATGGAATGCCATGCCCCCTTCTGTAGCTAAATATAAAACACTGCCACCAGAAACTTTATTATTATTCCACGCTTCATTGGCGGAAATATGCCATGCTATATCTAAAACAAAGAAAGACTTACCTACATTAGATGGGCCATATATTACTGACATCTGGCCTTCACCAAACCAACCTTTTAAAAGATAATTTTTGGATAACTGCGGTTTAGCATCATATGGAAAGAATACCTGGCTTATGACGCTTTCTATCTTTAATGCTTTTGCCGTTTCTTCTGGCCCACGCTCAAGCCACATATCAGAATAATCCCAACCTTCTATATCTGGTATAATATATTCTACATCGTGATCCTCTTGCGCTCTCTCACATGCCTTTATACCAGCCTCATCATTATCACCTGCCACAACAAACGTGCAATCAGGTTTAGCTTGCAAAAGATTATCAACAACTGCTGGAATGTTACCTGCGTTTAATCCAAACACTGCGGGTTTACCTGTTGCTTCATATATTGTGGCGGCTGTTGCCCAACCTTCAGCAACATATGCAAAGTCAACTATTGGCCCACCAACAACGCTAAAGTTACCTGTCACTGGCATTTGATATGAAAACTTCTTACGGCCTTCAGCCGTAATAAGTTGATGACCTACACGTTTACCATTGGGATCAATAATAGGTACACATAAGTTATCACCATCAACGATTGCATTATTTAAATTTAATTTCTTTTTATCAAGGTAAGGATGTTTAATGCTCGTATCCCTTTCAGGCCAAATTATATTATCTGTGCGTTCAACTTGTATAACACTTACATGATTTTCTGTAGGCCAAAGAGACATATCCCTCATTCTGTCTTTTATCTCTTTAAAATCATTACACTGCCTGCAATGTACTAACACCTCACCATTATGTTCTTTAATCCAAAATCTATCTTTGCCAGCACAACTAGGGCATGGGCCGTGATACTCACCTTTAGACGTTTTCTTTAATTCTAAACCTTGTATTATCTTTGCCCCAAATTCTGACCAAATTGCTGCTGGAAACTTGCTTTCTGTTTTATTATTATGTATCATCTATTTATTCCTTTTGTTTTGGGGTATTTCATGCCTCTTGCTTTTTTTTTGGACATTTTTAAAGCAAGAGGCATTTTTCATTTAAAACGGAATATCATCATCAAACACATCATTAGAGGCTGGTGCTTGTGAAGCTACACTAGCTGCAAATGGATCATAGTCTTGACCATTAACTGGCTGCGCTGGCTTTGCTGGCTGTGCATTGCTAAATATTGTATCCGAATTAGGTGACACAAAGCCATCTACTTTATCAAATGGATCATCCCCACCTTCTAATTCAGCAAGCTCCAACACTTGTACTGCCCGCAAACGTAATGAAACACCATTCAAACTACCCGTATTGTAAGGCACTATCATAACTGCAACATTAACTTTTGAGTTTGTTGTTAGCATAAAATCATCTGGCAATCTGTTGCGCGCTGCATCAACTTGCTTTGGTGGTTGTGTAACATCCCCACCATACGATCCTTTTAGCTTACACTTGCCTACAATTTCATTATCTGCGTTTCGCTTGTAAGGTAAGTTAGTTGGCTTATCAGGCCATTTACGTTTTGTATCCATTGCCGCCGCATTTGCATATGCCTGCGAGCATACTTGATGTAACTCCTTTGCTTGTGCTTCATCTAATTTAAATGACATCTCAAAAGCTGCGCCCTCATCAAGTGCATGGCACTTAACGCTCTTATTTTCTTGTGTGTCAAATTTATAAGTACCATTTAGTCTAGGGTACAATGCGGTTACACCGCTTATCATATGTTGCATTTTACAACTCCTTTAAAATACGTGACACCCTCACGCTGGGATTAATTATATCTCGCCATCTAACCAAGGTGGCAGAGATATTGTATCTAAGTCAGGCCAGCCAGTGCTGTAATCACCAGTTTCTTTTGCCCGTCTGATCTTATGTAATGTTTGCATTACCTCTTGGCGTGCATATCTTTCATATTTATCTGACAATTCATAACACGCAACTGCATGTGGTTTTTCTTTCTCAATTGCAATAAATATAAAATTAGTAATATTAATTCCTTCAAGCTCTAAGCAATATCTGTAAAAGCTTTGCTGCATAGAATACTTAAAATTTCTTATAGCTTTCTCAAACCCATTGGGGCTTGCATCTTGGCAAGTCTTAACATCAATGACAAGGCCAGCAGATGATATAAAACCATCAGGTCTAGTTTTAAGTCCTAATCCAGTTTCAGGGCATGTTACAAAAAATGATGCTTCTGTTATCAACTCTTTATTAGACAGCAATTTAGCTCCCATGGAGTGCGATAAACACTCTTTGGCCATGTTACATGCTAAATCATAGTCAGCTTCGGTCAGGAGTAGCTTATTTTGCTTCTCTGCGTCTTCTTTGGCTTCACTCCACGCCTTACCGCGCCTTGTCTCTGGCCCACGAACAATTAAATCTTTCTCTGGCTCAAGTAGCATTGCATGTACTGCCGTACCTAAATCAAAAGCAGGGTTTTCTTTGCGTACTTTACCCTTCCAATGATGTAATGTTGTGCTGGCTACTGCCTTCAAATCACTTGATGATATATTCTCATGTGCATGATATTCTTCATTGCTCATTTTATTACTTAAAATCATAGTCATAGACTATCCTCCTAACTTAGTTGTTCTGCTCCATATAATGCAATCAAAGCGGCTTCTGCACGTCCGTCATCTTTGACTCTACTAAATAAATTTGCGTATGCTGGGAAACGCTCAATTGCTTTACTTCTACTTACACCCTTATCCCTATTTAAACCAAAGTGTTTCTTCCATTTTGCGGGCGTTACATAATGCATGGGATGCTTATTAGCTGCAATACATGCTTGTAGCATTCCATAACCCTCACCAAACCTAAATACGCTTGATACACCCTGTCCTGGCATTGCACTCACACGCTCTACAACTGCAAACCTGTTTTTCGTTTCAGGCTCAAGCAGGTGTAATAATGTATGACAGTCTATAATATTCTTGCCAGCATGATTTAACATTATTGGCATATCGTGGATTTCGAGTTTATTGGCTTCAGGCCAATAAATCGCAATCGCACCACTATATCCTGGATCAATACCAAATATTGAAAGCATATTAATCTTCCTTTGGTGGGCTTACTTCAACACCTTGTTTTGTCACTTGCATAAGCGCCGCCATACGAACATATGCTGTAAATGATAACCCACTTTTATGTGCTGCCTCACTTATTGCTTGGTCTTGGCTTTCGCTAAAACTAATTAATCTTTTCTTATCCATTTTGTTCTCCATTTTATTTTATAGTCAGTTATATATATAAATCATATGGGTGCAATATACTAATTATTATTTTTTTTAAAATAAACGTAACGATAAGTTTTTTTACCATCTAAGCTGCCGATAAAAGGCGGTTGTTTTTCGTTACTACGCAAGACTAAACCTTGATTAAAAAGTACATTTAATTGCGGTGCAACATATGAAACGCTTAACCCCGTGTTTCTGGCAATCATAGACGTTGTATATCTACCACCACGATTAATTGATTTTAAAATACGCTGTTGCTTGGCTGTCTCATGCTTTGCGGGAAAGCTTTGTGAGTTTAACGCAATGTTTTTATTTGCACTTGATGTTGATAAACTTTGTATCTTTCTTCCCTTATGTAATGGGGTTCTTAAACCTAATTTAATTTGCTGTTTTTCAAATTCTTGCAGCTTAAAAGAATATATTATCTCGTAATGATGTTGCTTATCATTTTGTTTTAATCTTTCTTTAAGTTCTTGGATTGTTTTCGGTGGCTTCTCAGTCTCAACTCCATATTCTCCATCAAAGCTTGTTGTTCCTCCAGAAACCATTTGTAATATTTCCTGTCCCTGGTCGGGTCTGGGTTTTTCATATCCTCTATCATTAGTGAGTTCATTTTCATCAATCTCAATGTCATTTTGTGGGCTTCTGAAATGTGCATATTTATCCTCATGCATTATAAATTTAATGTTATATAAAGCTTTTGCGCGTGCTATATAGCTTTGGTTCATATCTAACAGCCTTGAAGCTTCTGCTTGCGTTAAGCCTTGTTTAGCTGCCATTCTAATTTGTCTTACAGTTCTGGGATCAATCGACATCAATAAACCTCACAAAATGACCTTTTTCATTTAAAATAGGCATTTCATCGCGTTGTTTTTTCTGTATATCTTTTATGTGTTTTTTGAAAACTTCATTTAAAATATTATTGGTGTCAAAAACAATCTTTTTACCACCAACATTAATTTCTATATCTTTAATCATAATTTTAACCCCTTTGGACGTAGTTTTGGTTTAATATTCATTGATGAAACTTTATTTGTTTGTAGGCATTGCCCCATTGCATCAGGAAAATGTGGATAATATTCGTAATATATTGCTGGCAATGCATCCCCACATTCCTTTGCGCTGGCATACATCTTTTCAAAGTTCGATCCACCTTCTAAAGTCAAAGAAATGCTTAAAAGTGTAAAAAAAGTCATATGTTCAATTCCTTAATTCTTTGTTCAGTAGCAACTTGCCAAAGCATTGATAAAGGCATTAATTCAGATTGTTCAATCATCCATCCTTTGCCGTGTCCTAAATCACGTTGTTCAGCTTGTGCTAAAAATATCTTTTTAGGTATAAAGCCAGCAACATTAATTTGGTTTTGTGCAATCTTGCAGGCTAATACAGCGCAATCCGATTTAAAACTTGCTTTTGATTTAAATAACAATTTGCCCGTAGGGTAAAATGTTGATTTAACATCAATTGATATATTGTGTAAAAACATATCGCTGCCATCATCAACACCCATTTGAAATAAATTATGTTTTATATCAAATATTCTTGCCACCGATAATTCTGACATAAGGCCAAGCATATCTAAATCCTGGTCGGTTCTGCCCTTATCTTTTCTTTGATTTACAACACCGCTTAATCTTGCTAACTGCCAGCGTAAAGTTGCAGCTTGTTTACAATCGCTCAATTCTTTTCGTGATAATGTAACGATCATTTCATAAAGCCCCTCTTTTCAACAAACAAATAATCATGTTTTAAGTTGATAAGGTTTAAAGATTTTAACGCTTCATATTTAATATCTTTTAAATCTGTATTTAGTTTTAAACCGTATTCTTCTAAATATTCTTTAATTTCGTTGACTGATTTTTTACCAATATTTGGCATATTTTTAAAAAACTTTTCAGTTCTTAATATTACATCATAAAAATATATTTCACTCCAAAAATCTTTACTATATGGCTTTCCCCATCCTAACCTTTTATTCCCAGACATATAATTCAAAGCTTGCCAAACACGAGTAGAAAGGTTTTTTCTCTTAATTGCGCTAAACAATAATTTATATAAATGTGGGTCAACACTTTCAAGATTATGGAATAAAAATATCTTTAACTTCAATTCGTCCATGTTTTCAATTAAAGATATTGTCATTTTTTGGTCGTTACTAATCATTGAATAATCTCCAAATCATCAAGTTCAAGATAATCTGTTATAAAATCCAATTCTCGTAATGATCTAAATTTCATTGGCGTTAAATCATCATTTACAATTGGCTTGCCTAATTCGTCTAGTATATGAAATGTTAATTCATCAACTTGAATGCTAAATTTATCCTGGATAGCCATATCATACCAAGGTTGTGCTATTACTTTAGTTGTCATTTGCTTTGCTCCATGTTGCTTAAAATGTGTGATATTACGTCAACAGTCCAGCCGTTGCCTAACATGCGATATCTTTGGGTATTTGATACTGATTTAGTGTAACCATCTGGCACAGTTTGCAATCGCTCGCACTCTAACGGGGTAAGTTTACGCCAAGACATATCTTCAACCAATATGCTGTCTTTAGTTACAGTCGTTAAGCAATTTGAATTATTATCTTCTCTAACTTCAATCTGTGGCTGGTTTGGTATTGTTTTATCGTAATCTTTACGTTTTCCATTTTCGTCTAATCGTCGATTGACCAACCTTGCACCTTTAACAAGTATTTTAGGCTCAAGATTACCACCAGAAGACGCGCATAAACTTGGCGCTTTGCCTTCTGGTGAATATACGCGCCTTACATATCCATGACCTTTTAAGTCTGCATCACCTACATGACATAATCCATCGTCACTAAATATTAATTGGCGTCTGTGTTTTTCAAAATATGATTTTAAATTACCACCTTTAAAATAATTAGCGTCAATACAATGTGATTTTGTGCGGTCTGTCAAACCATCCTCAATAATATCTTTGAGATTTATTTGTTTATCTTTGGGTTGCGTAATATTTGGAATATTCGTCCAATATAATCTGTATCTATTTTGCGCGCTAACAAGATTGCTATTTATTGCAATCGGTTCAACGCCTAAATATTCGCTTATAATATCTTGGCTTTCTTTTTTCATTCGCACGTTTTCCAGTAAGAAATACTTTGGCTTTAACTCTTTTAGCAATCGCACGTATTCAAAGAATAATTTTGATCTTGGATCATCAAAGTTTAATTGCTTGCCAGCAAAAGAAAAACCTTGGCATGGTGAACCGCCAAGCAACAAATCAATCTTTGGTAATAGCTTGGCGTCAACTTTGGTAACATCTCCAATAAAATGTGTATTGGGATAATTGGCTTTTGTAACTTGCATTGCGTATTTATCAATCTCGCTGGCAAAATAAGTTGGCTTTATGCCTAGCCTATCAAGTGCTAATTGTCCGCATGACATACCGTCAAATAATGAAACTACCCTCATTCGCTTTGCTCCTCTAATCGTTTTCATAATCATCATCATCATTACACCAACAGCAAGGTTCATCGCTTGGGTATTCCCTACACCAACAGCATATTTTATTTATAATATTTTTCATTTGCTTTGCTCCTTAATTTTATAATATTTTACGTTAGACAAAACCCTAACAAGGTTTTGTCATATGTGATTTTTTATGCCTCCAAAGCTTCAATAACCATTGCGCCGCGTCTTTCGTTATCATAACCAACAGCCCGAACAATAGCGCTATTTAGGAATTGCCTGCTATCAATCCATTCATGGCAAAATCTAATTACATATTGGGGTTTTGATTTACCCGTCCATTCTTTTGTTATTGTATAACGTCTATCTTTTTTAATTGGGTAATACATTATGCCACCTCGCAATTTGTTGAATGAAATTCTATTACGTAATCTATTAGCTGCTCGTTAAGCTTGTTTAATGTGTCCAGGCCTAAAAACTCAACTAATACTTTTTGCGCGTATCCATATGAACAAGCTGCATCGTGTGCAATGTAACTTGTAAAAGCATAAATAACGAATGAACGTAATTTTTTTCGGTTGTTGTTACATTCTGTAATAGCTGCAAGATTTTTCCTATAATGTGATTCGCCTAAATATGAACCATCGAGCCAGCAAGAAAACATATTAATGGTGTAATGATCCCCGCTTAATACATCGCCTTGTAAATCTCGGATAATGTTTTGTTTAATTTCATTTGACATTGTTTTATCTCCTATTTGTTTTGTTATGTAACCTTATTAATATATATTATATATACTGTCAATAGGTAATATATAAATAAAATATAATAAATATATAATAATGTATTGACAGCTGCATTAATATGGATTAATTATTATGTATAAACAAAATTAAAGAGGGATAATAAAATGGAAATAACATTAAACAATGAAGCAATAGCAGCTTATAACAAAGCATTTAACCAGGGTATTGTATCAGATACTATTAAGGAAATAGTTGAAACATTAGATAATCAAGATTGTGTTAGCTATTGCACTAGCAAAGGCTGCATAACTTTTGATCATGGAGATTTAACATGGTAAATAATAGGGAATTAAGAACAATTAAACGCCAGCGAAAAATTAGAAATGAATTGATATTATTAGGCGTGTATGACTTTGCTGGCCTGGTTTGTTTAGTTGGTGCAATGGTTGGAACTGTTTATATAATTGCGGGGATGATGTAATGGGCGTTGAAATAAAATCAAAAGATGATGCTTTAACAATGGCGCTATATTTATCAGTAACCGCCAAACATGAAAGCCAAGTAAAAGAATGTTTGGAAATGTCAAAGATAATCGCGCAAGGTATGACAGCTAAACAAGTTGACCTATGTAAGAAGGCTGTTGAATGCTTGTTACAATACGAGGAACAACACGCATAATATATAACAACATTAATATAAAAAGCTCGTATTATTTGCGGGCTTTTATTACGTTTAATGGGTGGGTTTAATCTTATATTATCACTAGCAAACAGTAGTTGAAGAAAATATATTATTATTATTTATCTCTGATAAATAATAATAATATATTTTTAAACTGTCAAGTATTTTGGATATAATTAAATTAAACTTACCAAAAAGAAGTAATAAATAATTAAACCTATGTTCCTCTTGCTGGCTAATGCTTACATTACATTTGTATTACATTGCTAAACATGGGCAAGGGAAAGCAAGCATTGAATGACATTGTTAAGCGTGGGTTAAGCGTGGGGCAAAATAAGACGTGGAAAACATACAGACACCAAAGCGCGGGCGCGTGTGTATATTGCCAGGATATAATATTGTCAATTAGTTTCGGATAATCCGAACGACGCATAGCTCATATTAGGCATATATTAGGCATTATTGCGCTAAGTGTTTGATATTGCTTAACTAATGCCATTCAAGCTGCTTAGAGTCCGATAATGTATATTATGTTAACTTTCAGTTTATCAGAATTAAGCGATTGATTAGCGCTGGCTATATATGGATTAGCCCCCCCCGTCTCGCTATATTTTACCCGTTACTATTATTATTACCCTCTCGCACATACCCGACCCCCCCGTACCCCCTTGCATTATACCCCCATCCTGTCGTAAAATTTTGAAAAATTGGAGTATAGCAATGGCAGGCAGACCATTACGCAAACGTATATTAAATGAGATACAGCAGAAGGGCGGGGCAGATTACCTGTTTGAAGAGATTGCATCAGGTAATACAATAACCCAGCTTGCGAAAGACTTTGGGTGCAACAGGCAATACTTGAGTACGACAATAAATAATGTGCCAGAGTATGCCCAAGCTTTAGGTAAAGCTAGGCAAGAGGCAGCAGATGCACTTGTAGAGCAAGGTTTAACAATGGTAGATAATCTTGATGGTGGCAGTACATCAAGCGAAATAGCCGCCACGCGAGAAAAGGTTCAGTGGCGTAAGTTCATGGCAGGCTCGTATAACCAAGAGCGATACGGCAATAGACCCCAGACAAACGTAACTATATCTGTGGGTGACATGCATTTAGACGCATTACGCAAAGTCAATTCCGATTTGGCGGCAATAGATCGTGAAGATCGTGAGCGTGAAGCAAAGACGATTGACGCAGATTATGAGGATGTATCTGATGAGTAGTAATCCATTACAAGAGTTTGTCCTACGCTATCGAGATGACCCAGTGCTATTCGTCAAAGAGGTGCTAGGTGCTACGCCATATGATTACCAAGCTGAATTTCTGGAGGCCATAGCAAATGGTGAGCGTAAGATGTCAGTGCGTTCTGGGCATGGTACAGGTAAATCAACGTCTGCATCCTGGGCAATGTTATGGTACGTTTTGCTGCGTTTCCCTAATAAGGTTGTTGTCACAGCCCCCACGTCGAGCCAATTGTTTGACGCATTGTTTGCCGAGCTAAAGCGTTGGATAAATGAATTGCCACCTCACTTGCAGCAATTGCTAAATGTAAAGTCAGACCGTGTAGAACTAACCGCAGCTGCGTCTGAAGCGTTTATCTCCGCTAGAACTTCTCGCGCCGAGACGCCAGAAGCCCTAGCTGGGGTACACTCCGAGAATGTGTTGTTGGTGGTGGATGAAGCGTCAGGTGTGCCAGAGAAGGTGTTTGAAGCTGCGGCTGGGTCAATGTCAGGACATAATGCAACTACGTTACTTTTATCCAACCCCACACGTTCATCAGGTACGTTTTACGAAAGCCAAACACGTATGGCTAAATCTTGGTGGACGCGCAGATGGTCATGCGTTGATAGCCCACTTGTGTCAGATGAGTTTGTTGATGAAATGCGTGAGCGTTATGGAGAGGATAGCAATGCGTTTCGCATACGTGTATTGGGCGAGTTCCCATTAGCAGATGATGATACGATTATTCCATTTCATATAGCAGAAAGCGCAATACATCGTGATATTGAGCTAATTGAAGATATAAGACCTATATGGGGTTTGGATGTTGCGCGGTTTGGTACGGATAAGACTGCGTTGTGTAAACGATATGGTAGCGTTGTAACCGATATACAATCCTGGCAAGGTTTAGACCTAATGCAAACTGTGGGTAGGGTAATGGCAGAATATGAAGGATTATCCCCTAGCCTACGCCCTAGCGAGATATTAGTTGATAGTATTGGTGTTGGCGGCGGTGTAGTTGATAGATTACGTGAATTAGGCGCGCCAGTACGTGGGGTAAACGTAAGTGAAGCCCCCGCTATGGGTCATACATATATGAATTTACGCAGTGAATTATGGTTTAAAACAAAAGGTTGGCTAGAAGATAGATCATGCAAACTGCCTAAAGATGACCAATTGCTGGCAGAATTAACTGCAATTCGGTATTCTTTTACTTCATCAGGTAAAATGAAAGCTGAAAGTAAAGATGAAATGCGTAAACGTGGGTTAAGATCGCCTGATTTAG
>Ga0208298_1000799_pt1 | contig 12497 bp, 9 predicted proteins | sample 14BtaG_FD_184088 | JGI IMG/M metagenome (GOLD analysis project Ga0208298, IMG submission 184088) | Marine viral communities from the Subarctic Pacific Ocean - 14B_ETSP_OMZ_AT15311_CsCl metaG (SPAdes) (version 2) | ecosystem: Environmental > Aquatic > Marine > Oceanic | place: Pacific Ocean... | reverse complement strand
TTGCTGTAGCTGTGTAGTTTATTCGTGGGTTGTTGTTAGCTATATTTATTGTCATGTGTCACCTCTGTACCCTTTTTTCCATTGATTGCATAGAAGCGCAACGCACAAAACATGCCGCACAATTTAGAATCTACCAAATCCTCTAGGCCCATCTAACTCACCCTCAAGCATATTTGTAAGTTCGTTTACTTTGCCTTTTAAAAACCAAAGTCTTGCATATGGTAAGTTTCTTATAAAATCTTTAGACCCTTCGCCTACGTCACCTGTAGTCATTTCATATACAGCTCTGCTAAGATCTGTAGCTATACTTGGTCCAGCACCCATTACTCCAGATACAGCATCATATGTGTCTGCCTCTTGTGGAAACTTAGGTTGCAATGCGCCACCAGTTATATTTGGGCCACCCATTGCTAGCGTTGTAGTCATAGCTGTGTAAAACATATCAGAGTATAATGGCATTATACCTGAATAATCTAACGATCTAGCAAATTGATCTTGAAATGAAAGCTCTACCCAATCTGGTGTCTTTGCTTGCAATGCCATGTAGCCTAATCCCATTGCTATTGCTGTGCCAATATACTGATTCTTAAACTGACCATGTGCATATGCACCCATAGTTTTGTTTACTGCTGCTAATGAATAACTATAGAACTGGAATGGCAATCCAAGTAACCCATTTTCTATACGCGCATATCCTTTATAAGCAGCATCTTCTTTCATGCCAAACTTACCAGCAACACGCATAGGAATATAAACAATACCATCAGTAATAATTGGTTTATCTGCTGGTGTACCCATAAGAATAGTATTCATTATTCCAGAACTTAATGCATTTCTAAATGTTTGTACTGTCTCAGGTTCAATACGCGCTTGTTTTTCTATTGCCTCAATAGCCATATCGTTAATAGCATTTTCGTAATTAGCTAATCCAACTTTTGTTCTTTTATCAAACCCTAAAGATTTAGCAGAATTGTTTGAGTGCATAATTTCATGCATCTTAATAAATGCAACATAATCTTGAGGAGTATTAATTATACCTTTTGGTATAGGTTTTACACCTTTTACTCTTGGATTTTCCCATCCACGTTGATCAAACATAACATTTTCAATGTACTCTTCATCTATATGTATAACACCTTTGCCACTTTTTTCTGTGTAAAATGCTGGTCTATAACGCCCATTTTTAGCATAAGCATTAGTTGGGCCACTTATTATGTCTGCCTTAGTTGAAGGAAACTCAATAGTATTAGTCCACGCTTCTGTATTTGCTAAATACAAACCAGAATCATTTTTTTGCCAAGGCGCGTTAGCAATTTTACGCGCATCTTCTAAATTAATATTGTAACGCAAAAGATATTCTTGTTCCATTTTAGATGCTGTACCTTGTGACCAACGCACAGAATAATCTATTAAAGTATGGCATCGCACCATAGAATCAAAATCTTTTAATGCTCTAGTAATAACACTTAAACCATTAAGAAAATAAAATGCATCTTTTACTTTATCCATTTTTTCAACATTTAATGGATTGTTATTAATGTCATCAACCATACGCATTTGGCTAGAGCCATTTTGTATTTCTAATATTTCACCAGCAATACGACCTTCTTTTGCACCTAGCTTTAATTGATTGTTTTTTAATACAGTAAACAATCCACGCATAGTTGGGCCTAGTCCATGCTCCATAATTATTTTTGCTGGCTCTGTTATTGTTGCTAAACCAGCAGAACCTAAATAATTTAACTGTGCTAAATCACGCATTATTTTAGCTATAGTTTGATTATGTGCATCTGGATTGCGTAAAACCGTACCAACAACTCTGTCATATAAATGACGTTGATCTTTTTGCACTGAACGTATTGTGTTTATATTTATACCTTCGTCCATCATTTCATTAAATGTGTCATCTAGTATATCGTCTATGCTGTCGCCATTGTGTTTTTTAGAAAACTCTAATCGTGCTGCTGTACGCTTTGTGTACGCTTTCATTACGCTAACAGGATTTGTAACCATATAATCAAGCACTAATGCATTTGGTATATCTAATGCTCTATGCTTAAAGTGTTTAGATTTTCCCATACCATAATACATTTTATCAGGGTTAAGTGGATCTGGCTCATTTATCATTCCATCAACTACAGCTTTAACGCGATTATTTATTGCTGCTGGATCTGATGAAAGTGTTTCTTTTTTAAATTTACCATCAGATTGCTTTACCCAAATCTCAGGATTTTTAGCAAACCAATCACTTAATATTTTTTCAAATTCAACTCTGTTGTTTCTAATTTTACCCATGTCAAAATAACGTGGTCTAAATATTTCTTCATTAGGTGGCTTTATTGCACCCATACCTTCTAGGTCTGCTAAATTTGCTTTTGCTTCGTCTAGTTCTCTTGTGATTCTATTAATTTGACCTGTTAATGTAGTTGCATATTCTGGATTTTTTGTACTTTTTAATCGTTTTTCTAATAAATCTAAGCGTTTTTGTCTTGATTTAATTACTTTTGTATAATCACCTTGGCTGCCAATTAATCCCTGGTCTCTTAGCTGTACTTCCCAATCATCATAAAATTTGTTTAGCTTTTCCATAGCTTGCGCTTCAAAATTAGTAGCAGGTTTTTCACCACGCATTGCCTTTGCATCTACAGAAGCAAGCCAATCTTCATAGTCGCCACGCTTAACCATGTAGTCCATTGGGTTTATAACACCCTTACCTGTACTTTGACCCCATATTTTTATAAGATCGTCATTTGTTCTAACCCAAGTACCTTCGTGCAACTTAGCATTTTGGAATACAGAATTGCCAATTTTTTTACCTTCTTTGTTTGCAGCCAAAAGAATACCAGAATCATTAGCTATACCTAATGTACGTAACTTAACGCTATTAGGTACGTTAGGGTTTGTCATAACTCTTTTCATTGGAGTTGTTGCTGCTTTATATACCCATGAGTCAGTAAAAATACTTGGTGCTATATTGGGGTCTAACTCTACATCATCTGCTTCAAGAGCTTTTTTCATATCATTAATAGCATTTTTACCATCTTGTATAGCATTTATTTTTCTTATAGATTTTATAGATGTTGCGTGTTTAAGTGCGCCGCCTAAGAAAAAAGATGCCCCTAAGTTTAATGCTACTTCTTCTTTATTTGCAGTAGGATCTAACGGATACCTTATAGCTTCTTGTCCAGCAACAACTGCACCTGTAGCTAAACCACCTTTAAAAAAAGCCTGACCACCAGTTTTTGCTGCTCTAAATGGAATAGACACATAGTTAATAGGATCAAATAACTCTGCGCCAAGTTGCGCACCTATACCAGATCTAGCTAATGTTTCGTTAGTGCTTAATGCTTTTTTTAAATTTCTTATTTTAAATGATAAATGCTCTGGTGACTTTGCCATAAGCAGAGAAGAGGCGTATGGTTTTAAATTTTCTGGTATATCTGGTGACGGATCATAAGTATCCATCATATCTTTAGGCTCAAAACCAAACGTAATACCTTGCGTAATAAAATTAGCAAGCGGTGCATATTTATATTTTAAAGAAGCTTCAAGCGTTTCACCAAATGTTGGGTCATCTTCTACAGGTAATCTTTTTTCCTTACGCTCAAACTTAGCTATTTCTGTAAAAGCATTTTTCATTCTTAACGCATCTTTCTATTTCTGTAGTAATTAGCTTTTTTAATTATCTCATTATTTTTTTGTGCATTAGTAAAATCTGTTTCTATTTGTGTTTTTCTTTTTAATGCTGCATCTTTTCTAAACGCAGCAGTTTCACTTTTATCAAACATTGGATAAATTTTAGTACCATTCTCTGTGTATATTAGCGGTACAAGCTCATTGTTTTCTATCACATGCGCGTAGTAAGTAATACCAACAGCTGTATCATCAGGTACAAGATACACTTGTTTCTTTTGACCTGTTTTAAATGCATAATCATTATCGCTTGTATCAAAATATCCTTGTTGATCTAAAGGTATATCAGCAGTAGCTATTGTTCCTTTGTATTTTTCAGCATGCATAGAATAACCATTAGGTAGTTGTGATTCTATAACAGATAAAAACTCTTCACGTTCATCATCGTCTGGAAATACAGCATGTAAACCGTATCTTGATCGTTTCATTTGACCCATAGGAAATCTTGGATCAGCTATATATTCTACTTCTGGGTATTCTTTTTCAACAATTTCATCTAACCGCTTTACTATTTCATCGCGTGACTGACCAGTTCTAGCCATGTACTCAACCATTGGTTTAAGTTCTATTGCCAATAGCATGTCATCTAATTCCTCAACAACAAAATCATTTACTGTTTTTATGTCGTCACCATCAATCCCTAATATTTGTTTCATAGCAAGTGTTGATTTAGGATCGTTGCGCCTATTAATTAATACAGCTGCTATTTCTTGCGCACTACCACCTTGCGTAATCCTAATTTGATTTACATCGTTTAATAAAGCTTTTTGTTCATACGACAATATACCGCCAAACCTGCTTGTAGTTATACCATCTCCAGATAAATGATTATCTAGTCTTATATAATGATCTAATAAAGCATCTGCGTTTGGTACGTTTTGTCCATTTACTATGTCTTTAAGGCTGTCAATTAAGCTTTGCGGTGGTACATGACTCATAATAGAATAAGCTGCATTTTTTTTAGCAGTAGGCCAAGTATCAAAGTTTACATAATCATCAAGACCTTTATCTGCTAGTATTTTATCTGTTGCTTGTCTGTGTTTTTGTTTTTTAAGATCGCCACCTCTTGTTAATACTGTATTGTATATTGCTTTTTTATCTATTTCTTTTTGGATTTTATCTTCTCTTTGGGATATTTTAGAAGCTAGTTTATTTGCTTTTGACCCTGCTGCATCTCTACTTAATACAGATAAATTTTCTAAAACAGACTCACCAGTTTTAATGTCACTAGATGACATGCCTGTAATATCTTGACCGCCTGACTCTATGTATTGAGCCATTGCTTTCATGCTTTCTCCAGATGCAGTGCCGCTGTATCTTTGTAGAACTCCAAAGGCATATGCATTTTTTAATCTATTTTTTTGTGTTTGCACTTCTGTTGCTGTAAATACTGTACCTGCAAATGAATCTAATACATTCATTTCTGCTTTTAGGTATTCAACATCCATGTTTCCAGCTGCATACAAGTCAGCAACCTTATCGTAATTAGATAATTGTAACGCTTTTTGTCTTGCATTATATACTTTTTTTTCTAATGCAGCTGTTTCTTTTTTTCTTGTAGCTTCTGTTGGATTGTCTGTAAGACCTAATATACTTTTTACAATCGGTAGATCTAAGTTTATATTTGTTTCCCTTAGTGTATCTACCAATAACAACTGTTTATCTGTAAGTTTATCTTTAGATAATTGATCGTTATTTATAATAGCACTTTGTAAATAATCTACATTACCATCACCTGCAGCTTGCAATATGTATGGCTCAAGTATTCCACGCTTTAACAGTTTAATATCTGCGTTCATTTCAGTGTCGCTATAGTTACTATCTTCTATTAAACGTTTATTGTATTGATCTAAAAGAGATTCAAATTGTGTAACAACTGTATATAATGTTGCGCTTGCTTCATCTACAGTCGCATCATCTGAATAAATATGGTCAGCATTTTTGTTAGCGCTAGAAAATAAATGTTCTTGCTGTCTGTCATATCCAACATTACTATTTTCAGTGCGAATTTTAGCAGCTTCTATTGCTTCTGCTTTTGCTATTTCCGCTGCTGCATTAGCTGCAATTTCTTTATCTCTATCAACAACGTCAAAATTATTTGATGTAGTTGTAAAGTAATTTAATATGTCTGCTTTAGTATCTGGGTTTATAACCTGTAATAATACATCAAGTTTATTTTTAATCTTTTTATCTGTTATATTACCTTTTTTACCTTTAGTAGATAAATATAACTTCATAACATTTCTTTGATCTGAGTCGCTAGTAAAATTCATTACATGCTCTACTAAGCCCTTACCTGTTGCAATGTTCATTAAATTGCTAGTTTGCAGTGCGGCTCCATCTTGTAACAAATTTGCATTAATTCCGTCATGCGCTCTTTTTATTTCTCTTGCTGTAATATTATCTGCTTTTTCAAAGTTACCATTAAGAGCTACGTTGTATGCACGACTTGTTGCAAGTTCTAATTGCTTTCCTATGTTTTCTGTTTCAAGTGTTCTAAAATGTTTACGTGTTCTGTCTTGTACGTTTAACTTTTCATATGCTAATTTTTCAGTACCAGTAGCCGTAATGTATTGCTTGTATCTACCTTCAGCATTTTCAGCCATTGACTGTATATACTGTGACATAGCAGTTTCATAACCTTTAGGGTCAAACTCATACTTTGCACCAAGTTCTCTAGCTTTAATATCCATTTCAGTAGATATAGAATCTTCGTACCTAGCGTTTATTACTTTTTGGTATGCATCTATTGCAAACTTACCCATACCTTCTGGTGCTTCAAAAGCTTCTGGCTTACCAGTAATGGGATTTAATGTAGTTATACCTTCAATTTCTACACCTTCTGCAATTTCTGCACCTACTTTTTGTGCATTTTCTGCTGCATTATTATATGCTCTGCGTGTAAACTCGTCAGCTTGTGATCTTATAGTTTCCCATAACTCAGCTTCACCTGTGTCTATTCTACGGACGCCAACTGGTTTATTAAAAACTTGTGTTTGTTGTCTGATTACAGCCATTTAAAACGTCCCTCCTTTTGCTGCGGTGTCTTGAGCATCAGCTATACCGTATGCCATAGTACCAGCAGCTTGTAGCAGAGAAGCGCGTCTAGCATTTCTACCTCCACGCCTTAATGCCATAGCTTCTCTAGTTCTTGCACTAGATTCTGCTTGTCGTTGAAAATCCATTCTGCTTAAATCAGTTGCTGCAATTTCTTTTTGTTTTTCTAAGAATGCTTCAACTGATCTATCTGATCCTACATCCCTACCAGACGCGTAAAACATACCTACGTTTGCTTCTGTAGCTAGATCATATTCATACCTACGTGATGCTGCTTGTTGCAACGCTAAGACCTCGCCTTGTTCTCGCTCAGTCTCAGTGTTAAATGCATCCATTCTAGCTGCATCTTCTCTAGCTTTACCTGCTTGTATTGAAGCATACGCTGATATTCCAGCACCAAGTAATTGAAAAAACATTATGTAATCAACTCCGATATTAGGCCATTAATCTGTAATGGCATGGGATCATCTTGCTCGATAGTAACTTGTGGGTTTCTACTATATCCCAAAAGCCTAACCTCTTTATTACCTGTAAATCCAGTAATATTATTGATAGTTCTGTTATTTACCTTAACAGATGTAGAATCCTTAACATTGAGTACAACTGTACTTATGCCACGAACATCGCCTGTAACTGGCCCATTAGCTGCTACAGTGTCTATTGCATTAGTAACTACTTTAGATGTAAATTTTTTGCCTATGTAGAAATGCGTGTAGTCAGTATATGCAGTTAAATCAATATTAACGTTACTATCTGAAGTAAACTCACCTAAATAAACTTTATTAGTTCCATCAAAACCAATAACATCTAATGTAGTATTTTGACCATATAGCATTATATTTATAGGATTGCTGCTATACGCATAATAAGCATAATTATCTAAACCTATATCGTCTACAAATTCACAAAAGCAATACTTGTTGTTGTGCGTTTTGTTATAAACAAACAACCTATCACCTATAGCAGCAACAGATAAGAAGCTACCTTGAGTCGTAAGGTTAGTCCAAGCTGCACGTTTTTCTGCTCTGTTGGAGCTAAACAACCCTATGTCACCATTGCCCATAACCATAGCAGCATAAGACTCTTGAGTATTAAATCCAGAATGGACAACTGCTAGATCAACTGGGTTTACAATAAGATGACTTGCTACTGTAGATATAGCTGTAGCTATATAAGCATCTTCTGCATCGGAATATATGTATTCTCTTACTGCTCTGCCACCACGCTCAACAAAGATAGTTGCACCATCAATAGATGTAGGCAATACAAACTCAGTGCCAAATGGTGTTTGCTTTCTAATCTGTGCATTTGTAGGTGTAATAGATTGATTAAGATATGTTGGTATATACAATTCATCTGATAACGTAAAGATCTGTAAGTCACGATTAGACCTCATATATCTTATTTCATTAACATCACCTGTAGCTGCTACTAAAATTATAGCATCAGTATCGTCTGCATCGCCAACATCATAATTAAAAAACTCACCTAGTTGACTCATAAATATTGTATCTGGTTCTGCTATAGTACCAGCAAAACATAATCTATTTTCATGGAATGTAACTGCTGCTGGGTATCCGCGCAATGCAGAGAAAGATTGTTCGTCCCATCTAGTAGTAGCTGCATTTGAGCTTATCTTTACAAAACCACCACCATCTTCAGATTCATTTGCTACACCATTTGTATTAATGCTATAAGTATTTTCATCTAATATATCTTGAACAGTCCTAGTGCCATTAATTTGATTTGCATTTATACCACCAACTGCAGCTGCATCTGAAACAAATACTTGACTACCTACTATAAGGCCATGATTGATTTGTGTAACTTCAATATCTGAATTACCATCTCTTGTGCGCAATGGATTAGTAACTGTAAGTCTAGTAGATAATTCTTTTATAATAGTACCAACTGCAACTGTTGATGAAGTTACTGAATCTATTCTTATTTCATTGCCACCATATCTTATAACAACATTGTTATGTTTACCTGTTGTATCAAAATAAGGAGAGCTAACAGTTAATGTTCTATTGCTACCTACAGTATATGTACTTGCTGTTAATGTTTGGTTAGTACCATGAAAAACACTGTATGGTTGATATGTATCTTTATTGTCATAGCTTGTATCAAAACTAAATACACTAACTTCAAATGTTGTAAGACTCGTTCTTGTAAGCATACGCGGCGCAAACAATGGGTGACATATAAACATAACGTCACCATATTGCGCAGTATTATACTCATGTAGATAATCTTTATCAAAAGGTAATGGATTATTTTGTGTATCGACAGTTACATCAGTTAAATTAATTACTGAACCATCAGATAAAACTCTAAAGGGAGCAATAAAAGCATCACCTATAGCAATGAGATACTCTTCATTATCGTCAAAAACAAACGAAGTTAAATGTATTTCTTTGTTTGTGTATGATGATGCAGTATCAATAAACTTTGTACCATGACGTTTCTTTACAGCACCCTCTGGCAATACAATCATGTTCTCTAAGCTTTGTGCAGATGCAGCATAGATAGGGCTATCAGTCCTCATTACTGTATTGTCACTTATTTCGCCGTACTGAAAGCTATTCTGTGGTATTCTTACTTTCTGCATTAGCTACGCCTTTGTGCTATAAACCTTGATGTCATTAACTTGCGTGTTGTTTGTTGTTGCGAGTCAAGTCTTCTGGCTTTTATCATCTGTCTTTCAGCTTGTTGATCCATCATACTACCTAAAGAAGCATCTCGCGCTATAGATATTGATAGCATTGCAGCTACTTGAAACTCTACAGCTAGTGTAAAGTAAGAAGGCCAAGAAGATTCGCTGGCTCTGTATATATAATCTGCAACAACAACTTCTTCTGTGGTTGTATCGCAATATACTTTATCGCCATATGTGTCATATATTATTGGATCGTCGTTAACTGTAACCGCACTAAGCATAAGAAGATCTGATGGCATTTGGTACGCCGCATCAAATCTGCTTGTAGGTGCTGCAGCTAATCTGTTTAATACTTGTTGGTTAGTTGCAAATCGCCAGCGTGTACTTGTCAACGCGGCTCTTGCTATGTCCTCATACATTGCGTCAACTACATCAGCCTCGGCTGTACCTTCATCAAATGATGAAATAGGAGAACCGCCCATTAGGACGGAAGCGCGTGAACATACTTTTATTGGTGTATTTGCTGGCATTTCTTCAACCTATATATTGGAGTTAAAGGGGGCCGAAGCCCCCTAAAATATTAGTTGTTGTCAAGAACTTCGTAAACGCCATTGTTGTCGATTACTACTGAACCCATTGACATCATTGATGTAGCTAGGTGTGCAACCTTTTGCGGTACATAGTTAAGCTCTGTCTGTACGTCAGAGTTAATACCGATACCAACTGATGATGTATGGTATGCAAAGTTCTTACCACCAGCAACAGCAGACGTTGAGAAGATCTTAAATCCTAAGAACTCTTTCATTGTCATACCACCTGCGAATGGTAGGCTTTGTGGTCCAACATAATCACTTGATGCAAACTCGTTAATGTTAAACAAGTCAGTGTAACCAGCAGGTGACATAGCGATATAACGCTGTCCGTCTTCTGGAATGTCTGCTGTACCCATTGTTTCAAACAATGTTAGCAGGTCAGCTTTTCCTAATGCACCACCTGTATCAGCGATTTGCGTTGAGTTTGCACCAGCATCCATAGCTGCTGTAATTAACTCATCTGTTTTGCGGCCTAATGCGGCAGCAGCAGATTGAGCTACAACTTGACGCTCATTGATGTTGATCTTTAATTCGTCCAACTTATCAATGTATTCCGCTGCGTAGTAGTCAGCCATTGTGACTTCTACGTTAGTGTGCGCTAGTTCCATTGCTGTAACGTCTCCGTTACGAGTCTTGGTTGACGCTGTGCCTGTTCCGATTTTCTGGAATCTTGCCACTGATGCAGATACATTTGTTGAACGTACTGTGTTGCGAAGCTTAGAACCCATGCGTTGATACGCCATGTGGACTTCAGTTTCGAACTGCTTAATAAAAGCTTGGTCGATAGTATTAGCCATTTTTTCTTCCTAAATATAAAGTTTCGGTTACTCGGGTATCCGTTCCTTCACATCAATAAGGGTATCCAAATGGGCCTTTCAGTGCATCACGGGCCGTGATGTTTCACTATAAGCACTTTTTTGTGGGGAAATGCAACGCACAAAATCAACATAGTGATTAGAATTAAACTCAGTCACACCTATTGCTTCGAACCCTAACCATGCTGCCCAATCCAACATAAACTGGTGATCGCTTAATATACGCATACACATTTCGTCCTGTGTTCTATCAAAAAATGTAATTAACATACGCGATCCACGCGCTATAGATGTAAAGTTTTTCTTAATATTCTTAGAAAACATTGCAAAAAACTGCGGTGTATCTCTACCATCTTCGTACCAAAGGCCAGATATTGCAGTAAATACCTCACCTTCTTTGCGTACTAGGTAGCAATCAGAGTATTTCATCATCTCTTCAATACATTCTCTGACGTTATGATAGCCAAGGAGATTTATCTCCCTGACATTTTCTGGACTCAAGTTGGAAATAACTTCTTCAACATGATCCTTTGTAAATGGCGTTAGGTAAAAATTACCACGCTTTATTATCTTAGCTTCCATAAAGTTTCTTAAAGCCAGCTTCTACTTGCCGAACAAATGCAGGGTCATTCTTGCTCCAGTATCTAGGATCTTGCATCATTTCTTTTAGACTGTCTTCACTTATTCCAGCCGCAGGTGTTGCATCTCCAGTAAACGAACCATCTTTCATAGCTTCTTGTATAGCTTCCATAGCAATAATACCTTCATGCGTTTCAAATAAACGCTCTATTGCTGGCATAGTTTCTTGGGGGAAAAACTTAGTCGCAAACATAGATGCCGCTTCTATTCGCTGATCTGAGTTTTCCCCCAATTTTGCAGCTTCAGCGTCAAGATCAGGAGCAGACCCATCTAATGCTTGAAGATACATCTCAATACCTTTTTCAAATTTATCTTGACCAAACCCATTGTCAAAAGATTCTTCAGCCCACCATTTTAGAAGCTCGTTATCAACTGCTTCTTCATCATCAACAAAGTCTGGTAATGCATATTCTCCAGCAGATGCTGGTCTTTCTGCATTTCTTGTAGCGTCATACTCTTCTTGAAACTTAGCACGCAAGTCTTCTTCTTTTGTACCTAGTTTAGACTCTAGCTCTTTATATGCTTTAGCTAAATCTTCGCCACTATTGTACTTTTCTGGCAACCATTCTGGCCTAGAAGGGGCTGTATCTTCAGCAACTACAAAGTCACGCTCTGCAGTTTCCCCATGTGTTGACTGTTCTGACTCTGTTGGGATGTCATTCATTTGTTTTTACTCCTATGTGCATGTGATATACGGCGTTCAACTAGGCCAACAACGTATCGTTGACCTTCGTGATGTCGTAGTTCTTCTGTAGTCACATTAGGCCCATGTACCATTTCAATAGTAATGGAGCGCAAATACTTTAAGACAGCCTCACCAGCAGGGGTATTAAATATTTCAGCTATATTCTGGCTAATCTGCAGATCTTGACTTGCTGCTCGCTGATAACCATCGACTCCAATATTAACCTTGTTGCTCAACCATTTCACCCTGTTGTTGTTGCGCTTGTTGTTGCGCCATTTGTTGCGCTAATGCAGCTATTTGTTTACGCTGTTCTTCATCGCGAATCAAGCTTTCAGGAACGCCAAACTTTTTAGCTA